>Ga0209942_1002264_pt1 | contig 9904 bp, 4 predicted proteins | sample SalPonR1_A_D2_MG_FD_185695 | JGI IMG/M metagenome (GOLD analysis project Ga0209942, IMG submission 185695) | Salt pond soil microbial communities from South San Francisco under conditions of wetland restoration - Salt Pond MetaG R1_A_D2_MG... ... | reverse complement strand
TTTCCTTGTTTTACTACCCTGCCAAAACCATCTAATATCCTGAATGAAAGCGGCTGGTCCGCATTCAGCCGAATGATGTCGCGGGTAGGATTGGGATAAAGGGATATGCTTGTCCTTCGTTCAGAAGAGTTAGAGGTAAAGCAGGATCTCTCTTCGTCACCCGTAATCACCCAACCTTTATTAAGCAAGGTCTCTCGATCGTTCGCGATAGACTCATCGTAAAATAAGCCCTCAGCTCCAAGTTTTATATTATTTGGTGTGAGGAAATTGAAGGACCAATTGACTAGAGTTGCACCGTAGTTTCTGCAAGAAAGACCGGTGTTGCTCAACATACTATCCATTTCCACAACATTGGGCATTCTCCATTCGCCGAGGGTTTGATCAAAACGCTGGGCATTAAAAAACATTCCACTCATATTTAACACATTAGACATATCCCAATAGCTGATATCTTGATTAAAATTTAGCGCTCCAGAAAACATCTCGCTTACATCAGTGACATTAAATAAAGCCGGGACATCCGCGGCAGTCGAATTCAAATGGGTGCAGCCCGCAAATGCTCGGTTCATACTTGACCACGGGATACTTCCCCATTGATCGATACGGAGTATTTTATCTTTGTCTCCCTCGAAGTTAAAGTAAATCCGCGGAAAATGGCCACGAATCGATATCGTATAGGTGCCTGGCACACCAAAATCGTGGGTCACAGAGCCCGTAATACCCGTCTCATCATAGATGCCATCATTATCCCAATCCATTTCGTAATTATAGGTAGCCCCTGGATGTGTAGGAATGGTGATACAGAAAATGCAGAACGAACCGGGAATATCGGTTTTCCAGGTCGTGACGAAGGGCGCCTGAGCTTAAATAGTTAGTATACTAATGCAACTGCGGAGTAGAGCATATAATAATCTCATTGGGTTTTAGTTTTTCACGACCTTTTCTACAAGTACGGTTCGCCCCTCACTGTCCAAAATACGTACAAAATAGATGGACTTTGGAAGCTGTGAAACATTGATGGTTCCGTGGGTTGTCCCCTGCTGGATTTGCTGACCTCTGGAGTTTAGTATTCCATACTGCATGGGTTCTTGAATATCAAGCCAAATTCGATTTGCGGCCGGATTTGGATATAAACTTATATCTGATGGAGTAGGGCGGTCTGTAGATACGGTGCAGGACCCCTCCCAATCCCCTTGAATAATCCATGACTTGCTTAGTAGTTTTGCTCTGGCATCCTCGGCGTACTTGCCATAGAACATGCCTACGGCACCAAGCTCAACGTTATCTGCAGTTTGCTGGTTATCTGCCCAGCCTATTAAACATGCGCTGTAGTTTTCACAAGAAAGGCCACAAAATCTGAAAATATTATTCATGTTACTAATATTTGCTAAGTCCCAGCCCCCGAGATTTTGATTAAAATTAATAGTATTCATAAACATTTCTTCCATATCGCTTACTTTGGACACATCCCAATCACTTAAACCCCGGTTGAATTGGATAGCTTCCTTAAACATCCCACTCATGGATATCACACTTGATACATTCCAGCCGCTGATATCTTGATTGAAACGAATGGCTTCTTTAAACATGTCCCCCATATCCGTCACGCCGGACACGTCCCAGCTTTGTATATCTTGATTGAAACTGGTAGCGCCAGAAAACATGGAAAACATATTAGTCACATTAGATACATTCCAATCCTCTACGTCTTGATTGAAACTTCTGGCCTCAAAAAACATACCCTCCATATTATTGACACTGGACACATCCCAACCACTGATATCTTGATTAAATTTCGCAGCTTCTTCAAACATCCTACTCATATCCGTCACGCTGGACACACCCCAGCTTTGTATATCTTGATTGAAACTGGTAGCGCCAGAAAACATTCTCCTCATATTGGACACATTAGACACATCCCAACCGTTTAGGCTATGATTGAAACTGGTAGCGCCAGAAAACATTCTCCTCATATTGGACACATTAGACACATCCCAACCGTTTAGGCTATGATTGAAACTGGCAGCGCCAGAAAACATTTCACTCATATTGGACACATTAGACACATCCCAACCGTTTAGGCTATGATTGAAACTGGTAGCGCCAGAAAACATTTCACTCATATTGGACACATTAGACACAATCCAGCTCCCTATGTCTTGATTGAAACTTCTGGCCTCAAAAAACAAACCTTCCATATTAGGGATACTGGCAACATTCCACCTACCGATGTCCTGATTGAAAGCCTTAGCATTAGAAAACATCCTATCCATGAGTGTAACATTAGACATATCCCAATTTCCAATGTCTTGATTGAAAGCTTCTGCCTCTGAAAACATATAACGCATATTAGTCACGTTTGACAGATCCCAGTCGCCAATATCGCCATTAAAATATTTTGCTCTACTAAACATTCCAGCCATATTAGTTACGCTCGACACATCCCAGCTTCCGATATCTGGATCGATGATGCTAGTTGTAGCAAACATATAACTCATATCCGTCACGCTGGTCACATCCCAGTCTGCGAGATTCTTAGCTGTGTTCGAAACACAAAACATGTAACTCATATCTGTTACGCTGGACACATTCCAACCGCCCAGGTCTTGTTTCATACGAATTGCTCTACAAAACATTTTACTCATGTTCGTTACCTTTCCTACATCCCAGTCACCGATATCTTGATTAAAATAATCAGCTTCGTTAAACATACTATTCATGTCTGTTACGCTGGACACATCCCAGTCTTCGATGTCCTGATTGAAACTCTCAGCATTCGAAAACATATAACTCATATCCGTCACGCTGGACACATCCCAATCCCCAATGGATTGATTGAAAAGCTTAGCATTCGAAAACATATAACTCATATCCGTCACGCTGGACACATCCCAACCGTTTAGGCTATGATTGAAACTGGTAGCGCCAGAAAACATTCTACTCATATTGGACACATTAGACACATCCCAGTCTCCGATGTCCTGATTGAAAGCCACAGAAAACATCTTTCCCATGTCTGTCACATTAGATACATCCCAATCTCCTATATCCTGGTCGAAAGTTGATCCAGACAACATACCATTCATACTGGTCACATTAGACACATCCCAACCTCCAATGTCCTGATTGAAAGCACTTGCATTACTAAACATGTTATCCATATTCGTTACATTGGACACATCCCAATCTCCTATGTCCTGATTAAATTGTCTAGCCGACCAAAACATCCATCGCATATTGGTTACATTGGACACATCCCAATCTCCTAAATCTTGATTAAAATCCTCAGCAACCGAGAACATATTACGCATATTCTCTACATTGGACACGTCCCACCCCCCTATATCTCTATTAAAACCATCTGCATGGCTGAACATGGAGCTCATGTCGATCACACTGGACACATCCCAATCTCCAATATCCTGATTAAACTGTCTGGCAGAAAAAAACATATATCGCATATGGGTTACACTGGACACATCCCAATCTCCAATGTCTTGATTGAACTTATGTTCCCGATTATAAAAACTCCTAAATAAGTACTCCATATTTGTTACACGGCTTACATTCCAGTCTCCTATATCTTGATTGAAAGAAGTTGCTTGAGCAAACATATAACTCATATCTGTCACTTGAGATAAGTTTGGAGTATCTCTCATTGGTCCATTCAAGTTCCTGCATCCTCGAAAAGCTCGTGCCATACTCTGCCATTGAATATCCCCCCACTGAGCTACGCGTAAAATTTTTTCTTTGTCTCCTTCATTATTGAAGTATATTCTCGGAAATTCACCCCGAATGGCAATGGTATAAATACCGGCTGTCCCAAAATCATGGGTCACGGAACCGGTAATCCCACTCTCGTCATAAACCCCATCATTATTCCAATCCACTTCATAGTCATAAATTGACCCAGAATCTGTAGGGATAGTTATGCAAGAATTACAGGATGTTCCGTCATTATCAGTTTTCCAGGTGGTGAGGAAGGGGGCCTGAGCCGAAATAGTTCCTATACTAAAGCAAATGCTGAGGAGTACATATAATAATCTCATCGGGTTTTAAATTTTTACGATCTTATCAATAAATAGGATATGCCCCTCACTGTCTATCAGGTGCAAAATGTACATAGACGAAGGCAGTTGTGAAACAATTATGGTGCCGTGGGTCGTTCCCTGATCGATAAATTGACCTCGGGTATCTATGATCCGATAATTCACCGGCTCTTTTATGTCAACCCAAATTCGATCTCGAGCTGGATTGGGATAAGCCATAATGGAGGGAAGTTCGATTTGTTCAGTTGATGAAGTACAGGTGGTTTCTGTATCACCAAAAATACGCCACCCCTTAATGACCAGGGTATCTCGGGCACTTGCAGCTTTACTTTCATACCGCATTCCTTTGACATCAATCCTGATCGTGTCGGGAGTAACGGGGTTATTTGCCCAGCCCATTAGGGTGGAACTGTAACTCTCACAAGACAAGCCACTATAATCTAACATTTCCCTAGCCTCATCAATAGAAATTAACTCCCAATTTTCGAGAGACTGATCGAAAGAGGTGGCTTCCATAAACATTCCCCTCATACTTTCTACGCTGGACACATCCCAATCCCCGAGATCTTGATTGAAATTGTAGGCTTCCGAGAACATATAGGACATATCTTTTACCTGCGATACATCCCAATCCCCGAGATCTTGATTGAAACTGTAGGCTTCCGAGAATATATAGGACATATCTTTTACTTGCGATACATCCCAATCCCCGAGATCTTGATTGAAGGAATAGGCCTCCCGAAACATTCTACTCATAGTAATCACGCTATCCAGATCCCAGCCGATTAAATTTCGATTATACCGATGAGCGCCAAAAAACATTCCACTCATATTTTTTACATGGGACACATCCCATTCACTAATATCTTGAGTGAAGCTAATGGCATACGAAAACATTGATCTCATATCCTCCACCTTGGATACATCCCATGCACTAATGTCTTGATTAAATTGGTAAGCTGCTTGAAACATGCGGCCCATATCCGTAACGTTTGACACATCCCAACCACTAATATCCTGATTAAAATTGATAGCACCGGAAAACATACCTTCCATGTTTATAACATTAGACACATTCCAGCTGCTTATATCTTGATTAAAGGTGGTGGCAGAGGCAAACATACTGCTCATTCGGGTCACATTGGATACATCCCAACTGCTTATGTCTTGATTAAAATCGTTTGCTGCTCCAAAGACCGTTCCCATATCCGTAACGTTTGACACATTCCAGCTACTAATATCTTGATCAAAATCAAACGCGTAACAAAACATACAATTCATGTTGATCAGGTTCGATAAATTCCAAGAGCCAATATCCTGATTGAAAATATAAGATCGATAAAACATGCTGCTCATATTTTTTACATTAGATACATCCCAATCCCCAATGTCCTGGTTGAAACTGATCGCAAAGTCAAACATACTGCTCATATCAGTTACTTCCGATACATCCCATTCTCCAATATCTTGATTGAAATTTTCAGCATTCCGAAACATCGCCCTCATATTGGTCACACTGGACACATCCCATTCTCCAATATCTTGATTGAAAGCACTCTCGTCAAACCCGGCACCGTGGAACATCCCCTCCATATTCTCTACACTGGACACATCCCAGTTCCCAATGTCCTGATTGAAAGCTGATCCGTAGTGGACATCACTAAGGAATAAATAACTCATATTTATTACATTAGATACATCCCAGTCGCCTATGTCCTGATTGAATGAAGTAGCTCCTGCTAACATATAGCTCATATCAGTCACAAGAGTTAAATCAGGCGTATCTTCCATGTGCCCATTTAAATTTTCACAGCCGTAAAAGGACCCGCTCATGCTCTCCCATGGGTTATCACCCCATTGATTCACCCTGATAACCTTATATCGATCTCCCCTGTTATTGAAGTATATTCTCGGAAATTCACCCCGAATGGCAATGGTATAAATACCGGCTGTCCCAAAATCATGGGTCACGGAACCGGTAATCCCACTCTCGTCATAAACCCCATCATTATTCCAATCTACTTCGTAATTGTAGGTATATAAGGTGTCTACAGGAATAGTGATGCAAGAGCTACAGGACGTTCCAAAATTATCCGTTTGCCAGGTCGTGACGAAGGGCGCCTGAGCGGAGGTGACTGCGATGCTAAAGAAAAGAGATAGCAGTGTAAATGAAGATTTCATAAGAAGTTATTTTTATTGATTTAATCAAATAATAATTTCGACCTCACTTTCGAAAAAAACAGTGTTAAAAATCAATATCAATAACTGAATATAGGGTTTTTTTATTTATCTACAAAATTCTATAGATTCGACCCATTTCTGTGGTCATGGCGTCATTCCCAAGTGAAGTTTCCCATAATCTATTCATTACGATCGTTGCTCTCTGTGCTCATGCTCTATTTGGGAGCTATCTGACAAAAAATAATAGTAATGTATAAAAATACATTTAGGTGGTGTAGGCCCAGTATAAAAGTGGCTTATGAACAGCCCATGAACTTCTTCAAATGACAACATTCCGGATCAAGAGTTATTGGGTGTGAGGCAGTGATTGGCAAAGTCGATATCGATTAGGCAATCATACCCCTGCCAGCTCGATATAGTGGCCGTCCTTTCAAACTCATCTTCCAGTAGTTGAGCGGATATAGATAGGGTCGGAACAAGGATAAGAAGGAGAAATATGGCTATGCGCATATGAAATGGATGTGGATGTCTCCTTCGATCAATCTGATTTCCCCAAGAATCATTGGGTAGAGTAAAGCATTTTGAGCCCCAAAAAGATCGATCGAGTACCAAAAACCTTAGAGGGGCCTATATAGGAAGTTCAAAAAACTCTAGTCTTTGGTCTCGACCCAGAATACAAAGTCGGCCTTGAGCATCAAAAAATGTCATCATGTAGGGCGTATCTTCTTCTTCAATTGGGAGTTCTGAAAGTAATTGTCCCGTTTGAATTTCTACGAAAAGCACTCGATTTCGGTAAGGGAAAACGGCAATATCTTCAGTCGGGTGCAACAGAGGCCTCGTCATGAAGCCAGAACTGTAGACCTTTGGCAAGGTAAAAGACTCTGTTTGTAAATCGTAAATCTTGACCTGACTACCTTGCCAGGAAAAAATGTAATCCTCATATCGCCGATGAAGTGAGCCGTATTCACTCCAAAGGTTTTTCTTATTCTGCATGTCATAAGCACAATAACCAACCCCGGCACCATAAGCCAATATTCCTCTTGAAAAATTCACAGGAATGTAGAGTCTTAACTGTCCACCATCATAAATCGTCGAGTCTAAAAAGTATTGGTTAAGAGCTCCTGTGTTCAGATTCAAATAGTGAAAAAACGCCCCTCTTGAGCCTTCTGTTGATAATAATGGAAAGGCTACCAAAAGCTGGTTTTCTTCCTTATCATAGGGTAATAAAAAGGGAGTCACAGAAACATCGAGGTACGGACGGGAAAACCGCTCGATCTCTATTGCTTCAAGGGAAGAGAAATTAAACTGATATACATATGCAGAATCGATATCATAATCAAAATTGAGCGTATAGATTTGATCATTGATCACATTACATCCCCAGAAAGGACCAGCCATATCGAAATCAGAATACTCGTAGGTTTGGATTAGTTCTCCAGACGCTGGATTTATTTCCAACAATTGGCGAGAACCAACAATCAACAGACGGTCTTCCCAATCAAAAATCAATAAATTATTTAAAAACCTTGTTTCTGGATCAGCGCTTTCTGCGATCGTCCAGCGCACTTTCATAGCATCGATGTCTATTGCCACTAAGTCATCTTGAATTTGAAGAAAAAGCAAAGGTCGGGTTCCTTGGTAGGGGTAGATTTTTGGATCTATATTCCGCCAGTCGCCATCCAAATCTATGGTTATCTGATCTATTTTTTCAGGGGTAAATTCCGGGTAGACCGGTTCATCGGCATTGGGTAGATCACCTTCTACAGAATTACACGAGGAAAACAATAAACCGAATATTGCGAATAAAATCCCTATCAACAGTCGAAAGGATTCGCTCTTTGGGGATAATGCATGTACTTGCTTATATCTTTTCATAATGTCAGGTATTAAAGAATGCATGAAATAAAAAACAAATAATAAATTTTAGATCTAATCAAAGTCGAGTTCATATATCCAGAGATCTCCGGAGGCTGACACTCGGATTAACCGACCTCGCTTATCAAAAAACATTTGCCTTTTAGACATATTTTCCTCAAAATGATCGACAAGCAGCTCACCGCTTGATATATCATATACGGAGAACCTATCCTCTCTGGGGAGCACAAAATATGTTTGCTCCGCATTGATTTCAGCCCCGCCTCTATTGAAGTTAAGACGGCGGAATTCTGTAGACCAAACCTCATCTCCCGAAATTACATTGTATAAATAACACTGTTCGTCGCGACATAGGAAAAGGTGATTTCGCAAGATCCGCTGCTGTCCACCCATATTTTCCCAAAGGATGACTTCATCTTCGACATGGTAAATAACAGGGTGTGTAGTCCAAAAAGTTAAAAGTCCCTCGCTATATCTAATGGGCTTATCAATATTAAATTTAGCCCGAAACCGGACTGGAATCTCCTGATGGATGACCGCTCCGGAATTGATATCGATATGTAAGGCGTAGATTCCATGATCATAATTCGGGTGATCATGAATATAAAAGGGAAAGATCAAGGATTCATTGGTAGCTTCATAACCCAATTCCCACGAAGGAAGGGTGCGAGAGAACCCATAGTCAAACCATAAATCTATGGGCTGAGCCATCGAAAAGAGTACACGCCACTGCTGTGCCTCTGGATCATGCTCTATGATCTGAACCCGATATGATGTATCCGTGGGGTAATCTGTGTTTAAAGTATAGACCAAACCATTTGCCACCCTCCAGCTATTGATTCTTCCCAATTGCAGAGTGTCGACATTAAATGAAATGGTTTCTAAGGTCTCACCTGTGTTCGCATCGATGACATGCGAATAGTTTTCATCGCTAAACAGCAAATGACCGTTATAATCATAAACCGGATAGGAAGCTGGGGGTAGATCTCCTCGGCTCCGTCTCCATCTTATGGAATAATCGTCCAGATCGGCAGCTATAATTTCACTGCTGGTTTGAAACAAGATTATTTCTTTCTCACCCTTATACGTGTTGACATATAAAAACTCTCCCGATATACTTAGGTCGGATCTGTCAACCTCATAATTGGAGAGTGGGCCATAGCGAGGCTCTTCTTCAAAGGTCGGGAACAATGTAGATTGAAGATCGGGAGTTTCTCGCTCTACACAAGAAAATAAAGCTGCAAATAATATAATAAGAATATGAGATCTCATAATATGAAACTTAAGAAATATTAATAACTATAAATATAAACAATTCAGTACAAACAGTCAAGGAAATCCCCGAGATAAAAGCAGGGTGGGTTGATGAACGACAAAATGAACACCCATTTTGAATCAAAAGGAGTGTGTGGATCATATTCCAAACGTAGTGAGTTTCTGCACCTACAGGCTTCATAATAGTTCTTGGCTATTATTCTATGAAGCCGAATAATTCTTCGTTAAAAGTCATGCCTCTATTCCTCGCTGTTTCAAAAATAAATGAGGCTTACGTTCAGCTCGACAAATATTTGGGATTTAAGGAACATTAAAAATCGGTGAAGAAATGGCCAAAAAAAGGAATCACATTTTTTAACAGCTCTTTAACCCCACAAATAAATCAGAAAGGCGATGGCGACGCTGCCAATCCTTTATCTCGCGCGATGACTTAGCGGACGTTTTTCAGGACACCCTCGTGGAGTGCGTGGATAGTGTTGTCATTGCCCACCCTTTTTCTGAGGGTGTGGAGTGGAACGGTCAGC
>Ga0209942_1002256_pt1 | contig 9914 bp, 6 predicted proteins | sample SalPonR1_A_D2_MG_FD_185695 | JGI IMG/M metagenome (GOLD analysis project Ga0209942, IMG submission 185695) | Salt pond soil microbial communities from South San Francisco under conditions of wetland restoration - Salt Pond MetaG R1_A_D2_MG... ... | reverse complement strand
TGAATCATCTTATAAAATGTTTATTAATGAGCTTTAAAAGATTTCATATCAATCCTTTAAATTGTAAAAGCATCTAAAATAGGAAATAGTCATTATTATGAAAGGAGTGTATAATTAACTAAAATTAAAAAATAAGATGAAATAAAGTTTTACTTTAAAGAAATTAAATTAGTTCTAAGGAGGAAGTTAATGATCAAATTAAATGAAAATGCCCATGTTTCAACAGAAAATGGTTGGCAGATATTTGAAAAAGAATATGATGCGAAACAATCTATTAATAGTGGTAGTAATTATCTGCTTGGTAACGGCTATCTAGGTTATCGGGGAACTTTTGCAGAAAATACTAAAGAGGATTATACAGCTTGTATTGTTACTGATACTTTCGATATGGCTGATGGTAAATGGAGAGAACTTTCCAATGTTCCAAATGGATTATATACAACTCTTACTTCAAATGGGATTTTTTACGCCCTTGATGTAACCGGTTACAATAATTATGAAAAAAAACTTGATTTTAAAGATGCCCTACTTAAAAGAAAGACAACTTATAAGGACGGCTTATCTCTTAACACTGAGAAGTACTCAAGTATGCATGAAAAACATTTACTAGCAATGTCTTATGAAGTCAGCACAATCAATGAAAAAACACTCTCTATAAAGACTGGTATTGATGGTGATGTCTGGAGTATTAACGGTGACCATTTTCAATTAAAAGAAACTTCAATTGAAGATAGCATGTTGATCAGTCATGTCAAAACAAAGGAGTATGGTACAGATATTTATGTTGTTGAGCATCATAGTTTTTCCCATCAAGGTTCTAAAGAAGAAACTATACAAGAGGAATCAAGTATTTTTAAGTCTCTATCATTTGATTTAGGTGCAAATGAAACATTAACTTTAACGAAATACGTAGCAATCTATACATCTAATGATTCAGAGCAACCGAAGGAAGATGCAATACAACTAATAAAGAATACTATTAATAAAGGTTATGATAAGAATAAAGAAGAACATGTTGAAGCCTGGCATGATTTATGGCAAGCCTACGATATAAAGGCTAATGGCAATATTGAAGCACAAACCCTTATACGGTTTAACCTTTATCATAATATCATTGCAACACCAAGACACAAAAAACACCCAATCGGTGCTCGGGGACTTTCTTGTCAAGCCTATCAAGGGGCTGCTTTTTGGGATCAAGAAATTTTCAATATGCCTATGTTTTTATACTCAACGCCAGAAGTGGCAAGAAATATTCTAGAGTATCGTTACGATACTATCTATGGCGCTAGAAAAAAGGCAAAAGATCTAGGCTATGATGGGGCTTTTTATGCTTGGATTAGCGGTAAAACCGGTGAAGAATTATGTCCTGATTACTTTTTTAAGAATGTATTGACTGGACGAAAAATTAGAAACCATTTTAATATTTGGCAGATTCACATTTCACCTGATATTACTTATGCTATTAGTAAGTATTACCAAGCAACAGAAGATTGGGAGTTCATTGAAAATTTCGGTGCAGAGATCGTATTTGATGTGGCAAAGTTTATTGAATCAAGGGTACACTTCAATGATTTTAAAGGTTACTATGAGGTGATCAGAGTATTAGGTCCTGATGAATGGCATGAAAATGTAGACAACAATACTTTTACTAACTATCAGTGTAAGTTTGCTTTAGAAGAGGCCCTTGAGTTTTATAAACAGTTTAAAAATAGAAATAATGAAGAATTAACTTCATTAATGAAAGATTTAAATATTTCTAATGAACGAATTGAAAAGTGGCAAAAGATTGCTGAAAAATTATTCATTCATGAACCCAATCAAGAGACATTATTGATTGAACAATTTGATGGATTCTTCAAGCTTGAAGATATTACACCAGAAAAATTATCCAATCGATTAATTGATGAAGAAGAATACTGGGGCTGGCCAAATGGTATCGCTGTTGCAACTCAAGTTTCTAAACAAGCAGATTTGGTTCAATTACTTGTCATGCATGATCATTTGTATGATCAAGAAATCGTTAAAAATAATTATTACTATTATGAAAAAAGATGTAAACACGGGTCTTCTCTCAGTCCAGCTATGCATGCAATTATTGCCTCAAGAATAGGCGATGAAGAAGAAGCACTAAAATACTTTTATACATCAAGCACAGTTGACTTATTTAGTACCAATGAAGCAGTTGTCGGTGGTACTTTTATCGGTGGGATCCATACAGCAGCAGCTGGTGCCGTATGGCAAGTGTTAGTCCATGGTTTTTCAGGTATTTCATTTAGAGACGATTCAATTGAAATCAATCCACGTATACCGGAAGCATTTGACTCATTAGAGTTTAATATTACTTTTAAAAACCAACACTTTCATCTGAATGTATTTAACGACATTGTTTTTATTGAAAGTCTCAAAAGCAATACTAGAGATTTAGATTTTGTAATCAATGGTTCAAAACATAATATTCGGAAACATTCGAGTAACAAAATCCCCTCGTAGATTAATACTAGTATTAATCTAGAAAAATGAACTATGACCTTTTAAGGTTATAGTTCATTTTTATTTCAAATTAAAGGATATCATTTGAATATTTTATAGAATTTACGGCTCAAGCATAATGTATGAGCCGTTTTTAATTTTAATATTTAAAATATCTTGTGACAACAAATATATTTGATCATATTCTTTTTAAGGTAAAACACTGCCTCTAGCTGAAACAAATAGATCATACCACTCTTCTCGTGTAAGTTTCACTTGAGTACTTTCAACAATATTTTTAATTCGTTCTTCATTTGTTGAACCAATCACTGGTCTAATGTTACTTGGGTGTTTTAGTAGCCAAGCAATGACGATACTCTCCTTAGATACATTTTTCTCTTTGGCTAGTTTAGCTACTAGGGCTCTTGTTTTCTTAATGGATTCATCTATTGGCTCTTCTAATGGCCGTCCAGAATAAATGCCTTGTCCTAAGGATCCCCAGGCTTGTAGTTCAATACCATTTAACTGACAGTATTCAATAGTTCCTACGGGGAAATCTAAAGATTGATAACCACCGTGGTTAAACATAATACTTCCTTCTAACCAATCTCTTTTCTTTAAACTCATCTCTAATTGGTTAACAGTTATTCTTTCTTTTGTTATTTTTTCAATTATTTTGATTTGATGATGAGACATATTTGAAACCCCTAGGTTTTTAAATAGCCCCCGTGCTTTCATCTCTTGAATGGCTTCTGATAACTCTTTAGGGTCCATTAAGGGATCAAATCTATGAAGAATTAAACAATCTAAATAATCTGTTTTTAATCGTTCAAGGATGGCCTCTACTTCTTCGATAACATGTCTTTTCGAAAAGTTATACTTGTTCTTAGCAGGATCATCATACAGCTCGATGCCTACCTTCGATTGAATGAATAACTTTTCTCTTAAACTTTCATGTTTCTCTAAATAAAGTCCAAAGACTTTCTCAGCTTTTCCTTTTTGATAGATATTTGCAAAGTCAAAAGTTGTAATCCCACAGTCAAGGGCTGCTTTAATTGCTTTTGTACCCTGTTCAATTGCATTTTTAGTTAATATATCATTAGTCCAACCACCACCAATACCCATTGTACCGTAAATAAGTCTATTCTCTTTCATAGATTAATCCTTTCTATTCTCTAAAAAATTTAAAACCCCAATTGATTAAATCATTTGAGGTTTCATAAGTCTATTCAATTCTTACATTAACTCATCTTTTACAATGGCAGCTACTTTAGCACTTTCAGCTCGACCCTTTACTTTTGGGTTTACAATACCCATAACTTTTCCCATATCTTTCATACTTGAAGCACCAACAGTTTCGATCGTTTCCATAATAATTCCTTTTAACTCTTCATCTGTTAACTGCTTAGGTAAGTATTCTTGTAAGTATTCTATTTCTTTTTCTGCTTCTTCAACTAAATCTTCTCTGCCACCTTCAGCAAAGCCTTCAATAGCTTTTCTCTTTGTTTTGATTTGAGAAGCAATAATATCCATAATCCGTTCTTCTCCAACTTCAATGCGTTCGTCTACTTCTATTTGTTTGATTTCTGAACGAAGCATTGTTATAACAGATTTCTTAAGTTTCTCCTTATTCTTCATAGCTTCTTTTAAGTCTTGCATTAATCTTTTTTTCACTTTTATCTCTCCCTTAATCTATTTAACCTGGAGGCCACTGCATGTTTCGGCCACCAATAACATGTAAATGAAAGTGGTCAACACTTTGTCCCCCTGCTTTACCTATATTGTTAACAACACGATAACCTTCTTCACTTAAACCTTCATCTTTAGCAATTTTCTTAGCAGTTAACATCATTTCTCCTAAAAGACTTTGATTCGCATCTTCCATTTCATCTAAAGATTTAATATGTTCCTTTGGTACAATAAGTACATGGGTTGGTGCCACAGGGTTTAGATCTCTAAAAGCATATACATTTTCATTTTCATATACTTTATCTGATGGTATTTTACCATTGGCTATTTTACAAAATATACAATCAACCATTACTTTCTCTCCCTTCAATCCTTGCAAAAATTTGTCCGTTCACTACTGTATCTATCTTAACATTTATCAACTCATTTGTTAAATCAATTTTTGATTGCAGCGTCACATTTAAATAGTTTTCCGTATGTCCTGTACAGATCCCTAACTTTTCATCAAATGTTTCAATAAGAGCTTCATGACTAGTACCAATTTGACTTTTAATATACTTTTTTTCTGACTGATCCGTTAAATTTCTTAGGATTTGACTTCTTTCAGAGGCTACATTACCGTGAATTTGGCCACTCATTTCTGCTGCCCTGGTGCCTTCTCTTTTAGAATATTTAAAGACATGAACTTGACTAAACTTGACTGTTTTAACAAAATCACATGTTTCTTTAAATTCTTCATCTGTTTCCTGTGGAAAAGCAACAATAATATCCGTTGTAATGGCCGGCGAATCAAAATAATTTCTTAAACCATTCACAACTTCTAAGTAGTCAGCTGTCTCATAGTTTCGATTCATACGCTTTAAAATGCTATCCGAACCACTTTGTAAGGATAAGTGAAAATGATTGGCTAACTTCGTTACTTGGCTTAGACGCTTAATATTTTCCTTTGTTAAATACGTTGGTTCAATGGAACTCAATCTTAAGCGCTTGACACCTTTAACTTTATTCGCTTCTAATAATAAATCAATTAAATCAACAGAAGTCTCTAAATCTTTCCCATAAGAAGCAACATGTATGCCTGTAAAGACAATTTCTTTATAGCCGTTGTTACTTAAGTTTTCTATTTCATTAATAACATCTTCAACTTTTTTAGACCGTATTCTTCCACGTACATAAGGAATAATACAATAAGTACAAAACTGGTTACACCCATCCTGAATACGAATAAAAGCCCTTGTTTTATCATTTGTTTCAGAGATATTGAAGTTTTCTACTGAACCTTCATGATCTATATCTACTATATCCGTTGTGTTTTCACCAGTGTATTCTTCAACAATTTTTAAAAGTTTCATCTTATTATTGTTTCCAATAACAACATCCACCGCTGGCATTTCTTCTAAAGTTTCTGGTTCCTTCTGTGAATAACAGCCAATGGCTGCTACAATACCTTCTGGATTTCTTCGCTTTGCTCTTCTAAGCATTTGTCTTGATTTTTTCGAGCTTAAATTAGTTACTGTGCATGTATTGACGACATAAACATCTGAAAAGTCTTCGAAGTCTACAACATTATACCCTGAATCTCTAAAGAGTTTAACTAAACCATCTGTCTCATAACTATTTACTTTACACCCTAAAGTCATAAAAGCGACTGTTTTATTTTTTCTTTCCATATCTGATCACCTTATATTCTTTCTTTAACTTACAACGGCTTTTATTATATCAGAGATATCTTAGCTTGTACAGGTGGAGAACCAAGTGAAAATAACCTTCTAGTACTTCATGATACTTTATACCTACCAAATATAGTTTTTTCAATATCTTTTGTAAATTTTGTGTTTCTTATTTTAATTTTCGGGTAACTATAACTTATAATCTTTGAATTTAATGAAGATTTTAATATAAACAGCAATGTTTTAATTGTATTTCAATAAATTATTGGAGGTCTCTTATGAAAAACTTAACAACACGATTAATCGTTTCCTTTGGATTGATTATTTTAATAGTGTTATCTGCTGTTATGGGAATTAGTTACAATCAAAGCTCAAAAGCTCTAGAAGAGTTGTCTAGTGAATTGCTCTACGAATCTCTTAATAGTCAAATAGGTGCTGCAAGATTTTATGTTGAAAAATTCTATGTCGCCCTAGATTATGAAGATGGAGAATTGTATGATGCCTCAGGCGAGATTATCGGAAGCCATCACCGGATGGTAGACCAAATCAGTAAAGATATGAATATTGTCGCAACTGTTTTCGCTAAGGATGGAGCCGATTACCGCCGCGTAACGACAAATATTATTGATGCGAATGGCCAACGAGCCGTTGGAACCTATTTAGGTCAAGAAAGCGCTGCCTATGAACCAATTAAGAATGGGGAAACCTATCTAGGCAAAGCCAATATTCTCGGCACACCTTATTTAACAGTTTATGAACCTATCCAATCTGAAGGTGAAGTCATTGGGATTTTATTTATTGGTATAAAAGAAACAACTGCATTAAGTCTTATTGCCAACAATCAACAATCCTTAGAAAGATTATTCTTACTCTTAGCAACTGTAAGTGTTCTTTTAAGTATTCTATTAATTTATTTCATTTCAAAAAGCATTTCCAAACCTATTGTTTCTGTTTCAGAAACATTAGAAGATTATGCCAACTATGATTTTACTGCTAAAGAACAATCCAAATATATTAACAGAAGTGATGAAATTGGTACCATGTTCAAGTCCTTAATAAAGATGCGAGATAACATTGCAAACTTAGCTGAAAACATGCTAAACAATGCAAATACTGTTCAAATGACAGCAAAGGAACTATCTGAAACCACTCACCAGTCTTCTATGGCAACGGAAGAAGTTGCTGAGAGTATTAACGAAATTGCTAAGGGTGCAACAGAACAAGCTGAAAACACTAATGAAGGTTCTGAACAACTGAGAGAATTATCACATGTCATTGAAGAAGAAAAAGAGTCCATTGATCATCTATCTAATGCTTCAAATGATATTCTTGAAAATGTTAAAGTTGGATTAGAAATTGTAAGAGATTTAGAAGATAAAACAAAAGCCAATCGACAGGCAACAAATATCGTTTCTGATAGCATTGAAAAAACCAATCAAAGCTCAAATGAAATTGGCGAAGCCAGTGCACTAATTGCTTCTATTGCTGAGCAGACAAACCTATTAGCATTGAATGCTGCTATTGAAGCCGCCCGAGCCGGAGAACATGGCAAAGGTTTTGCCGTAGTAGCCGATGAAATTCGTAAGTTGGCAGAACAATCTACTGAAGCAACTAAGACGATTGATGCCACAATTAAAGGTCTATTATCTGATGCAACCCAGGCCGTTAATAAGATGAATGAAGCTGTAGAAATACTGTCGTCACAAGAAACAAGTGTTGATCAAACAAGAGAAAAATTCATTGAAATCAATGATTCAATTAATGAGTTCATCAATCTTATGGCTCAAATAGATGCTGGCAGTCAACAAGTGAGTAAGAATAAAGATGATGTCCAAGAAGTTATCTTTAATCTCTCAGCTGTAGCTGAAGAAAATGCTGCTTCTACTGAAGAAGCTTCAGCAGCTATTGAAGAACAATCTGCCTCACTTCAAGAAATTGCTAATGCAAGTAATGGTTTAACTGATTTAGCTAATGATCTTAAAAATCTCATTAATAAATTCAAAATTTAACATCAAAAAATGAGCTGATTCAAATATCTTATCAGCTCATTTTTATTGCATAATTAATATTAATGGTCGATTGAATTTCCTTTTGACAGTACGCAATTAATTTTAGGAGGAAATAGAAGAAATAAATGAAAAAGTTTAGAAAAACAGGACTATTCTTTAGTTGAGTCCTATCTTTTGTTATTATGATATATTTTTGAATAAGTAGTAAAAATCATAATCATAAGTGAGCATGTGTCCAATGATTACGTCAATTAAATGTTGAATGATTTGCTCCTTAGAAGTCGACTCTTCTAGTAAAGCGCTTTTGCTATCTTGTAATTCTTTCACCAACCGTTGATGTTCTTCTTTATGATCTATCAATCCGTCATAATCCTTCGAATATAATATTTCTTCTTCTGATTGGAAATGTTCGATAATCTGATCTATAAGTTTATTAAAGGCATTTTCAAAATTCTTAGAGTAGTCAATTTTTTCTATTAATCCATTTAAATCATCTATTAGTTGTTTATGTTGTCTATCAATTATTTCCTGATAACATTTGTACTGATCCGACCAGGCCAAATCATTTTCTAAGGTCTTCATACTGCCATAATAAGAAAGATTCATAACAAATTTATTCCGACCACTTTCTTTTGCTTTATATAAAGCATCATCTATTTTTTTGAAAAACTCATCTGATTTTTCAAATTGAAACCACTTGCCGCCACCGATACTAATAGTTAAGTGTCCTACGGTTTCAAAACTATAATTTTCAACAGTTCTTCTCAGTTTTTCCGCTAGATAAGAAGAGCCATCAATACCCGTTCGAGGCAAAATAATTAAGAATTCTTCTCCTCCCCAGCGAATCAGTAGATCACTTGTGCGTATATTCTCTCCTATTAGCTGACTAATCTCTTTTAGTACAGCATCACCAGTATCATGTCCATAGTCATCATTTACATATTTAAAATGGTCAATGTCGACTAATAACATTGCCAGGGGTTCATTATAGCGTTTGGCACGACTAAAGTATTTATCTATATTGACATCTAAAAAGTATCGATTATATAGTCCCGTTAATTGGTCTTTTATTGCTAGCTTAAAATAATGCTCATTAATACGTCTTAATTGATGGACTTCATCAAAAATGCCTAGGGTAAAAAACATCCCTTCTAAAGCCAAAGCATAAGTAAAACTATACTCAAAGAAAATGCTATAGCCAATGATATCTAATTGATTGAGCACTAAAACAATAATTGAAAGACCTAACATTAAGGCACCAACAAAGAAATAAATTGGGAAGGTATCTTCTTTGAAAAGCTTTAAAACTATTGTAGAAATAATCAACAATGTAACTGTAATTGCAAATACTAATGTTAACAGATAAAGCATTTCACTAAATTCTGTTATACTAAAAGGCATTAATCCTAATAAGAGAATAATATGAGCATAGTAAAAATATTTTAGATATCTAGAGGTTTCTTTTACCTTCAAATATCTATATGTAAAAATTATCATCAGGAAAAAACTGAGGAATGACCAAAGATAATATGTACTCGGATTTACTTTCAAAATGATTCGACATAAACCTGTACCCGTTAGTTGCTGCATAAAGGCCGCAAACAAAAAAGCACCATGAAGTAAAAAATGCTTCTCTCCCATTAGTAGTGTTAAGGTTATACTTGAGAGGATCATGGCAAATATAATCCCTAGGGAGAAGAGTAAAAATGAAAACAAACGATTACTAAATGTAGTAAACTCTGATAAACTCGTTGATTTAAAATCATGATTCTTAACAATACTCTCCACAGTAATATATAAGTTTTCTGGTATTTCCTCAGGTAGTATTAAGTACGGATAAATAAAGCTATCTTCTACAAAATTTAAGTTCATTTTTTTCCCCTGCTGAAAATAAAAAGCATTTAGTTTTTGATAATTTTGATGATCATAAAAAATGACCTTATTATCATTTGAGGAATTTATAAAGTTTTGAGAATCAAATTTTACTGTATAGGACAATACATCCGGTAAAGATTCTCTACTACTTTTCCAATCACCTGTTGTGATCGACTCTTCTGCTGCAATGTAATGGCCT
>Ga0209942_1002251_pt1 | contig 9928 bp, 7 predicted proteins | sample SalPonR1_A_D2_MG_FD_185695 | JGI IMG/M metagenome (GOLD analysis project Ga0209942, IMG submission 185695) | Salt pond soil microbial communities from South San Francisco under conditions of wetland restoration - Salt Pond MetaG R1_A_D2_MG... ... | reverse complement strand
TATCAAGAATAATGATTTTACTCACTTTTTCCTCAATAGGGTCAATTTCAATTATTGAAGATTCCGTTTCCAAATCTACATTTGGGTATACTGTCGTAATCAAGTAATTATTATTAAATTGTCGGAAATTACTTAAATTTAGATTAGCCGAATCTTGAGATATGAGGATGTTAAACCTTTCCTGACCTGGCAAAGATGAAGGAGTTGACATGATAAAAAGAATATAAGCAAGAGGTACGAGACTTCTCATATTTTCACAAATTTGAGTCGTCCCAGAATCTGCCCTTGATGCCGTAGATGTACGATATACATGCCCGGGCGGAAATCCATGACAGCTAATGTATGTGAATAGGTCTCCCCAAATTGATCTAAAAACACTTCTCTTCCATCCAAGGTATAAATTATTACCTGACTAAATGCTTGATCCGCTTGAATGCGCAGTTCATTGGATACCGGGTTTGGCATTATTTTTGGCCCATCCGTATTTCGGCTAAGTTTTGTGCCAGTTACAAAGGGTGACATTTCCAGCATTCCCTCTCCCTCGTCTAAAGGAAGATCCAATAGTGCACCTGTGAGTTTGTAGTATAAACCATAAGCGTATCCCGCTGCCGGATATGGCTCATATACCATCTCTTTTAGTCTTTCAATATCAGTGACACTAATAGGATCAGAAGTATCTCCCCGCAAATATCGCAGGTTGATCTCTTGCACCTCAACAAATTGGCTTTCTGCCGAATTTAAGATTACTAATGAATTGAGCAGTGAATCAACCGCATTGAAGAGATTTTTTTCTAAATACACCCCGACTAATTTTTCTTTGTACTTGAAGGCGGGTAAAGGTGTCAAGGCTTGTATAGCCAAGGAGGAATCTCCTACCTTTTCTGATCTGAATAAAGCATAGTTGATCCACTCATCCAATGTGTCCTGAATGCTTTGAACTTGTGCATTAGCCGATTGCCAACTACTATCCGCCGCTGCAAGTGCTTGTTCATAATGCGATATTTTATTTAGTACCTGCATATGAGTGATATGCGTACTCCAATCCGTGTCATATAATATGCCCGGTTCTGCATCACCATCGGGGTTTATTCGGGTAAAAATGCCGTTATTTTGACAATTATTGATAAAATCAAGCACTCTTTCCTTATCGTAGTTTTGCGAAGCATTAATTTCTTGGCAAGGTTTGGTCGTTTGACTATCATCGAAATAGTGGTAGGTGAGGTCGTAATCCTGGGAAATGTTAAGGCTGGCATTTTTATTGACAAAACAATTGGCTGCACCAAATCCCTCCAATCCAATGGAAACCTTAGTAGGGGGAATTCCGAGTTGATTAAAGAGGGATGAAGGAACTGCAACGATTTGACTTGGGCTCTCAAAGTCATTTTCCAAAAAATCGGTATTTTCATTCATTCCAAAATAATTCAAATTGCTGCTATTAAATTGGTTACACTGATGGGAATTTTGATCTGATCCAGTATTTATCGCTCTCGAAGCAATAGTAATGGATTTTTCGTATAGTGTTCGACGAACTAAATACTCATTGGCTCCCCAGAAAAAATTGCCATAAAGCGCATTTAAAAAACGCGTATTTTCAACCATGAATGCGAGGCCACCCGAGACTCCGGATGTTGCTAACAAATAATACCCATTCCCACCTGTAAAAGTGCATTTATCTTTTTCTGATTCCCCGATTTTTAGACGAGGACTCATTGGATGTGTACCCCAGGCAAACAAAGTCGTATTATCAAATAGGTTTGATTCTAAAAAATCTACTTTGGCATTCACAAGACGAATGCCGATCGGATCAAATTCCACTGTAGGCTCCGCATCAAAAAAACCATTATTATCAAAATGACAATCATCGAACACTAAATTTCCGCCTTCAATCACTTCCACAGCAATATTATTATCCCTGAAATAAGTCTCAGTCAAATCAAATTGTGCAATTGAATTTTGAATTAAAAGCCCTCGTGTGCAGTTTTCAATGCTAGACCCTTCGTCCATATCTAATGCTACCGTGCCACAATTATTCATGTTCTCTATATGAATTCCGACGGCGGCATCTCGAATTGTACTGTTATCGGATTGGATTTGATTTCCACAGCCACTCATTTTTATGCCTTGCCATTGATTATCACCACAGGAGCTTGAAAGTTGAAGAGTCGCATTGTTTAAAATCAGCTGTCCTCCATCGATAATGATTTCTCCGGCTGCATCAAAACTGATGACTGCACCACTGCTCACTGTTAGGGTTGCCCCTTGCTCTATAGTAACTTTACTCACGTCATCGTCGCTATCCCACTCTTCATCTTCTGAAATAATGTGATCCGCATTTTGGGGAAGCTTGCAGCAGCTTTCCAAAGGATTAGAGCCAAACATATTTTCTATTTCAAACTTCATGCGATTTATCTGATCAGAAGTAAATCTCTCAATACAATCCCAATAGTAAGACATATAATTATCAAATGGTATATCAGGATAACTATAATTAGGATCGTTGCACTTACCATTATTGGTTATAGCTTCGCAATCATTTGTATCTCCATTTGGGTCTCTGCCAGTTGAAGATATTCCATCGTTAGAGTCAGGGTTTGAAGAAGCGATAATAGTTCCATCGCAATCTCTGACCTCATCGCAGGGTGGTTGGCCAACCGATGGCTCACCAAAAAATGTATGATGTAACCCTAGACAATGCCCCATCTCGTGTGCCAGTAGTCCTTTATTCTTTGAATTCGGGACACCGTTGTCTGTACTTCCCACATAAAACTCTTTCGATGGAATACTTTTGGCAAAGCCATTAGGACCACCTGGAGCTACATTGTCTGATGCTAAGTGTATAATGATACCATCAGTAGGCTTTTGAATTCCAAAATCATTATTTAAATAACCACAAGCGTTAGTTAAAGATATGAGGTCTTTTTCACAATAAATTTCAGTCTCAGTTTCGTCGTAATAAAACTGAATGCTTGAAGGAAATGCACTATTTAAATCGTTAATAACACTGTTTTGACGACCTAATGGGACTAAATCAACACAATTATTATTTTCGTCTCTATCGCCATACAAGATAAAGTAGACTTTGATGCAGAAATTTGAACTTGCTAATTCAGGATCATATTCTTGAAAAGATTGAAGGCCAGAGGGGCCAGAGGCTATGCCGCAAACCGGGTCCTGAGCAAACATAAAAAACTTCGATAAAAAAATGAGTACAAAAACCATAATTCCATTAAATTTCATAGAGTATTTTTTATGAATGACTATTACTTGTGATAATAAGAAAAATACCCCAATTCTAATAAGTAAATGGATTAAATCCAGTGAAAAAGACAAATTTAGCCGGTAATTGGTCGAATGAAAAGGCATTTTCGCGTGAGGGATAGGAAGGGCGGCGGCGAAAGCCGCAGGTCCGAGTGCAGCGAGGACGGAACCCCTGGATAGCCCGACCCCTGCTTCCTGAGCGGAGGCGAAGGAAAGCAGGGGGCACGCCCAAAACCCAAGAATGAACCAAGCATAAAAAATAGTTGTTGATACAATTAAATACAAAATGTAGAAATTATGCGAAAAATAAATCAAGTGGCTACGGCTGATAAAGTGGACATGGGTGGGGTGCCTATTTTGCAATCGCTCCCGAGTCGGGCGGCGCAACAGGTAGACCCTTTTTTGCTGATTCATCATTGGCGGGAAACCTATCCGGGCGGGCAACATCCGTCGCAAGTCGGGGTGCCGCCGCATCCGCATAAGGGGTTTTCGCCGGTGACTTTTATCTATGAAGGTGCGCTGCGGCATCTGGACTCGAAGGGGAATGACAGTATCGTCCGAGGCGGCGGTACACAGTGGATGTTTTCGGATGCAGGTATTTTTCACTCCGAACGTCCGGATATGAAGTTGGCAAAGGAAGGTGGAAAGCTGGAATTGATCCAGTTTTGGGTGAATAGTCCGGCGGCTCATAAGGAAGATACGCCGCAGTATATTCCACTCACCGCTGAGGATACACCTGTGGTTAAATCTAAGGATGGGAAGGTTAGTGCCGGCGTGGTGACGGGTACTTTGGGCGATGTCGAAGGGCCGATTACGCCGCACTCCCCGATGAAGATTTATCGGCTGACTGGTGAGTCGGGTGGAAAACTAATATTTCCCATTCCTTCATCTTACCATGCACTCGTTTATGTATTGGAAGGCGAGATTCGCATTGGCGATAGAGAACTAAGCGGTGAGCAGATCGGTGTATTTGAGAATTCGGATGAGGAGACGATTGAAATGGAGTGGCTGGAAAGCGGTCGAGTCTTATTCCTTTCGGGCGAGCCCCTAAAGGAAACGGTACGATCGTACGGTCCTTTCGTCATGAATGATCAGCGGGGCATTATGAATGCTTTGCAAGAGGCGCAGTCGGGTGCCTGGGGCGAATTGGAAGAGAGCTGGCCGGAATAATTTTTCTATCTTGGAGGTATGAATTGGAACAGCAAACAGTGGCTGTACGCCATCTTGACCCTGCTGGGTGGAGTAAGTACCTGGTATTTTAATTTACAGTTTTTTGCGGTAGCTGAGGATGCCTCGATGTCAGCGTTCATCGCTCAAACCGGCACGACACTGCCGTCGCAGTCCATTAATGCGGATATTGCAGTGGCTTCTGTCACGTTTTTGATCTGGATGTGGATTGAGGGGCGAAGGCTTGGGGTGAAAAGATTATGGTTATTTACGGTTCTCACTTTTCTCGTTGCCTTTGCGTTTTCCTTTCCCTTGTTTTTATTTTTTCGTGAACAGCGCCTGCGGGTGCTAGAAGGGAAGATGGTATGACGTTTCTGTTTTTTAAAGCCTTGCATATTGTGGGCTTCGTGGCCTGGTTTGCGGGGATGTTTTACCTGGTACGTTTGTTTGTGTATCATCGCGAGGAGCAAGAGAAGGAAGATTCGAATGCAACCTTATTAGATCAGTACGCCCTGATGGAATGGCGCTTGTTTTATATCATCACACATCCGGCGATGTTTTTGACCTGGTTGGCAGGTTTGGTGATGCTATATCTCTATGGATGGGAATGGTTTACCTTGAATATTTGGATGCATTTTAAGTTGGGTCTGCTGTTTTTATTGACAGCGTATCACTTTTGGATGCAGCGTACCATCAAGCGGCTGAAGTCAGGTCATTATCAAGTATCGAGTTTTCGGTTTCGACTTTTGAATGAAGTGCCCACTTTAATGCTGATCGCGATTGTCTTTTTGGCCATTTTTAAATCGACCTTTAGTTTGTTGTATGGCGTGGCGGCGCTAGTGGTTTTGGGTTTTACTTTCTTTTTGGCGGCGCGCTGGTATCAGGGGAAACGGGAAGAAGGTTAAAGTGGGGGAAGGATCACCGCCTACGCTGCTTCGCAGCTTCGTCGGTCGAAGAAGGATAAAGTGATTAAAGTTCCAAGGTTAAAGTGGTTCAAGGTTAAAGGCGATGCAGTGCTCCTTGTTGCGCTATGGTGAGCGCAGTCAAACCAAGTGCCGTCTAATCGAGCAAACCCAAATAAATACATCCATGGAAATTTTCTTTTAAAGGCTGTGGTGTCTGAGCGGAGTCGAAGACAGCACAGTAAAAGCACTTTTGCGCCTACCGCTAAAGCGGCACTGAAGTCCGCGGTGAATGCATTTCATAGCTGTTTTTGAATATGCACTGCAAATCTTGATGATGCCTTGGCGTGGGGCGCGGAGGAGTTATGGGGGGGTATCTTGAGCCTATAATTATTTATGGTATTTTTTTTAAATAGTGTAAATTATTTTATATATTGAAAAACAATTAAAATTATTTTTATGCCGAACAACAGCCGAACAACAGCCGAACAACAGCCGAACAACTAGGTAAACTTTTAATCTTTGGATTTTTATTTTTTTCTTTAAGTTATTGTACTTCTGATAGTTTTAATGATATTCCGTCTACAATAGATTCGGATAACGGAATAACTGCGCTTTCACTACCAATGTCTGCTGGGTCTTCTAGTAATTTTAATGGAAGTAATTTAAATAGTTTATTTCCACAATCGAATTACGTTATTTCGCCTTCTATTGATATTCTTGAGGAGGTAGTAGATAGATTGTATTCGGATTCAACGTTTTCGGAAAACTTTGATTCTTTGGTGATAAAATATGGAACACCAAGGATGAATTTCGCTACAATCGATGCAAAAGATAGCATGACGTATATTTTAACCTTACCACTTGTGAAAAACGGTAAAATCACTTCTTTTATCTTTTATGATGCACATGGAGACCATTTTCATTTCAGATTTTCATCACTAGCAAATGCTTTCTATTTCTTGAATGAAAGTCCTGAATCTGTGATAATGAATTCAACAGAATTGCTATCTCTCATCAAATATCAATCCTATTTATACACAAGATATGGACAATCCTCTCCCAGTTTGGAATCTTGGCTTATGGATTATGTAGCAGCAAATGATATATCTGTTCAAACACGAACTGAAAAATTCGAAATTGGATTTACAGCCGGAATTTTTGGTAATGGGTATGCTACCGTAACTTATGTAACATTAGAGGTTACTTCAGCATGTCCATCCTCAAGTTCTGGTGGTGATGGAGGATGGAGTGGTTGGTCTGATGGGAGCTCAAATGGAGAAGGGCCTTCTGGATCAGGGACAGGAAGTGATGGTAATGACGATGAATCAGAAGTCGGTGATGAAACAGATATAGAATCCGACCCAATTGATCCTTTTGAATTGGATGACGACTGCATGTCGTTCTCTGTAAATGAAGAGGTAAGGCAATTACTTGAGAATTATGCTAATAACGCCGAATTTTGTGGATCGAGGGATGCTGAGGAAGTCATAGGAGATATTTTAGATCAGTTATGCGATAGCACAATATCCGACCAATCTTTGGGCGGTGGATTTGGGATACAAAATGCTGATTTGAATGATCACATTATTACAGCCGAAAACTTTTATGAATCCTTGGAAAGTGTTGGTGATGATAATATAGTCATTCCTACACAACTTAAAGATAATTGCCCTAAAGTAGCCTGTGTAGTAGAAAAAATGTTAGGAGGTGAGGATCCCTTTGCATTTAGCTCCGATTTATTTTGTGAAATTTTGGCTGCATTTGAGCCTAATGATGGGGTTGCGCAAAATCTTATTATTTCAGCAGGATCTTATTCTTCTTCTTCTGCAGGGATGAATCAAAATGCTATTGCTGGCACAGAGCTAATATTTAGGCCTTCAATAGCGACGATGATAATTACATTCAATAGTGATAAGTGTGAATCACTTAGTGGGTTTGAAACTTTTGAGGCATTAAGTCATGAGTTATTACATGCGGATATTAAGCGAAGGTTGGTTGTAGATCATGGTTTGAGTTCTTTAAATGAAGATTCTTATGGAGATGCTATTCGGAAGTTACTTGAGGCAGAATGTGGAAACGATGGAGTTAATGATCCCCCGTGGACAAATGATCACGAACTCATGTTCAACGAATATTTATATATATTGGCAGAAAATCTTTGGTCTGCAAATAATGAAATTGGAGATATAAGCGACTATGTTGGAACTGTGCTAAATGGCTTTCCCATGGATATCATTCTAGCAAGTGATGATTATAATACCGAAGCGGAAGTTTTTAGTGAAATTAACTCATCACATGAATTCCTTGAGGAAGAAGGAAATTTACTTGATGCATTTGAGGACTGTGATTGAGTAACATTAAATTGCAAAAAAATAAATAATGGGTAATCTTAGCTATATTTTCGCGCTCTTCTTTTTTTGGTCGAGCCATTTTGTCTTTTCTCAAGTGGAAATAAAAACCATTTCACTAAAAGAGACGCCTCTGTCGGAACTTCATATTCAGTATATGTACAATTATGGGTTGAATATGATTATGTACCAAAAGCCGGAATATTCCCAGCATAGTGGTTTTTGGAGTACGGTTGAACAACCCAATCAACTTTCTAAAAATGTTTCTGCATTTATACCAGGTGGAAATAGCAGCCTCTACATTTCCAGTAATTTATCTAAAATAAATAATGGATCACTTATTCATAGAAAGGTTCCGGGGAAAGACCTGATATTTGAGATTAATGGAATAAAATCTGTCTTCATTAACACGAATTGGAATACCCAGATTCCCGTTAGACCATTTTCTGACTCTTTAGAATCTAAATTAATTAAAAAACAAAGTTTGCTCTCTTTTTATAATGAGGATACTACCATGCACAGTCATACATCTTTCTCCATACCTTATAAAAATGGAGATTATTATTACTTTTTCCTATCTTGGAATTACCCTTTGAAAAAATGTAAGGAATGTCAGGTAGAGGGCTTGGTTCCAACTGAATCATTTTTCATCTTTAGGTACTGTCCAGTTGAAGACTTAGTTATCCCAGTTTTTATGACACCCTTTTTATGGAATACCGAGCCGTATGGTCAAAGCCGTCAAGATTTGTTTTTACAATTATCAAAGGACTATTTTTGCAAGGAGGAATAAAATTGCTAAAATGTAAAAATGAATAATGCGTAATCTCAGCTATATTTTTTTGCTCTTCTTTCTTCTATCGAGCCATTTTGTCTTTTGCCAAGGAGAAATAAAAACAGTGTCACTTCAAGAGACACCCTTAACGGAACTTCATATTCAGTATATGTACAATTATGGCTTGAACATGATTATGTACCAAAAGCCGGAATATTCCAAACATAGTGGATTTTGGAGTTTAGTGGAAAAACCTGACGAACAAGATGGAAGATCAGCCTCCTTTTTCCCTAGAAAAAATAGCACGGTGTATATTAGTGGCAGCTTAATTGAATGGGGCAGTAACCATATAATTCATAAATCGGTACCGGGAGAAGAGCCTTTTATGGAAATAGCGTCAGTTGTGGATATTTTAAGAAAAGCTTCCTGGAATACTCAGATTCCTGTTAAACTTTTATCTGATTCCTTAGAGACAGTTCTGCTTGATAAGCATACTCATGTTGAAACAATATATGAGAAAGAGAAAGCTATGCATAGCTGGGTTTCCTTCTCGGGGCTTTATCAAAAAGGCGATTATTATTACATTGAGGTGCTCTGGAGATATCCATCTCAGCAATGTATTAATTGTCCGGTTTTAGCTATGTTTCCAAGGAGGTCCTATTTTGTGTTTAGGTATTGTCCGCTTGAAAGATTGGTAATACCAGTTTTTATGACAAGTAATGTTTTTGATAGTGATCTTTTTACTGGGGATGGGGATAAACGTTTGGGTTTTAAAGAACTATCAAGTGACTATTTTTGCAAGGAGGATTAGATATCAATAATAATAAATAATAGGAAGCAAATTGCTGAAATAAAGCGTCACTAAAGTCCGCGGTGAATACTTTTCATAGCTATTTTCGAATGTGCACCGCCAATCTTGATGATGCCCTGGCATTAGTCGCGAAGTACGCAGAGAACAATAAGCAAAAGAAATTTTTAGAATAAAAAAACTCTGCGCTCTTTGCGCCTCAGCGGTGAATAATTGGTGCAATATGCCGACACAACCTTTAATCAGTATGCTGAAAAATTTATAATTTTATAGCATGCGAGAAAATGAATTATCAGAGATAATCATTGGTAGTGCAATTGAAGTTCATAGAGAGCTTGGCCCTGGACTATTGGAAAGCACGTATGAAACATGTTTGTTATTTGAGTTACGTCAGAAAGGTCTTCATGTGAATCACCAACAAGCATTACCACTAGTATATAAAGATGTAAAGTTGGAGGCTGGGTATCGATTAGATTTGTTAGTGGAAAACAAAGTAGTCGTAGAAGTAAAAAGCGTAGATGCATTAGCAGATATTCACATGGCGCAAGTATTAACTTATCTGAAATTGAAAGAACTAAAGTTAGGATTGCTAATCAATTTCAATAACGTACTCTTGAAAGATGGGATTAGAAGGGTGGTGAACAATTTATAATCTCATAGAATGCTATTT
>Ga0209942_1002247_pt1 | contig 9930 bp, 10 predicted proteins | sample SalPonR1_A_D2_MG_FD_185695 | JGI IMG/M metagenome (GOLD analysis project Ga0209942, IMG submission 185695) | Salt pond soil microbial communities from South San Francisco under conditions of wetland restoration - Salt Pond MetaG R1_A_D2_MG... ... | reverse complement strand
AAGAACAAGAAGCTTACAAACACAAGGGCATCGGGCAGCGATGATGCGATAAAGCTTCAGAATCCAAAGAAGTTCACACTCGAAGAGGCTTTAGAGTTCATTGCCATAGATGAACTGGTCGAGGTTACACCGGATGATTTGAGACTGAGAAAGAAAATTCTTAACGCCAACGATAGAATGAAGGCGGGAAAAGGCTCAAAAACAGTATAACTGCAAAATTTGAAATGCTAAGAGTCTTCGCTTGCTGTGAAGGCTCTTTTGCTTCTTTTAACATAAAGAAACAAATATTTTGTTTCTATCGTTATATTATGGATATAAATAAAATACGATGCGTAGGAAGAAAATATTAACTATATAGGAGCTAAATAGAAAAGAGAAAAAATGAAGAAAACGATGAAGTATCCTTCATATATGGGCACTTGAAGGATATGGAGTAATTAGTGCAACCGGTCTGAAGAAATATTGGATTGGTTTTTGATTTTTTACAACTGAATATAGCATACATATATAAAGCAAAATATCCGAGATAAATGGATACTAAGTGGGTAGCTGAAACGACTCTAGGGAAAAAGTAGGGTCGTTTTTTGCATAAATGAACAAAAACTATGAATCATAAATCAAAAGGAGGAAGAAAAATGTTTAACAGAATCATGGACTTATTAAAAAGGGCTTTTAGAAACGAGAAAGGTCAGGGAATGGTAGAGTACATACTGCTGGTAATTGTAATTGCTTTTGTTGCAATTATTGGATTTTCTGCGTTGGGTGATTCCGTTAATAACAAAACCTCACAAGCAGGAACGTCCATAAATGCTGAAAATGCAACTATTCCTGTTTTATTTATGGTGAGGTAGTTTTGTTGGCAAGCAGGTCCGCATTTCAAGCGGACCTGCATATGTCTTGAATAAAGAGGCTGGATATGAATATTAAAACAAAAATCAGAAACATGAAAGCCCAGGCCATGGTGGAATACATATTTTTGATCATGCTGATTGCGATTATAGCATTGGGAGCATTTGCTGCATTGGGTCGTAGTGTTGAAAACAAAACAGATGATGCGAATACGGAAATTTCTAATATCGGGTAGGTCAAGGGTGGTTTTACCATAAAAATTTATACTTGAAATGTGGTGGCCTTAATGAGAACTCATAAATTCATGAGAAACAGAAAAGGACAAGCAATGGTGGAGACGATTTTCGTACTGCCTCTGCTTTTTTTACTTATTTTCGGAATAATAGAATTCGGAAGAGTTTATTTTACATATTCAATACTTTCTAATGCTGCGCGTGAAGGAGCAAGATATGCAGCTGTACACGAACCTGTGGATTATGATGATGCGATTGAAAGGATGAAAAACGTTGCGTCTACTTTGTCTTTGGAAGACGACGATATTGAAATTTCTGATGCCGGAGGAACATCTGATAATGTTTTAGCGAAAGTTACCTATAATCTGGAATTGATTATGCCTATTGTTGGCCCGATGATTGATAAATCCGATGGTACCGAAGATGGGAAAATTGCACTGCATGCCAGCGCTGAAATGCGCATAGAATAGGAGGTGAATGAAGTGAAAGATAAAATAAATAATGAAAAAGGGATAGCAATGGTTATGGTTGTAATCGCCATGGTTGTAATAATCGGTTTTGCTGCCCTTGCGGTAGATTTCGGAAACGCGACCGTAAGAAAGAGCAGGCTACAGAATGCCTGCGATGCGGCAGCTCTTGCGGGAGCGCAGAAATGGGCAATGGACAGCAAATCTAAGGAAGATGACGATGGTGGAGCTGGAGAGACGGCGGAGGATATTTTTGAAGTCAATATTGATTCCAACATTCCCAATGCTTATGCTTGGAGTGACGATTTCACCGGAAGCGAAACGGGAATAACGGCAAATGTGGTATTTGATAATTCAGCCGGTACGATTTCTGTCTATGCAAAGGAAAGGATGGATACATTTTTTGCAGGTATTTTTGGTATGAATCAAATGGAAGTGAATACAAAAGCGGTGGCTTTGATTGGTACGGCTGCTGCAGGTGTTGACAATTTGATGCCGTTTGGAATAGAAGAAGCTGAGTTTGATCTTTATGAAAGCATAATCCTGAGGACGGACAAGCCCAGCACGCCGGGGAATTTTCATTTGGTTGATTTTGACAAAATAGATGACGCTGATTGGGATCTAAGAAAGATTGACGGTTCAACAGAGCACAAGATTGCCTATCATGGCAGCATCAATGAGTACAGTGTAGGACAGATGGTCAATACAGAGCCCGGGAAGGCGAATTCTGTCAACGGTGGGTTGGACGCAAGAATTACTGGGACAGAATACAATCCGGCAAGCAACAGTGAGTATGAATATGAACCAGTCTCGTGTGAAACAACCTGCGGCGTAAACCATACTTCCTTGGACCCTAGCGATCATCATGAAGACTGCCCGAGATTTGTCATTGTTCCGATCATTGAAAACTTCGATGAAGCGGAAGGAAGAGACGATATAAAAATTGTTGGCTTTGCATCAATTTTTATCACAGACTACAACAATAACGAGATTGAAGGCAAGTTCGTTGAAAGAGTTGTTCACGGAGATGTGGATCCGGGAGCGACGTTTATGGGAACATGGGCAGTTGATTTTATTGAATAAGGGGGGTATTGAATGAAACTGGACAAGAGAATAATCATTTTTGCAGTGGTTCTTGCAGCCATTACGACCTTCGGGATATACAAATATCTCGAATCCCTCAAACCTGAAGAGGTTGAGGTTACATATGTCGAGGTTTGGGTTGCAAAAGAGACCATACCTGCAAAGGTAAAGATAACGGATGCAATGATCGATTACAGGGAGATAGACAAAAAGTATGTTCATCCGGAGTCGATGACTGACAGCTCCAAAATTGTTGGCAAATACACAATGGAAAGGATACTCGCAGACGAGCAGATTCTTAAGAGCCGTCTCTTCGACTTGGAGGCCTTGAGGTTCTCATATAATATTCCTTCCGGGCAAAGGGCGATGACCATACAGGTCAATCTGATTGCAGGCATATCGGATATGGTTACCCCGGGCGACCATGTGGATTTGCTTGTCCATGTTGCCGGGAGAGAGAAAGATGGAGCAACGTATCCGCCTGTTACAAAAGCATTCATTGAAGATGTTCTGGTACTTTCGATAAACAAGATGGACTCCATTGAGGAAAAGAAAGCTTCGGACGATGCGGCGGAGGAACAGGCGTCAAGCAGATTGTTGACTTTGGCTATCAATGCGTCCGAAACTGAAAAACTGTTTCAAGCCGACCAAACCGGAGAAATAAGGCTTGCATTGAGGCATCCGGATGCTGAGGATGAAATAGGAACAAACGGCAGCATTACAGACGATTTTGTTCCCTTGAGAAGATGACCCACAAAAGTCGCAAGAAATGGAGAGGTGTGTATGGAACATAAAGTGAATGTATTGATAGCTGATCAAAACGAAAAAGATATTGAAAATATTCGTGTTGCGCTTAGCCACGAGGAACGTATAAGAATAGTAGGAGAATGTTCGGAAGGCATTTCGACCGTTAAGCTTGCGAAAAACATAAAACCCGATGTCGTTCTGATGGATATAAATATGCCTGGAATAAAAAATGTCACTCCTACTGAAATTTTGACAGCGACAATCCCGAATGTGTTGGTCATTGTCACTTTTGACAAGGGCGGTAAGAAAAACCTGAAAAAAGCAATGAGTGACGGTGCGAGGGATTACATAGTCAAACCGGCTGCGGCGGATGTATATATAGACACCATTCTTGATTTGTACGACAAGGATGTAAAAAGAAGGGAAGTCCTGTACGGAAGAAAACAGCATGAGGAAGACATAAAACCAAAGATTGTATCCATTTTCAGCACCAAGGGTGGAGTCGGGAAAAGCACGATAGCTACCAACATAGCGACTGCATTGGCGCAAAAGACGGAAGAAAGGGTTGCGCTTGTGGACTTCGACCTTCAGTTCGGGGATGTTTCGGTCATGTTGAACCTCTATCCCGAGCGTACCGTAATGGAACTGGTGAAGGATATTCAGAGTCTTGACAAGGAACTCCTTGAAGACTACATGATTCTCCATAATTCGGGTGTTAAAGTTTTGCCGGCTCCTTCAAGACCTGAGTACGCCGAGTTTGTTACCGGAGGCAATGTTCAAAGGATTTTGCGAACGCTGAAGGAAAGCTACAAGTATATTGTTGTAGACATGGCTCCTGCTTTTGACGATGTGAATCTTGCGACTCTGGATTTGTCGGACAGTATAATGCTCTTGACTACTTTGGATCTTCCTACTATAAAAAATGTAAAGTCAGGTCTTCATGTTATGAAAACCCTTAATTACAGGGATGACAAGATAAGGCTGATTTTAAACAGATATCATCGGAATTTCGGTATTAATGTATCTGATTTGGAAAAAACAACCGAAAAGAAAATATCTCATATCGTGCCTGAGGACAGTCGCACTATAATTGACGCCGTCAACAAGGGAAAACCTTTTGTTCTCAATAATCCTGGCAGCTCCGTCACAAAGAGCATCTACAATATAGTAGACGATATAATGGGCAAAGATGAAAAAAAATCAATGTTTGGAAAATGGATAGGGAAATAGGGAGGGCGGAACATGTCTCTTTTGGAACGAATTGAAAAGGAAAAAAATGGTTTGTCTTTAAAAGTTGAATCTGATGAAACAATAAGTAGCGAAAGCAAGATTTCAAAATGCCAGAATGAAATTTTGAAAGAAAAAATACAAAAAAGGTTAATGGAGAAATCCAAGGATGAATCAATAGACAAAGGAAAAATAAAAGAAAGCCTTACAGTCATACTCGATGACATTCTGAAAGAGGAAGATACATTTGTAACAAGAAGGCAAAAGGAAAAAATAATCACCGACACTATAAATGAGATTGTGGGCTTCGGTCCAATTACACCGCTGATAAGAGATGAAAAAATAACTGAGGTAATGGTCAACGGGTATGAAAATGTTTATGTTGAGAGAGACGGCAAAATTGAAAAAACAACTGTAGTATTCAGGGATGATTCTCATGTGCTGCATATAATAGAAAAGATTGTTTCTCCTCTTGGCAGACGTATAGACGAATCATCACCAATGGTTGACGCAAGGCTTCCAGATGGTTCGAGGGTCAATGCTGTAATACATCCTTTGGCGCTTGACGGACCAATATTGACAATAAGGAAATTTGCGACTGAACCGTATACTATAAGGAATTTGATTGATTTCGGCACAATATCGCCACAGGTTGCAAGCTTTTTGAAGGCATGTGTTGAGGCGCGCCTCAATATTGTAGTATCGGGTGGAACAGGAAGCGGAAAAACCACAACGCTTAATGTATTGTCCTGTTTCATACCCGAAGAGGAACGAATAGTTACCATAGAGGACGCTGCAGAGCTTCAGCTCCACCAGGAGCATCTGGTAAGGATGGAAACGAGACCTCCCAACATAGAAGGCAAAGGTCAGATTACAGTAAGGGACCTGGTAAGAAACAGCCTCAGGATGAGGCCGGACAGGATTGTTGTAGGAGAGGTCAGGACAGGCGAGGCTCTTGACATGTTGCAGGCAATGAATACGGGTCACGACGGATCGCTTACTACAGGTCATGCCAACTCGTCAAGAGATATGCTTACAAGGCTTGAAACAATGGTTTTGATGGCAGGGCTTGAAATTCCACTTCCGGCTGTAAGAGAGCAAATTGCATCGGCAATCGATCTTATTGTGTACCAAAGCCGTTTCAAAGACGGGAGCAGAAGAATAACAAATGTTACAGAGGTTCAAGGGATGGAAGGAAATGTTGTAACCCTGCAGGATATTTTTGCATATAAGGTACAAGGCAAGGATGATGACGGCATGATAAAGGGGTCTTTGGAATTCACGGGAATCAGGCCTAAATTTATAAATAAGCTATCGGATTCCGGCATCAGGGTCCAGGAAGAATGGTTCAGCTAATGAAATGGTGGTGAAAGCATGATTTGGTTAATACTTGCAATTGTTTTTATAGATGTGGTTTTTGCTGTCGTGGCATTTAGCAGAATAAATACTAAAAGCAAGCCGATTGCCAGACTTGAAAAATTTTTTGATTGGGAAGAACATAAAAAAGAAAGGATTGAAAGGCGGTTCACAAGAGCCGGTTTCCAAAATATAACAAGATACATCGGTGGATTCATAGTTAGGCTGTTTTTGCTCGAACGATTGAGAAAAAGAATCGAAAAGGATCTTGAGCGAGCGGATATACCTGTAAGGGGAGAGGAAATGCTTTTATTCTTGTTGTCCTCTACAGCCGTTTTATATCTTTTGACAGTTTTTTTTACAAAAAGAATCTTGTTGAGCCTATTGGTTGTGCCTCTTTTGCTTATATTGGCAAGAGTTGTTGTAATCTCAAGAATCAAGAAACGTCTTGAAACTGTAAACGAGCAACTTGGAGATGCGCTTGACATGATGGCAAGTTCTCTCAGGGCGGGATACAGCTTCAATCAGGCTATGGAAACAGTGAGCCGCGAGATGCCGAAGCCTATAAACATGGAATTCAAGCAGGTTGTAAGGGAGACTTCGTATGGGGTTTCAATGGACGAGGCGCTTGACAAGATGCTTGAAAGGGTTCCATTGGACGACTTGGAGCTTGTAGTGACAGCTGTCAAGATACAAAGGCAGATTGGAGGAAATCTTGCCGAGATTCTCGACAATATTTCGGGCACCATAAGGCAAAGGGTACAGTTGAAGGGCGAGGTAAGAGCCCTGACGGCACAAGGAAGGCTTTCAGGGGTGATAGCTTCATCGGCTCCAATACTGCTTGCTGTTTTTATGGCTATAAACAGCCCAGACCATATAAAACTGTTATTCACAGACAGCTTGGGACAGAGGTTGCTTATTATTGGAATTATAGGACAATTGCTTGGCTTCATTTTCATAAAAAGAATAATCAATATAAAATTCTAGGAGGGGTGGAGAATGGTATATTTACTATCGAGTATGATATTTCTGTCGCTTGGGCTTTTGTTCACCCTTTTTGTAACCGTTTTTTACTGGAAAAAATTGAGCATAAGGCACCGTCTTGAAATGCTCGACGATGTAGTAGGGAAACAGGAAGTGATTTTAGAGGACAGGAAGAAGTTGTCTTTTGAAAAGCGTGTTATTGAACCAATAAGGCGGAAAATAACGGAAACGACTAGAAAAATAACACCGAAAGGGACATTATCCAGGATAGACGAAAAGCTTAAGGCTGCAAATTATCCTTTTCATATGGGTGTATTGAGCTGGATATTGTTAAGGTGTGTTTTTATTGTAGCTTTTCCTGCAGTTTACTTTTTCTTCTTCATGGAGAACACCGAGTCTCTTATTATGAGGGTTACAGGAATGCTTGTCGCTTTTCTTGCAGGAGATATGATTCCGATATTTCTTCTCAACAACAAGATAAAAGAGAGAAAAATAAAAATGACGCAACAACTACCGGACATACTTGATTTGCTGACGGTAAGTGTGGAGGCGGGACTTAGTTTTGATGGAGCCATGGAAAAGGTTGCTTCAAGAGGCACAAACGAGATGACAATGGAATTCGGAAAGGCTGTCAAAGAGATAGGAATAGGAAAAACAAGGCGGCAGGCCTTGAAGGACATGTCAAAGAGGTGTGATTTGCCTGATTTGCAGATATTTATATCATCTATAATACAGGCAGAGCAAATGGGGGTCAGCATAGGTAAAATTTTGCGCATACAGGCCGACAACATAAGGGTAAAACGAAGGCAAAGAGCCCAGGAAACCGCTCTAAAGGCTCCTGTCAAGATGTTGTTTCCATTGATTCTTTTCATTTTTCCCAGCCTTTTCATAGTACTGCTTGGACCTGCGATGATAAAGATTCAAGAAATGTTTTAATATGATAGGAGGCAACTCATTTGAGTTTGCCTCCTATTGCGATTTTGCCGCTTTTTCTATTATTTGATATTTCTTTTGAAAATATTAAATTTTCGGGATTTTGATCAATTATGTCTAAAATTTCAATCAACTTAATCAAATATTCACGCAGGGACAATTTGTCAAGATTTAAACCTTCTTTTTTAAAATAGTAGAACACCCATTTTTTAAGAGATTGAGGTGAAAGTTGGATAGTTGAATTGAAGGCTTCGATATGAATTTCAAGGATTCTAGATGTCAACTCATCAATTTCAATTGACTTGAATTTCGTGAGATGCATTATTGGCTGTCTCAAGTCGCCAAGACACGAGTTGTTTGGATCTATTGCTTTTCCTAGACGTTGTGCAAGTGCAGGATATGAAATGATACCCTTTTGAGGATTATCCAACATTTTTTTGGTTGAAGCAGCAATAAACATAGTTTTTACAAGTTTTTGATTTCCGCATAAATCTATGATATGGCGATAGTTTATATATGATTTTTCTCGATAATCCCTTCTTTGGCTCAATATCATGTCAAATTCGTCAACAAGAATAACAAAGCCTCTGTATCCCAGCATATCTAACATTACGGTAAATGCAATTAGAAAATCAAGGCTGTTTGTTTTATCAACAGACCCTACGACATCGAATTTGCACTTTTGTTCATAGGGTATATTTTTTTCGCCCATAAGCCATGCTGATATGGATTTGCTTAATTCTCTATCTTCTGAGATGAGTGCTTTAATGTAGTGGAAAAGAGCTGTTCCAAAAGAACGGTTAACGTTGCTTACAGCACCGATTACTCGGTTAATGTGACTCGATGCGGCATCGAGGTTCATACGTTGAAGCTGATTTGTCCATGTTTCAAATATTGAGTCGAAATCAAGTTTTTCCATATCACTATATAGATTGTGCATGATATGGTAATAGATGTCTTCCTGTTTATTGAATGTGAATCCATGGCTAAGTGAAATTTTCGATACAATGCAATGATTTTGTATCGCTGATTGCATAATATGCTCAAGCAGGAAACTCTTTCCAGAACCGTATTCTCCAACAATAAGCTTGACCGTGCTTACTCCTTGGCGTATTAAAGATAGGCAACGGTCAAATTCATTTATTTCAAGTGTTCGTCCCACTGCAATATTGGTAAGGTCTGCTTTGGGGACTGTTCCCATTTTTATGGAATTTATGATGTTTATAGATTTGATATCATTCTGCTTTAACATTTAATCTCCTTACGGATTTTGAATTTGACATATTACTAATATCGGTTGTATAGGAAATATCTTTATACTATTTTAGGATATAGACATCTGAATTGCATGCATGAAAAGCGCTAAATACAGATATGGCATACTTTTTTTAGTTATGATAACATTAAAACATTAAAATAGATCGGAGGGTTAAAATGAAATTGTTATCAAAAAAGACTGAAGCATTCACAGAATCTGTAATAAGGGAAATGACTCGGGTCAGCAATTGCTATGGAGGACACAACCTTTCTCAGGGATTCCCCGACTTTGGAAGTCCGGAAATTTTAAAGGATGCGGCAAAAAAAGCCATTGAAGCCGAACACAACCAGTACCCCATAACTTATGGAGAAAGGGAATTGAGAGAAGCAATAGCTAAAAAAGAAAAGGAATACAATGGAATAGTATGCGATCCCGAAAAGGAAATAACAGTAACATGTGGTGCTTCGGAGGCTATGATTTCAACTATGATGGCGCTTGTGAATCCGGGTGATGAAATAATTGTATTCGAACCATTTTATGAAAACTATGGACCCGATGGAATACTTTCAGGAGCGACTCCACGTTATGTCAGATTAAAGCCGCCTTATTGGGATTTTGACTACGATGACCTTGAAAATGCATTCAATAAAAAAACGAAGGCAATAATAATAAATACACCCAATAATCCGACTGGAAAGGTATTTTCAAAAGATGAGCTTCAAAAGATTGCGGATCTATGCATGAAATGGGATGCATACGCCGTAACCGATGAAATATACGAGCATATTCTATA
>Ga0209942_1002240_pt1 | contig 9970 bp, 8 predicted proteins | sample SalPonR1_A_D2_MG_FD_185695 | JGI IMG/M metagenome (GOLD analysis project Ga0209942, IMG submission 185695) | Salt pond soil microbial communities from South San Francisco under conditions of wetland restoration - Salt Pond MetaG R1_A_D2_MG... ... | reverse complement strand
GCCCAAAATATCTCTGGCTACGAGAACGAAATGCGGTTACGAAGCCTTAGCGCGTTGGCACCACAGCGAGTGGGGCTACATTTCCCCCGCCGAATTCATACCTGTGGCCGAAGCAGGCGGTTTGGGACCTGAGCTGGATCGCTACATACTTCGCAAAGTCGCGGCTATCGCTTCTTCAATACGAGAGCGTGGCGAAGAGCCGCTTCCGATTGCAGTGAATATCACCGCCAATCACTTCGCCGACTCGACATTTTACGACTGCCTTGCGAGCAAGCTGAATAAGTTTTCTTTGCCGTCCAATGCCATTGAGCTAGAGATAACCGAAGGGATGGTGCTTGAGATGACAACCGATGTCGCAAGCAATCTTTCGAGGCTGCGGGCCCTCGGTACACGGATCAGTCTTGATGACTTCGGTACAGGCTATTCTTCATTGAGTTATTTGAAGAAGTTGGATGTTGATGAACTGAAGATCGACAAATCTTTTATTGATGACCTGGAAGATCCCAAAGGGGAGCTTTTCGTTCAGTCGATGATCGGCTTGGCAAAGGCTTACGGCTTGTCTGTGACGGCCGAAGGCGTGGAAACGGAAAATCAGGCAAAACAGTTGGCGCGCTTGGGCTGTGACGTTGCTCAAGGTTACCTGTTCAGTCCAGCGCTACCGGAGAGGGAAGCAAGAGCTTGGGATCTATGAGCGGTGCGCTGTGGGCTTGCCCGATAGAGTGAGCTGAACTGCGGGATTTACCGGCAGTTGTTGTGCTGCTATCGATGGACCATTGACTCTCCGATTTATTTTATCCGGACACTTTGTGTGGTCTTCATTCCTGGTCTACGTTTCAAACTGAGGTGTCGGGAATTTCCAAAACCGGTCGCAGTCATCTCGCCTGAATCAATCAGGGCTAACAGAGAGGGATTGCTATGAACTCTAAAACACTACCCGCCATGATCGCGTGTCTGCTCTGCACGGGCGTTGGAGTAGCATTTGCCGACTCCCATGGCATGACCAGTATGGAACTGGCTGAAGAGAAGAAGTGCACGTCTTGCCATGCCATAGACGAAAGCGAAGCCATGTCGATAGTGCCATCTTTCCAGAGTATCGCGCAGAGATACTCAATGGATGAATATGATCGGCTGGTCCAGGTTGTATTGACTGGCGGACAGGATCACTGGGGCAAGGAAGAAATGCCCGACATGGGTGTTCGCATGGACGTCAGCGAAGAAGACGCTGAAAAGCTCGTGAAGTGGATTTTAGAGATGGAAGAGTAAGCTTAGCTGGCACGGGCTCGCCGCCTCCTGATCAGTATCTTATGCAGTTCCTCCACAACGAGAAGGCTCATGGCGAGCGCGAGCAACTGCAGCCATTCCTGAACTGATATCGGCTGAATCTGCAGGACATCGGAGAGCCCCGGGACATACATGGCGCCAATGTGGGCCAGTTGCGCGAGGGGGACAGCCAGCATCAGGAACGGGTTGCGGAGCAGGGGGATGCTGAAAAGGGAGCGGAACTCCGAGCGGCTGTTCAGCGCATGGATGTTCCCGAAGAGCACCATCAGCATCAGCGTGAGGTTTCGGGCTTCCTCGATGCTTTGGCCCTGGCCGAGCGTCCACTGGAAATTGAGGAATGCGATCAATCCCATCCACGTTCCCACCACCAGAACATGCTCAATGATGTGTTTATCGAACACGGGTTCGTGAGGTGAACGCGGCTTTACGGACAATTCGCCGCCTTCCTTCGGCTCGAAGGCCAGGGCCACGTCCTGGAAGCCGTTCGCAACCAGGTTAAGCCAGAGTAACTGTACCGCGATCATGGGCATTGGCAGGCCGGCCAGTACGCACAGGAAGAAGAGCAGGATTGCCGAGAAACCGGTGGCAACCAGCAGCCCGATCACCTTGCGGATGTTGTTATAGACGACCCGCCCCTGCTCGATGCCGGCGACAATGGAAGAAAAGTTGTCATCGGTAACGATCAGGTCCGCCGTTTCCTTGGCCACATCCGTGCCGCGCTTGCCCATGGCGATTCCCGCATGGGCCTGCCGCATGGCCGGTGCATCGTTGACGCCATCGCCGGTGACCGCGACAAAATGCCCGTCCCGCATGAAGCTGTCCACAATCTGGGCTTTTCTGGCGGGTTCGATGCGGGCGAATACCCGGGCCTGGCGAGTAAGCTGGTCGACAGCCTCCTGGCCCCTGGTGCTGGCTTCATCAAGCATGGGGCCGGTAACAACCGTTGCGTCGGCATCACACAGGCCCAGCTCCAGGGCGATTGATTTTGCGGTCGCAGGGTGGTCGCCCGTGACCATGGCCACCTCGATACCGCCGGTGCGGCACTTTTCGATGGCCTCGAACGCTTCATGGCGCAACGGGTCGATCATGGCGACCATACCGAGAAAGATCATATCGGCCATCTCATGATCGCCGGGTGACGTGGTTTTCTTCGCCAGGGCGATAATCCGATAGCCTCGGGACGCGAGTTCGGTGAACTGGCTTTCGAGAGCTGGTTTGTCGATTGCTGTGGAGCCGTCCGTGGTGGCCATCCGGTTGCACATGGACAGCATTTTTTCGGGGCTGCCTTTGGCATAGATGACGGTTTTATCGCCAATCCGGTTGACCACCCCGCTGTAGGCTTTTTCCGATTCGTAGGGGATCAGAGCGATCTGCTCCTGCCGGGTTCGCAGGTCACTGATGGACATTCCCAGCTTCTTGGCCATCACCAGGAAGGCGATGTCCACGATATCACCCTGGGACACCCACTCGCCGCCGCTGTAGTCCAGATGGCTTTCATTGGCGAGGACGCCTGCGACACAGAGCTCTCTGAGTGTATCCTGGCCTGCCGTATCCACCTGGGGTCCGGCATGGCCTGTGATCTCCCCGCCCGGGGCTACACCTTCGCCGGTGACCTCGAACTGGCGGCCATCGGGCAGCATCACCTTGCGAATCGTGAGTTCGTTGACGGTCAGGGTGCCGGTCTTGTCGGAGCAGATAAGGGTGCAGGAGCCGAGGGCTTCCACAGCCACGAGCTTGCGAATGATGACATTGCGCTTTGCCATGCGGCTCATCCCGATGGCGAGGGCAACGGTAAGCGCGGCAGGCAGGCCTTCGGGAATCACCGAAACTGCCAGGCCTATGGTCATGAGAATCATGTCTTCGATGGAATAACCGCCATCCAGCACCATCAGGCCTGCCAGGGCGGCAATGGCCGCCAGAATGCCGAAGGCAACCTGGTAGGTGAACTTGCGGATCCGGATCATCAGTGGCGGTTCAGCAGATGTTTTGCCGGTGACTCCCTGGGCAATCTTGCCAAGCTGGGTATCCGAGGCGGTGGCTTTCACTCTGCCGCGCCCGCGACCGTGGGTGATGATGCTGCCTGCAAAGCACTGGTCAACGCGCTCTGTGAGCGGCGCGCTGTCGTCGCTGGTTGTGCCGGCATTCTTGGCAACCGCCAGGGATTCCCCCGTCAGCATGGACTCATCCACCGCCAGGCTGCTGGCGCTGAGCAACTGAATATCAGCCGGAACCTTGTCGCCGGAGGAAAGCAGAACAATATCGCCGGGAACGATCTCTTCGACGTCTATGGTGACAATCTGGCCGTCCCGCAGCGCGTGCGCTGTGCCTTTCATCATTTGCTTTAAGGCGGCGGCCGCCTTCTGGGCCGAAAACTCCTGGACCGTGCCGATAACTGCATTGATCAGCAGCACGATCAGGATGAAAACCCCGCTAGGGGTCTGGCCGAGTGCAAATGAAACCGCGGAAGCAACCAGCAGGATGTAAATGAAAGGGCTGAGGAATTGCCGTGCAAAAAGCGCCACGACACCCGGCATGGGAGGGGCGGGCAGCCGGTTGTAACCGAATTGCTCCAGCCGGGCACTGGCTTCTTGCTGGGAGAGTCCGTTGTCAGCAGGATCGGACATGATGGGTCGCTCTGGAGCTGCAGTGTGCATGGTCGTTATCGGGCCGTGCCGGAAAATCGGGGGTGATCTGGTGTTCGTTTACGGGTAACGATAATGGCATCTGCTAGTATGGCTAACTTTTCATCCCATGCGCGATTAAGCACTGCATATGAATGCACATTTCAAGCTGCGGCCTTACCAGCAGGAGGCGGTTGATGCCACGCTGGACCATTTCAGAAAGTCCGATGAGGCCGCGGTTATCGTGCTGCCCACCGGTGCTGGCAAAAGTCTGGTGATTGCTGAGTTGGCTCGCCTTGCCAAGCGGAAAATCCTGGTGCTGACCCATGTAAAGGAGCTGGTGGAGCAGAATCACGCCAAGTACGAGAGTTACGGGTTAACCGGCGGAATTTTCTCCGCCGGGCTGAAGCGGAAGGAAAGCCACCACCAGGTAACCTTTGCCAGTGTGCAGTCGGTGTCGGCGAATCTGGATCAGTTCCGGGATGAATACTCGCTGGTGATTATTGATGAGTGTCATCGGGTGAGCGGGGATGACACCAGTCAGTATCAGCGGATCATTGAGCTGCTGCGGCAGCAGAACGACGCCCTCAAGGTGCTCGGGCTAACTGCAACCCCCTATCGTCTGGCTATGGGCTGGATCTATCGCTATCACTACCGGGGCTTTGTCCGGGGTGAGGATGGCAAGCCTTTTCAGCACTGCATTTACGAGCTGCCGCTGAGTTACATGATCAACCGGGGGTATCTCACCCGGCCGGAGCTGGTGAACGCCGCCGTGGCGCAATACGATTTCTCGGCGCTGCCTCGGGACCGCTTTGGGGAATACGCTGAGCAGGACGTGAACCAGCTGCTAAGCAAACACAAACGTGTGACCCGGTCGATCATTGAGCAGGTTGTGGAGTTGGCTGCTGAGCGACATGGGGTGATGATCTTTGCGGCCACCGTGGACCATGCGCGGGAAGTCACGGACTATTTGCCGGAACGTGAAACAGCACTGATAACCGGCGCGACCGATCAGAAGGATCGGGACTCGCTGATTCAGCGCTTCAAGCAGCGGAAGCTGAAGTATCTGGTGAACGTCTCCGTGCTCACCACGGGCTTTGATGCACCTCATGTGGACTTCATCGCTATTCTTCGGCCCACGCAGTCAGTCAGCCTGTATCAGCAGATCGTAGGCCGCGGTCTGCGGCTGGATGAGGGCAAGCAGAATTGCCTGGTGATCGATTACGCCGGTAACCATGTAAATCTGCACCACCCGGAGGTAGGGGAGCCGAAACCGAATCCCGACAGCGAGCCGGTGCAGGTATTTTGCCCGGGTTGTGGGTTTGCCAATATCTTCTGGGGCAAAACCGACAGTGACGGCCGGGTGATCGAGCACTTCGGGCGCCGGTGTCAGGGGCTGCTGGAGCCTTCGGAAGGGGGTGAGTCTGCGGAGCCTAAAGGACGCCCGCAACAGTGCGATTACCGTTTCCGTTTTAAGGAGTGCCCGCACTGCGGGGCCGAGAACGATATTGCGGCCCGCAACTGCCATGAGTGCCAGAAAGCCATCATCGACCCGGACGATCAGCTTAGGGATGCCCTGAAACTCAAGGATGCCATGGTAATCCGCTGCGCCGGGATATCGCTGACGGTGGATGGCAGCAAACTGAGAATCACCTATCACGGTGAGGATGGGGAGGAACTCAACGAACTGTTCGACCTTGGTAAGGTGGGCCAGCGCGCTGTTTTCAACAGAATCTTTGGCCGCCGTTTCGCGAATGGCCAGGCTCCGAAAGCGTTCAGTTCAGCGGATGAGGTGTTTGAATTACAGGCGCTGTTGCCAGCGCCGGATTTTGTGATCGCCCGCAAGCAGAAGCATTATTGGCAGGTGCAGGAACGAGTTTTTGATTATAGGGGGCGTCATCGTAAGGCGTATTAAACGTCGGACTTTTTGGAACTTGCTACTGGGTGTGCCATTAAAGCCCCCGATCTTGTGAAAACCCATATTGGGTAAGAAATCACCCAATATGGGTAGTGTCCGGAGTGATGAGCCATCATCCGAATGCAGGCTGTTGAGGCTTGCTGCCCGCAACCCGCTTCATCCACGCCATGTCCAGCGGAACCAGTACATTCAGGGCGAACAGCGCCCAGCCCAGAGGTTGCAGGCTTGCGGCAAACCAGATCATCAGGGCTAGGGCCATCAGGCTCCAGGCCACATCGGCGGCAATCACCACGTTCAGGTATTTTTCCTGCCACCGCTCGTTAATGGCCATGGCGGCCATATCCACGCACCACAGCAGCATCACGATGCCGACTACCATATAGAAGGTTGCGCCGGGGCCACCCGCCCACTGGGCAATCGGCTCAGCGGCCAGAATGAGAGCCAGCGCCAGGGGCGTGGAGAGGAAGACATCGCTCAGAAGGATTTGCTTCACGCTGAATCGACGGATTAAGTTTTTCATAGGATCACCTCAATCGGGTTTCGCAAAGTGTTGGACTACACTGCAAAGCTTCTACCCGGGCGGTGATCGACTCAATTACCTGTGAGGTAATGGTTCCGCCTACTCTTGGCTACGATAATGGCTGAACACTCGGAATTTACGGGAAACCCAATGAGCGCCTTCGGTACGCTGTTCAGAGAAATGCGGCAGGGCAAGCGCCTGAGCCAGATGGATTTTGCCCTTGCGTGTGAGGTGTCGCCAAAGCACATCAGCTTTCTGGAAACCGGCCGCAGCAAGCCCAGCAAAGGCATGGTTATGCATTTAGCGCAGATGCTGCAGGCGGACCTGGCCGGAACCAATCGTCTCCTTTCGGCGGCGGGATACAGCCAGGTCTACTCCGATCAGGATCTGAACGCGCCTCGCATGACCATGATCAGGGAGGCACTTGGGCACCTGTTACAGGGACACCTGCCGTACCCAGCGGTGGTGTTCGATCACGAGTATTATCTGGTGATGGCCAACCAGGCCATGCAGGCGATGATGGCGAGGATGATCGAGCTGGGGGCCCAGTTTCCGGCCCGGCCGAACTTCTTGCTGTCTCTGCTGGATGAGCACGGCATGAAACCCTTCGTAGGTGATTGGGAGTATATTGCCTGCCACATGCTACAACGCGTCTACCATGAGCATCTTGCTGGCCCCTTCCGGGATCAGCCCAACCGGCTGCTGGAGCAGGCTTTGACCGTACCCGGCGTTCCTCAGAACTGGAAAAGCCATGTGGTGGAACACTTGGACTACCCGGCGATTCCTTTGACACTGAATCTTGGGGATCAGCAGCTCAGGATCTTCTCCACTATCGCAACCATCGGCACGCCTCTGGATGTCACCGCCCAGAACCTGCGCATTGAACATTTCTTTCCGATGGATGAGCAGAGTAAGGAGTATTGGCAGAGTTGAACTGTTTCGAGAGTTCATCATCCAGTGATGGTCGTCGTCTGGGAGATGAAAGCCACTTTTCTTCCCCTGAAGTTAGAGCCGCTGCCGGTTATAATGGCGTGTCTTTAAACGTCATAGAGAAGCTTATGCCAATCGAAAAGAATCAGGTCGTCCTCTTCCACTACAGCGTTCGTGATGAGCAAGACAACGTTGTTGAAGACTCCCATGGCGGCGAGCCTAATGCCTACCTGCATGGCCATGGCGGCATCATCAAGGGCCTGGAAGAAGCCCTGGAAGGTCGCGATGCCGGCGATACGTTCAGCGCCACAGTCACTCCGGATAAAGCCTACGGGCCGCGCAAGCCCGATGCCATACAGCGGGTGCCGATCAAGCATCTGATGGGCGCCAAACGCTGGAAGGCGGGCATGGTCGCCCAGGTTCAAACCGAACAGGGCCCACGCCATGTGGTTGTTGCCAAGGTTGGTCACAAGTTTGCCGATGTCGACACCAACCATCCGATGGCGGGGCGAACCCTGACCTTTGACATTGAGATCATCGAAGTCCGCGACGCTAGTCCGGAAGAGCTATCGCACGGTCACGCTCATGGGCCGGGCGGCCATCATCATTGAAAGATTGCAGGGCCGTGAGCATTGATGAGTGACCATTTCTAATAGCTCAACACCTTAGCGTGGTTCGGTTTCTTCATCAGTCCCTGTTGTACTGTGCTCTTCGAACTCGGTATTGCGTGGGTCAAGCTCAGAGACACCCAGCGCCGCTTCCGGGGTGGTGGTGTAGTAATGCTCCTGCCGTTTGATCGTGGGATGGCTGCGCCCCGGCCCCACCACCATGAACAGAATCAGGCCGGCCAGAATCAGGGCGTTGCTGACGAACAGGCCGCGCGCTCCCAGAAATTCCATGAACATGGCGCTGACGAGCGGGCCGATGATACTTCCCAGTCCATAACTCAGTAGCAGAGCGGTGCTGGCCGAGGTGATCTGGTGGCTTTCCATCAGGTCGTTGGTGATAGCAACGGCAATTGGATAGATAGCGGCGCTAAGTCCCATGTAAAGGCCAACGAAAAACACCAGCAAAACCATGTTGCCGCCGCTGATGGTGGCTGCGATGATGCTGGACACGGCAGCAATAATCGCGACAACCAGCATGACACGGTAACGATCAAAACGATCGCAAACCTGACCAATGGGCCAGGCCAGTATCATGGCGGCCACGATGGCCGAGGCCATGAAGTTGGAAAGCTGGTCAAGCTCCAGCCCAATCCGATCGGCGTAAACCGGGCCCATGGCGTAGAACGCGCTGATCAGCAGGCCTGCAATGAGAGCGCCCAGAGTCCCCGCTGGCGACTTACGGTATAGGCTGGTCAATGACAGTCGTTCGGTCTCGGTGATGCTGGGTGATTCCCGCCGGGTCAGTGAGAGGGGCGTGAGTGCCAGCACAACCAGGATAGCTGCAAGGGAAAAGGGAATGAAGCCTGCTGGATCGGCGACACGAATCAGTACCTGGCCACCGGCCGTGGAGAGGAAAAAGATAATCTGGTAAACGGCAAACAGGCTTGCCCGGTTGCGGTTGTCGGCCTTGCTGCTGAACCAGCTTTCCATGACGATCATCAGGCCTGCCATGGCAAAGCCGCCCACAGCGCGAAGTCCGCCCCAGAGGTTCGCTTCAATGGCCATGGGGTAGATCAGTATCGAGGCGGAAAGCGCGGCGGCAAAGAAGGCAAACGCCCGGATGTGGCCGACCTTTTCAATAATTCGGCCCGCGTAAAGCGTGCCTGCCACGAAGCCAATGGAATAGAACGCCAGAATCCAGCCGATCACACTGGCACTGAACTCTTCGAGACTGAGCCGCAGGCCAAGCAGGGTCATCAGGAAGGCGTTGCCCATGATGAGCAGGATAATGCTGACGATCAGCGATGAAAGGCTCACGATGGTTTTTTGCATCAATCCTCTCCACCCGGTTAACGAGAATCGACATGGTCTCAGGTAGATGCCTTAAAGAACTCTGTGGGGATGGGTTAAGGGAATAAAAGGGTGGGGCGCCAAGCAGGCCAAGCTCCATTTCAGTTCTCATACGGGTTGTTCCCCTTTTATTTTGGGTGTGTTTTTCTTCGCCTGTTCTAGACTTCAATAACGACCAGATGTTGTTGGCCGGGTTCAAACATCCTTTGACGTATCAAACCCAACAGGCTGGCTCAGCATCATGCTCAATTGGTGGCTGAAAACGCCAAGCAGGAGCATACCGATGAAAAGGCACTCAACCATTGTTAAGCCGGGCGATTACGAGCGTGCGCTGAGTGTAGTAGGTACAGATGTTACCGTTCTCGCCGCAAACGCCGTCACACAGGGGCAGGAGTTCACGTTTCAACGTGGAGAGCAAGGCATGGGTCCCCCTCCACACAGCCATCACTGGGATGAGGCGTTTTTTGTCCTCAAGGGAAGCGTTGATTTTACCTGCGAAGGCAAACTGGAAATCTGCCTTCCGGGCACACTGGTTTTTGTGCCTGGTGGAACAGTGCATTCATTCCAGTATGGGCCAGAGGGTGGAGAAATGCTGGAAGTGACCGGTGCGGGGAGTATGGCGACGCAGATGTTTGCAGCGGTGGACAAGGAAATTCCGCCCGGTCCACCGAACATTGAGATTATTACGGAAGTGCTTGGCCAAAACGGCGTCACATTGCATTTGTAGCGGAAAGCCCTGAGA
>Ga0209942_1002232_pt1 | contig 9990 bp, 5 predicted proteins | sample SalPonR1_A_D2_MG_FD_185695 | JGI IMG/M metagenome (GOLD analysis project Ga0209942, IMG submission 185695) | Salt pond soil microbial communities from South San Francisco under conditions of wetland restoration - Salt Pond MetaG R1_A_D2_MG... ... | reverse complement strand
GGATACACCCGCCGGCACCGGCCATGGCAGATCGCATATACCCATCCCTTCAACTCCAAAGAAAAAGCCCTGAAAGCTGAACATATTGTCAAATCATGGAAAAGTAAAAAAATGATCCGGCTGCTCATCAACGGTACTATTGACATCAATGATTATCTCTGATTCGCCCCGTGGCAGAGCAACAGGCTGTTATCCCGACAGCTGTCGGGACGTTCGAATCCTACCCGGGGAGCCAATTTAACGGAAGGACTAATGCGTAATCGCGTATTAGTCCTTTTATCTATGCATTACTGGCTCTATATCTTGCAATCAAAAACCAAAGAGTCCTTTTACACCGGCTCTTCTGATGATCCGTTTAAACGCCTCAACTATCATAACCACGAGAGCAAAGGATAAACTTGTAAACCCTGGTACTGGAAAATAGTCTGTACTTATAAATCACTAAAAGAGTCCTCAATATTTTTGATTATTGAATTCATATTTCCAGGATCGCTTGGGTTCAAAAGATTGTCATCAGAATCTTTAAACCAGTTTTCAAAATCTGAAAATATAGATATAACTGAATTCTCCCCTTCTGATATTCTAAGTGGCGGATTCAGGTCTGTCTCAACCTCAAAATCTTCATCAGTCCTGAACATAAAACTATCCCCTTGAAAATTTCCCTTAACAACCAATGAGTAATAACCATTTTCATTCCAAAAATCAGGATCACTGATATCGATATTATCATCAGGTTCATTCATTTCCAATTCAAGTTCATCGTAGAATCCGGCCGGGATCTCTGTATGAGTAATTCTGAATGGTTCACCATCAATTGGTAAATTCAGAATAAAATTTCTGGTTTTAAAATCTTTGGTACTGCTGAACCCGCTTAGTTTCATTTCATCCACAAAGAGTTTAACCTCATCGATAAAAATCTCCGTGATCAATTCCTTTTCAAATACCCCGGTTACACTTTTATTTTCATTAACAATAACCGACTGCGGATTCTCAGTTCCGGACAGGTCTCCTTGCCATTGCTTAAAGTTCCAACCAGACTCCGCCACTGCGGTCAGCACAACCTCTTCACTTTCCAGGTAGCTGGCTTTATCTGGTTGTTTGTCTACACGACCCTTCCCTTCTGTATTGATCGTAATTGTATATTCACTAACCTGTACCTGCTCAAAGACCGCCGTCACAGATTTATCCCCGTCTATCGTAACCGTAACTGGATTCTCACTGACAGACAAATCTCCCCGCCACTGGTCAAACACCCAGCCATTTTCCGCAACTGCGCTTAGCTCGACTCGTTCTCCTTCCGAGTATGTGGATTTGTCAGGATCTTTTTCGACACGGCCATCTCCGTCAGTATCAACTGAAAGTAAAAACTCATCTTCTGTTATTTCTTCCTTGAAGATTGCTGTAACGGTTTTCGCTTCATCTACGATGATTGTATCCGGATTACTACTACCACTGAGATCTCCCTCCCAGCGATCAAAAAACCATCCTTCATTTGAATTCGCCTCCACTTTTATTTTTTTTGAAGTCGTATTCTCATTTCCATTATTCTCCGGGTTTTCAAGAACTGTTTCTGTTACAGTCCCATTTCCTTCTACTTCAATGGTGAGCAAATAATCCTTTAGAGAAAAATGTGCGGTAACAGATTTATTTGAATCAAAAGTAAGTGTTTCCGGATTTGAATTTCCTGTCAGATCACCTTCCCAACGATCAAATACAAATCCTTCAGACGGTATCGCTTCAATTTGTATCTCCTCTCCTTCCGAAAATTCCCCTGCTGACGGAACGGTTGTACCACCAACGTCGGGTGTTATATTAGTATTCAATGCAAATAAACTGCTTATTGACTCTTCAAATGATGTATCATGGGTATCGCAACTGAATACCAAAACAAGTGCTATTAAAAAAACAGAAGCTATTATCTTTCTCATATTATTTACACAGCGTGCCAAAACTCTCTTTAAATATATCTCCTAAACTATATTTCTCTGAAAAGTAAAACCTAACTATACATAAATATACATTTGACAGGATTAGTCGCCAATTTGATTAAATTAATCTAATCTGTTTAGTTTACAATTATCGATTTTTATGGTCACTACAGAAGAAATTTCAATTGTCGTGAGCGAGCTTATTAACTTTTTTTGCAGAGAAAGTTTTGACCTGAGACAGACTTTTGACTTTTACGATTCATTTTTTTAATTCTGCATTTGATTCGTATACTTAAAATTGTATACCACTAAAGAGATCTTGAATTCAAAGCATTATCAATTAAATATTGTACCGGAAATCAATAATCTAAGCCATTACGTACATCACACCTATGAAAAAGATACTTGTTATAATCCCTGTTCTGTTACTGACTCTTCTATTTCAATTTGAATCTGCCCACTCACAGATTGACCGGGAAGCAGGAGCACCATTTGCAACCCGTTCTGAAGTGATAGCCCAAAACGGTATGGTGGCAACCAGCCAGCCACTGGCTACACAAATAGGTCTGGATATTTTAAAAAGCGGTGGAAATGCTATAGATGCTGCTATTGCAGCAAATGCAGCTACAGGACTGATGGAGCCAACCGGAAACGGCATCGGCGGTGATCTCTTTGCAATTGTTTGGCATCAAAAGAGCGGAAAACTCTATGCTCTGAATGCAAGCGGTCGTTCTCCGCTGGGTCTCTCATTCGAACAATTACAAAACGATCTGGATGCACTTGGAGCTGAATCCATACCGCCTTACAGTATCCATTCTGTTTCGGTACCGGGTGCCATTGATGGATGGTTCGTGTTACACGAAAGGTTTGGAAGCCTGCCAATGAATGAGATCCTTTCAGGTGCTATTCACTACGCGGAGGAGGGATTTCCAGTCAGCGAAGCTATTGCATCATCATGGAGAAGAAGTGCCCGCTTTCTGAAAAACCAGCCCGGAGGTTTTGAAGAGACCTTTACAATTGATGGTGAAGGTCCCGAAAAAGGCGATATATTTAAAAACCCGGATCTGGGTAACACACTACGCCAAATCGGCGAAAAAGGTCGGGACGTATTTTACAGAGGTGAAATTACAGAAAAAATCGAAAATTATATGAGAGAACAAGGCGGGTATCTTCGATTTGAAGATTTTGATTCTCATAAATCTGAATGGGTGGACCCGGTTACTACTAATTACCGGGGATATGATGTGTACCAGGTTGGAGGGAATGTTCAGGGAACAGCTGTACTACAGATGCTAAACATTCTTGAAGGATTTGACCTTACAGAGTCAGGATTTGCTACCGAAGAAACACTTCATCTTCTTATAGAATCTAAAAAACTTGCCTTTGAAGACAGGGCAAAACATTATGCTGATCCTGATTTTCAGGAAATTCCCTATGATATTTTGCTATCCAAAGAATACGCAGCTGAACGGCGTGAGCTTATTGGAGAACGTGCACTAAATGATCTTTCTACTGGTGTTGATGTTCTCGAAGACGGGGATACTATTTACCTGACTACGGCTGACAGCGAGGGAAACATGGTATCACTTATTCAAAGCAATTTCCGCGGGATGGGTACCGGTTTTGTTGTACCCGGACTTGGGTTCAGTTTTCAAAACCGCGGTGAACTCTTTTCAATGGACCCTGACCATCCTAACGCTTATGAACCTGGCAAAAGGCCTTTTCATACAATTATACCCGGTTTTGTTATGAAAGACGGCAAACCGTGGTTCAGCTTTGGCAATATGGGAGGAGCCTATCAGCCAATCGGGCATGTAACTATTTTAACAAACATCATCGATTTCGGTATGAATATCCAGGAAGCCGGAGATGCACTCCGATGGACTCACTCAGGTTCCACGCAGCCAACAGATGATCTATCCGATACCCTTGAGGGACCCGGGCAGGTATATATCGAATCGGCCATTAACTTTGAAATTGTAGAAGCACTACGCTCACGTGGCCATGATATTCAAATTGGCGGAAATTTTTACGGCCGATACCAGGGAATTATGAAAAATCACGAAAAGGGTGTCTATTTTGGAGCCTCGGAATCACGAGTTGACGGACAGGCTGCCGGTTATTAACAAGCTTAACCTGCGTTGCTGATTCAAACTTTGACCGTGGTCATCGAAACCCATCAAGTAGCTGTTGAGCATATTCCGGATCATGCGAAGAAGTTTGTCAACAGTTTGGGCTTTTTCAACACCACTGATACGCTATTTTTATCCAGAATTACTTTCGTCCATTCGAAATTCTGAGGAATATCAACAAATTATTGAAAGAGTTAACCTTTGCTGGAACTTATCATAAAAACATTCCAGGCCACATGCCATCAGGTAGCAGGTTTAATATTATGATTCTGACGGAATAAATTACCTGGGTCCCACTTCCTCTTTATTTCTCTGAGCTTTTGAAAATTTGTACCGTAAGCACTTTTTACCCGCTCTTTTTCATCTTGTCCCAAAAGGTTCACATAAACACCCCCGGTACTGAAAGGCTTTAATTCATTATAAAACTCTCTGCTCCACGATATGACAGCTTCATCTTTATTAGCATCTGACCATCCGGTTAAAATGTGAATCGAATAGGCAGCAGATCGATGCGGAAATGCAGTTGCATTTTGGTCTATGCGATTTATAGCTCCTCCCATCGGTTCAAGATAAACAACCGATAACGGACCCGGCACATCTTCTGTATTGCTCAATATAACACCTATCAGATCATCACTAATAGTATCAAGATAGTGAGCCTTTGAATACCAGCGATTTCCTTTCACAAGCCCTTCATCAAACATGGTTTGTGCAGACGTATACGGCATTGGCTGAACAGCCTGAAGTATAGGGTTACCGAATTCCATTAATGGCTTGATCTCTTTCCTTGCCTGTTCAAGTGAACCAATGTGTCCGACAACAAAACTGATTGCCGGCTTTCCGTGATATTTCACAGGAAATATATCCAGAGGTGGCACTTTCAGGAAAAAAAGATAGCATGTCAATTCATCGAACGCACTGGTCATCCAGGAATGATAAAAACGAATTGCTTCATTTGCCTGATCGAGCGGATAAACCACTTGTCCGGCCATAATTTCGGGACCTGTCGAATGCAGCTGGAATTCAAATGATGTGACAATACCAAAATTACCACCTCCGCCTCTGACTGCCCAGAAAAGATCAGGGTTCTCAATTTCGCTTGCAGTAACTTCTTCACCGTTCGATGTAACAAGCTCCACAGAAATAAGATTATCAATACTCAACCCGTGCTTTCTGGCAAGATATCCTGAACCTCCGCCCAGTGTGAACCCGGCTAAACCAACAGTTGAAACAGTTGCGCCGGTTGAGGCCAAACCATATTCCTGAGCTTTTTTATCAAATTCACCGATCAGAACACCTGCTTCTACTCTGGCGCGCTTTTCATTCTGGTTGATTTCAACTTTCTTCAATTCTGACAAATCAATTACAATTCCATCCTCGCAGACAGATTTCCCTGAATAATCGTGCCCGCCGCTTTTGACAGATACAGGAATATCATGAGTTCGGGCAAAGTTTATCGAATTCTTAACATCTTCACTGTTTCTGCACTTAATAATTACTGACGGATGCCGGTCAAACAGACTGTTCCATATCTCGCGAGATTTATCGTAATCATTGTTTTCAGGAAGAATGACATTCCCCTTGATTTGATTTTTAAGATGAAATATTACCTCTTCGCTTACTCCGATTTTTGACATAATCTGATCCTTTTTTTTCAGAAATGGTTATTACCAGATGGTTGAAAACCATGCTTCAATTAAGTATGCGTAATTAGCTGCTACTCTAATTCACAATAAAATGGACAAAACATTTTATTACTCTTCATAGATCATTTTCCGGGTCATACCACCATCAATCGTCAGGTTTTGGCCGGTTATAAAATCATTGTCGGAGTTTGCCAAAAAAAGGCATGCTCTGGCGATATCTGCAGGCGTACCAACTCTGCGGGAGGGATGTTGTAAATGGTCTTTATCACGTAACTCGTCAGCGGTACCGGTATGTATCCAACCCGGTGATATACAATTAACACGAATATTAAACTCTGATAAGGATAAGGCAAATGCATGAGTCATTGAAACAATCCCTCCTTTGGATGCGGCGTAGGCTTCGGAATTTTTCTCGGACATAAACGCCCTTGTAGAGGCAATATTGATAATTGATCCGGAATTGTGCTCAGCCATTGATAAAGCTGCTTCCCGCGTACACAGAAAACAACTACGAAGATTGGTATTCAACACGTTATCCCATTTCTCAACAGTCACTTTAAACGGTGATAAAAATTCTGATACTCCTGCATTATTAACCAAAACATCAACCTGATTATAGATATTCTCAGTTTCCTCAAACAAATTTTTAATCGATCCGGGTTCTCTGACATCAGTTTGGATGTAATATCCACTGCCGGATAAATTGTTCAATTCATCAGCGAGCAGTTTTCCATTATCGCTATCAATATCGGCTATAATAACAGCTGCCCCTTCAGAAGCAAAATGCTTTGCGATCTCACGTCCGATACCATTTGAAGCCCCTGTTACAATCACAATTTTATTTTTTAACAAATTCATCAGACCTGATATGTTTTAACTTTTTAATGCGATATCAATTCTTTTGTTTAAGTTACTTTATTTTGATACCAGTATTTTGAATAATCTAAATTCTCAATTTCAGACTCATCAAAAGGTATCTTGAAACCAGTTTTTGAGATAGTGATTCACTTCTGAAATCTGAAACAGTAAAGTTCTGAAATTTATTCTGATTCAACAGATTCCGTGCCTCAAGCCTTAGTCTCCATTTGTTTGGTTTTATGATGTAGTCAAAAATGGAATCCAGAAATATCCATGTTTCTTTGCTACTGAAATCATTAGTCCTGAACCTTTCAGTAACAAACTGAGTGTTTATTTTGTCACTGAAGTCAAAATACAGATCAATGTATTGTGATAGCTCTACTGTGTTTCTGCTGTTCTGAGTTTTTACCTGATAATTTGTCCACCGGGAACCAATATTATAATTGAAAATGCCGCGAAAAACTGATTTAGCTTCTAATCCCACATTATATTGATTAGATACAAAATTAAACAGGGTTTGATTAATTCTGCTAAGAGTGCTGTAGTTTGTATAATTGCCGGTAAATTTCAAATTACTCTTTATTCTGTTCAAAAAAAGATCTGCTGAAGATGCTGCCATAAATGTTTCCTGAAATCCATTTTTTGCTTTTTCAATAATCTGAAATTCCGGTGTGATAAACACTTCAGAAAAGGGAAGATTATTTTCTTTGTTATAGATTACAGATGTATTGAGAAGAATGCGGTCAAACCACTCACCATACCGGTATTGAAAAATTAAACTATGTCCCCTGATTATTTCAAATGAGCCAATACCTCTCGTGAAACTTCTGTCACCGGTAAAAATTAAACCGTCCGTCAGGTCAGATACAGCAGTTGTCGTAGCATTACGAACATAGCCAAACCTGATTTCATTACTATGATTTAATTTCCAAAAGAATCCTGCATTCGGGTTAAATATTTTTGAAAAATTATGAACCTTTAGTTTCTCATTATCCCTGACTGCAACATCGTCTTTCAAAAACGCAACATCGATTCCGCTGTAAAAAGAAACGTCTCCGAATCCAAAACGGAACTTAAAACCGGTATGTGAACTTTTACTGTTAAAGGAAATACGGTTATTAAAATTTAAATCACTGTCAGACAGATCTTCAGAAGATTCCTGTTCGAGCAGTTTTGAACGAAAACCGGAATTAAAAAAGTTGAATCCTGTATTCGCTTCAAGTTTAATTACGGGTGATAATCTACTGATCCACTTTGCATCAAAATCGAACAGCTCATTCCTTTCAGCATAGAGTTGTTCACTCCCAGAAAACTGCCGCCCTGAAAACAGGTCAGCGGATGGGAAAAAAGGATTGGACGAAAATGTTTCCTCCAGATCCTTAAACCTGTAAATAACAGATGCTTCAATTGCACTATTTTTGTTTACTCGATTAATATGATGAATATTATGCAAATGTTCTGTCATTGAAAGATCGTGTAGTTTCGATGCATCATCGGTATTAAAAACCAGGTTTGACAGGCCGCCACCATCTGTTTTTTTATAGTGCCCCTGGTAGTAAATCCTTTTCTCCTCATTCAGATTGTAATCAATTCTTAAAGAACCAAAAAGATCGTTCAGTTTATTTATTAAATTCAGATTTTCGGTTTCTATGAAACGACTCTCCCCTGTTTCAAAAGACTCAATTCTTTCTCTTTCGAACCTGTCTTTATCAAAATTCAGGAAAGAGATAAACTTCACTTTAAGATCCTCGTTCGGGGTCAGTATCATGTTGTTTGACAACATATTGGAGTTATTAAATCTGGTTCGTCTGTCTCCCAGGCCGATGTCACTTTTTCGAAGAGACAAACGCGGAGCCACTGAGTAATTAACAAGTCTGTTGAGATTATCAAGTGGATTTTCACCTAACAATGCATTTAAATCTGTTAAAGATTCTTCGCCAACACTGTTACTGTTAATAATGGAATAGAATTTGACAGAGGGTGTCAGATTTACCAAAAACAAGTCTGCCTCATGATTATTTGATGTGTTGTAACCAAGTGAAGAATTTCCGAAAATCGTGTGTTTCATATCCTTTTTTAATTGAAGGTTTAAAGCCACTTTATCACTCTCTTCCAGGCCACGCAGTTCTTTTTTTTCAGAATATCTTTGAAGCACATCCACTTTATTGATGGTATAGGCTCCGAGATTCTTTGTGATCAGTTCATACCCTTTTCCAAAGAGGTCTGAGTCTTCCACCATAACTTTTTCTACCTCCTGGCCACTGAAATAGATCTTTCCATTTTTAGCAACTTCTATGCCAGGCAGTTTTTTTAATATATCTTCGGCAACCTCTTCATTACCCTGCACAAAATCAGCGACATTGTATGTTATCGTATCTCCTCTAACAGATACCGGTCTTTCGGCCTGAACAATGATTTCATTAAACTGAACCGGGTTACTCCTGAGAATAATTGTGTCAAGAATTAAATCATCAGCCCTACCTGCATCGACTTCTATATTTTCTATATGCTTTTCATAGGAGAGTGCATTGACCGAAAGTGTAAATATTCCGGATTTACTGACGCTGATGCTAAACTCTCCGAGTCTGTTCGTCTGAGTATAGGCACTGATACTGCCGGTATCCTCTTCAATCAATATGATTTGAACAGATGGCAATCTATTCGCAAGTGTGTCTTCAACAACCCCCCGAACAGTTATTATTTGAGCATGTGAAACTGAGTAAAATGAGGATAAAATTATTAGAGAAGATGTCAATATTTTTTTCATCTCTTTTTGAAGTCTAAGCTTTTTAAAATCCCATCTAACTTTAATTTTTTTAACTCTTCATTAATACTCTCTTTCAATATTTCTGTTAGCCTTTTTTGTAGTTGAAAAAGAAGCTGAAACTCCTCTCGGAAGTTTTGACATGATCAATTCAATAAATTCTTCTTCAACATTCTCTTTTGTTTTAGCAAAATCTTCAATGGTCATTATTATCCCTTCATCAGGGGTATTGATTTCAAAATCTCTTTTTGTTGGAATTTCAATTGAGGTGGCATAGAACTGAACTCCCAATTCGTCATCTGTAACTTCAAGTATAAGCCCCGGTAATCCATGAAATTTCCACGGCCCTGCATCAACAGGTATATTATATGTAAACCAGGCTTTATAATTCCTCCCTCTAAATGTAGTTAGAGCCTCGTGTACAGTATATGAGCCAATCTCTTTGCTGTTACCGGTGATAGTCCAGGCAAATAAACCTGTCGATTCTTGTATTGTACACTTCCTGAATTTTCTATTTTGGTAAAAATAATCGGTAGATATCACTTCATTATTTTTCCTGTCAATAAAAACTTTTTCATAATTGGAAAGTGGTTTTTCGATAGCAAAAGTAATTACAGCATTTTCAATATCTTCAACATCATGATCAACTGCATGAGTTGTAT
>Ga0209942_1002227_pt1 | contig 10004 bp, 11 predicted proteins | sample SalPonR1_A_D2_MG_FD_185695 | JGI IMG/M metagenome (GOLD analysis project Ga0209942, IMG submission 185695) | Salt pond soil microbial communities from South San Francisco under conditions of wetland restoration - Salt Pond MetaG R1_A_D2_MG... ... | reverse complement strand
CTTTATACTTTCTACTTTCAACTTAAAAGGATATAATATACATGGTTCAAACCACATCCAAAACCGCTTTTCGAAAGTCAATTCTTTGTCATTTCGATAATAAATCCATAGATATTCCATAAACAATTTCAGGAGGGACTAAAATGAATAGAAATCTAGCGCTAAACCTCGTCCGTGTTACTGAGGCGGCAGCAATGAACGCCGCCAAGCTGATGGGACGCGGGGACAAGAATCTTGCCGACCAGTACGCTGTCGACGCCATGCGAAAGATGTTTGACACAATAGACATCGAAGGGACAGTTGTTATAGGCGAGGGGGAAATGGACGAGGCACCCATGCTCTACATAGGCGAAAAAGTCGGAAGCGGAGCGGCCGGCGCTCCCAAGGTGGACATAGCTGTAGACCCGCTCGACGGTACAACCTGCGTTGCAAAGGGACTTCCCAACGCCGTTTCGGTAATCGCGGTGGCTCCGGAAGGATGCCTTCTAAAGGCTCCCGACATGTACATGAGAAAGATTGCTGCAGGACCCAAGTGCCGAGGAGTGATTGACTTAAACGCAAGCGTCGCAGACAACCTGAGGAATGTCGGCAAGGCTCTCGACAAGGACATGGAGGACCTTACGGTAATAATACAGGACAGGGAAAGGCACTTGGATATAATAGACCAGGTAAGAGAGGCCGGAGCCAGGATAAGGCTTTTCCAGGACGGGGACGTCATAAGCGCAATATCCACATGCTTCGAGGAAACCGGGGTCGACCTTTTCATGGGAACCGGTGGAGCGCCCGAGGGCGTGATAGGCGCCGCGGCTATAAAATGCCTTGGCGGAGAGATGCAGGGACAGCTTGTCATAAACAACGAAGACGAAAAAAGACGCTGCGAGGAAATGGGAGCCGACCACGGCAGGGTTCTCACCATGGACGACCTTGTAAAGGGCGACGAGGCCTACTTCGTGGCGACGGGTATATCCGAAGGCGACCTTCTTAAGGGAGTGCGATTCCATGCAAACGACATGGTCAAGACCCATTCGGTCGTTTTCAGGGGAACCACCGGAACAATCCGATTCGTCGAAACGATACACAGGCTCGACAAAAAACCCGATTACGCAAAATAGGAGGCCAAAGCTTGGATATAAACGAACTCAAGAAAAAGAAGGTTGCGGATCTTCGCCAGATAGCAAAGGCGATGAATCTTGAAAACTACAATAAAATGAAAAAGGACGAGCTTGTTGAATTCGTGGCGAGCGCAGGCAATCCGCAAAAGCCGGAGGAGACCCTCGAGGACATAGTGGAAGAGGGAAGTCTGCCTGATAACGTTTCCGACGAAATAAACAGGTCGGAAGAAACCGACATAGTCGAAGGGATTTTAGAGCTCATGGCGGAGGGCGGATACGGGTTCATGCGCTTCCACAACTATCAGTCCAGCGAGCTTGACGTTTACGTTTCACCGTCCCAAATAAGGCGCTTCAGGCTAAAGACCGGAGACAAGATAACTGGCATAACGCGTCCGGCCAAGAACGGGGAGAAGTTCCGCGCCCTGCTTTATATAAGGAAGGTCAACGGGGACAGCCCAGACGTGGCAAAAAGGAGGCCCAGCTTCGACCGCCTCACTCCCATATACCCAGACGAGAGGATAACCCTAGAGACCAGCGGAACAGACCTTTCAATGCGGCTTATAGACCTCATGGCACCCATAGGAAAAGGCCAGAGGGGGCTCATAGTGGCGCCGCCCAAGGCCGGCAAGACCATACTCCTCCAGAAGGTGGCAAAGGCCATATCGGTCAAATTTCCTGAAACGGAAATAATAGTGCTTCTTATAGACGAGCGGCCGGAGGAAGTAACCGACATGCAGCGCTCCATAGATGCCGATGTCATATACTCCACCTTCGACGAGCTTCCGCATAACCACACAAAGGTTGCCGAGATGGTTCTCGAGCGCGCGCAGCGGCTGGTGGAGCAAAAGAAGGACGTGGTTATACTGCTCGACAGCATAACCCGCCTTGCAAGGGCCTACAACCTCATAATCCCCTCGAGCGGAAGGACACTTTCGGGAGGGCTCGACCCCATGGCCCTCCACAAGCCCAAGAAATTTTTCGGGGCGGCCAGGAACATCGAGGAGGGAGGAAGCCTCACAATACTGGCCACTGCTCTAGTAGACACAGGCAGCCGGATGGACGATGTGATATACGAGGAGTTCAAGGGCACGGGCAACATGGAGCTGCACCTGGACAGACGCCTTTCGGAGAGAAGGATTTTCCCCGCAATCGACATCAACAAGTCCGGAACCAGGAGGGAGGAGCTGCTGCTTTCCAAGGAAGAGCTCGAAACCATATGGGCCATAAGAAGGGCTCTTGGAAACGCTTCCGTTTTAGATGTGACAGAAAACATAATTTCCAAGCTCATGAAGACCAAAAGCAACACCGAATTCATCTCCACAATGGGAAAGAGTTTGGGATAGCTTGAAATATGCCTTGCGGCAGGCCCTGCCCTGTGCTATAATATGATAGTTGACAACAGAACAATCTATTGTTATGATATAGAAACGAAATTATTACGAAAGAGGTGAATCTGATGAAATCAGGAATACATCCGGAATATAAGACAGCTACCGTCAGATGTGCTTGCGGAAACACGTTTGAAACGCGATCCACTAAAGAAGAGATAAGAGTGGAAATTTGTTCTGAATGCCACCCCTTCTTTACAGGCCAGCAGAAATCTGTTGAGCGTGGCGGAAGAGCGGAGAAATTCAAGAAGAAATACGGCATGGAATAGAATAGAATCAAAATCGTCAAAAAGGTTAGAGGGAAGCCCTCTAACCTTTATTTGTGCAGGGGTGAAAACCCATGCACAAATAAAGGCTAGAGAGTGGAAAGTAGAAAGTGGAAAGTAGAAAGAAAAAGAAAAAGAAAAAGCAAAGACAAAAACAAAAGACATTAATCCTTCAATAATAAAAATGGGCATTTAAACGTTTGAAATGGTAAAATGGAATAAAGAACAGTTGAATCCAAGTAATAATTACTGGAGGGTTCCAATGTATAGAAAATTGAGGGTTTGGAAAAAATCACACGAATTTACTTTGGAAATCTACAAACAGACTGAAAATTTTCCATCATCGGAACGGATGTCCCTAACACAACAAATACGAAGGGCAGCTTACTCGATACCCATGAATATTGCTGAAGGGTATGGAACAATACACAAGAAGCAGTTGATAAACTATCTTTCTATTGCAAGAGGATCTTCTTTTGAAGTCTCATATCAATTGTTGCTTGCAAAAGAGTTGGATTATTGGGATGAAGAAACGTATGAGAGGCTCAATTTGCAAATAGTAGAGATACAAAAAATGATCAGCGGGCTTATAAGAAAATTGCAGCAAGACAACAAAAATAATCCTATTAAATGAGTTCAATAAAAAGGGAGCAGAGAGTTGATGAATAGATGAGTGGTTTTAGGGTTTTGAGTCTTTAGGCTTTTCCTTTCCACTTTCTACTTTCCACTTTCTACTTTTACCGGAGGTTTTATCAATGTCGAAACTATATTTCCGCTATGGAGCGATGAATTGCGGCAAGTCCACTGCCCTGATGCAGGTTGCCCACAATTACAGGGAGAGGGGAATGGAATCCATAATACTCAAGCCTGTAATAGACACCAAGGGCGGCGGCCAGGTGGTATCGCGGCTTGGCATAACCAAGAACGCGGATTTTCTTGTGGACAGGACATGCGACGTTTTCAAGGCTTTGGAGTCCTATTCAGAGGAAAAGGGAAGGCCCAGCTGCATACTCGTGGATGAGGCCCAGTTCTTCAAAAAAGAGCAGATAGACCAGTTCTTCAGGATTGCTGTCGAGATGAACATACCGGTCATATGCTACGGGCTAAGGACCGACTTTCTGATGAACGGCTTCGAGGGAAGCGAGAGGCTTCTTTTATTGGCTCACAGCATAGAGGAGCTCAAGACAATATGCAGGTGCGGAAAGAAGGCAATGCTAAACGCCAGAAAAATAAACGGCGAATTCGTATTTGAAGGCGAGCAGGTCGCCATAGAGGACGGAAGCCTAGTCGAGTACGAAGCCCTCTGCCCCAAATGCTACTATGAGATGAGGAAGAACAGTAGGAAGTAGAAAGTGGAAAGTAGGAAGAGTAAAGATAAAAGAGTAAAGATAAAAGAGAAAAGATAAAAGATAAAAGATCATGAAAAAAAGATGAATAATTAAATATGCAAATAGATGTAAAAGCATGGAAGCAGGAAATTCAAACAACAGAATGTAGGATATAGAAACTGCGAAAATAGTTGGTGAAAAATTAATGAGAAGTATTTTAGAGGTTGTTATTCTTCTTTTGGTTTTAATTTTTTACTTTCCACTTTCCACTTTCTACTTTCCACTTTTTCGAAAGGATAAAACATGAGTGAAAATATGAACATGAAGGAACAAAAATCAAAAAGAACCGTCCCCAGTGATTCTTGCCCCAGGCATTCCTACGGAGGCCAGGCCGTGATAGAGGGCATAATGATGCGGGGCAAGAAGCACATGGCCATAGCGGTAAGAAAGCCTGACGGTGAAATCGTAATCAAGAAGGACGAGGTAAACCCGCTCGAGCGCTCTAAGATTGCAAAGGTGCCGATACTGCGGGGGGTAATAGTTTTTTTCAGCGCCATGGTCACAGGCATAAAGGCAATAACCTATTCGGCGGAATTCTTCGAGGAACCCAAGGAAGAGGACAAAAGCAAGTTTGACAAGTGGCTTGAGAACAAGCTTGGAGACAAGGTCGACGATTTTGTCATGTACTTCTCGGTCATAATGGCCGTATTTCTGGCGGCGGGGCTCTTCTTCATATTCCCGACAATCGCCATCAGCATGACAAAGGACTCGATTAAAAGTCCCATTCTAATGAATCTGCTTGAGGGTCTGCTCAGGATTGGAATGTTCATAGCCTATGTGCTTCTCATATCGAGGATGAAGGACATAAGGCGGGTGTTTGAATATCACGGAGCCGAGCACAAGACTATCTTTTGCTATGAGAACAACAAAGAGCTCACGGTCGAAAACGCGTCGAGCTTCACAACCCTCCATCCCAGGTGCGGCACAAGCTTCATAGTGTTTGTAATGATCATAAGCATAATAATGTTTTCGTTTGTGGGATGGCCCAACCCCTGGATAAGGATACTCTCAAGGTTCATACTGCTTCCGTTTGTTGCCGGAATTTCATACGAGCTGCTTAAGTGGGCGGGCAGAAGCGACTCCACATTCGTAAAGGTTCTATCGTGGCCCGGCCTGAAATTTCAGATGCTCACAACCAAGGAGCCCGACGAGGGACAGATAGAAGTTGCCATAGCATCCCTGAAGGCTGTATTTGAAATGGAAGAAGCGGAAAGAGAAGAAGGAATAAAAAGTGATGCTGAGACAGCTGATTCTTGAACTGAAAAAATATCTTGAGGATTCGTCCGAAACCGCTCTTCTCGACGCTCAGCTTATTGCGGGGCACGCGCTGGGAAAAGGCAGGCTCTACCTTCTCACTCATCCTACCGAAGAGGTAAGCGGTGAGAAGGCAAGCGAGATTTGGGCCCTTGCAAAGAGGCGCAGGAGCGGAGTTCCCATGCAGCACATAACAGGCAGGCAGGAATTTATGGGGCTCGATTTCGAGGTGGGTCCCCAGGTGCTCATACCCAGGCCCGACACCGAAATACTTGTCGAAGAGGCTATAGAGGACCTAAAGGGGCATCCGTCCCCGACTATACTCGACATTGGGACGGGGAGCGGCGCAATAGCGGTTTCGCTTGCCAAATACCTTCCCCATGCAGAGCTTTGCGCGGTTGACATATCGGAAGAGGCACTCGGCACGGCCAGGACAAACGCCGCTTCAAACGGAGTGGACAAGAGGGTAAGGTTCCTTCTTGGCAGCCTGTTTGGTCCCGCAGAGGATATGGGCGGAATGTTTGACGCCATAGTTTCCAATCCCCCCTACATTCCCGAGGGGGACATAGAATTCCTTCAAAGGGAAGTTTCATCGCACGAACCGAGGGCAGCCCTCGACGGAGGCGCGGACGGGCTCGATTTTTACCGGGCAATAGTTCTTAAGGCGCCAAAGTTTTTAAAACCCGGCGGGATGATCTACCTCGAAGTGGGCGCGGGTCAGGCCGGAGAGGTTGAAAATTTGCTCAAACAGGTGAAATGCGGGGGCAAATCGTGTTATAATAGTATACTGAGGATAAAAGATTTGGCCGGCATCGAAAGGGTCGTTAAGGCGTCCCGAGGGCCGGATAAAATGGAAGATACATTAAGGACGGAGTGAAGCAATGCTTGAAAAACTGGAATTCATACTTGAAAAGTATAAGAATCTGAACGAAAAGATTTCCGATCCGGAAATCATAAACGACCAGCCGACTTGGCAGAAATACATCAAGGAGCACGCCGAGATCGAGCCCATAGTTGCAAAGTACAAAGAGTACAAGGAAGTCAAGGAGGCACTCGACGAGGCGGATGAAATTATCCGAGACAGCGAAGACGAGGAGCTCCGCGAGATGGCCAAGATGGAATTGCCCGAGCTAGAGGAAAAGTACGAGAGCATGAGCGAGGAAATAAAGTTCATGCTGATACCCAAGGACCCCAACGACGAGAAGAACGTAATAGTCGAAATCCGCGCGGGAGCCGGAGGGGACGAGGCGGGTCTGTTTGCCGCAGAAATTTTTCGCATGTATGTGCGTTACGCAGAGAGAAACCATTGGAAGACAGACATCATGAACACAAACGAAACCGGTGTAGGCGGACTCAAGGAAGTCGTTTTCATGATAAAGGGAAGCGGGGCCTATTCCAAGCTCAAGTACGAGAGCGGAGTCCACAGGGTTCAGAGGATACCCCAGACGGAATCGGGCGGGAGGATACACACATCCACGGTAACCGTGGCCGTGCTTCCCGAGGTTGACGACGTTGAGGTTTCAATTGGAGCCAACGACATAAGGGTGGACGTGTTCCGCTCGTCCGGAAACGGCGGCCAGTCTGTAAACACCACGGATTCAGCCGTAAGGCTGACCCACTTGCCTACAGGGCTTGTTGTTACCTGCCAGGACGAGAAGTCCCAGCTAAAAAACAAGGTAAAGGCAATGAAGGTGCTTAAAGCAAGGCTTTATGAAATGGAGCTTGCGGAGCAAAACGCAGAAATAGCGGACGCCAGGAAATCCCAGGTCGGCACAGGCGAGAGAAGCGAAAAGATAAGGACATACAACTTCCCCCAAAGCAGAGTCACCGACCACCGAATAAACCTAACGCTGTACAAGATGGCATATATACTTGACGGAGACCTGGGCGAAATAATAGAAGCCCTCACGACTGAAGACCAGGCGGCCAAGCTCAAGAAAATCAACTGATTACTCAAGGCGGCGAAATTGCTGCCTTTTGCTAAGTTAAAGTATTATTGAAATAGGGGTGAAAAGCGTGAAAAAGACCCAGATAATTTATATGGACCCCAGCCGGATAGACGAGGACAAGCTCTCTCATCCTGCAAAACTCCTAAGGGAAGGGGCTACCGTTGTGTTTCCGACCGAAACGGTCTACGGGCTTGGAGCCAACGCACTGTCGGAGGAAGCCGTAGGCAAAATATTCATTGCCAAGGGGCGGCCTTCGGACAACCCCCTCATAGTGCACATAGCCGAGAGGTGCGAGCTTGAAGCACTCGTCAGCGATGTGCCGGAGGCGGCGGAGGCCCTGATGGCTGTGTTTTGGCCGGGACCACTCACAATGATTTTTAGAAAAACCGACGATGTGCCGGAAATTGTTACCGCGGGACTCGATACAGTGGCAGTCAGAATGCCCTCACACCCTCTTGCAAACAGGCTGATAAAAATGGCGGAAGTGCCTGTGGCGGCCCCAAGCGCCAACCTCTCGGGCAAGCCCAGCCCCACCAGGGAAGACCATGTCCTAAAGGACCTCTTCGGCAAGGTCGACTGCATAGTATGCGGAGGCGAAACAGCAGTAGGACTGGAATCCACTGTTTTGGACGTTACCGGTAAAGTGCCGGTGATACTAAGGCCGGGAGGGGTTACAAGAGACCAGATAGCATCGGTTGCCGGAGCCTGCGAAATTGACGAGGCCCTCCTTAAGTCGGACAGCCCGCTGGTTCCAAAGTCGCCGGGAATGAAATACACTCACTACGCTCCTGATGCCGATGTATTCATGGCGGGCGGGGCAACAGATGAAATGGTCGGCGCAATACTTTGCGAGGCGGCAGAAAGAAAGGCCGCGGGGCAGAAGGTGGGCATTCTTGCCACAGATGAAACGGCTAAGAGATATGACGGCTACGAAGTGATTTTGCTCGGAAGCCGCAAGAGGCCGGAAGAAATTGCTTCCAGGCTCTTCATGGCCCTGAGGCTTTTTGATGAAATGAAAATGGATGTTATACTGTCCGAAACCATAGAAGAGAAAGCCATAGGAAGAGCCGTAATGAACAGGCTTAAAAAAGCCGCGGGCAACCGCTGGATTGAAAGGAAGTGAAGCTATGAAGGTACTTTTTCTATGCACAGGGAACACCTGCAGAAGCCCTATGGCGGAAGGCATATTCAAAAAGATGCTGAGGAAGAAGGGCATAGAGGATGTGGAGGTTTCTTCAAGAGGTTTGTCGGCGGCTTTAGGAAAGCCCGTGGCCGAGAACGCTTTCCTTGCGATGGGAGAAAAGCATATACGGATAGGAAACCACGTAGTAAGGCAGCTAAGCCGCAATGACATCGAAGAAAGCGACTTGATCCTGACAATGACCAAGAGCCATGCATATCAGGCATTCAGCATGTTTGCCCTAAAGGACCAGCACATACATACACTGAAGGATTTTGTGGGCGGTTATGAAGAAAGAGACATAGCCGATCCTATAGGCGGGTCCCTGGGCGATTACAGGAAGTGCGCCAAAGAGATAGAAGAAGCACTGAAAAAGGGTTTTGACAAAATTATAAATTACAGAAGGGGAGAATAATATGAGAGTTGCGTTGGGATCGGACCACGGGGGATTTGAACTTAAGGAAGCAATCAAGAAGCACCTAAACAGAAAAGGAATTGAATTTGCCGACTACGGTACATTCAACAACGACTCGGTGGATTATCCCGACTATGGAAGGATAACGGCAGAGGCAATCCTAAGCGGCGAATGCGACAGGGGAATAGTCTGCTGCGGAACAGGCATAGGCATATCGCTTGCGGCCAACAAGGTCAAGGGAATACGCTGCGCCCTGGTTTCCGAGGAATACTCGGCAAGGATGGCAAAGTCCCACAACAACGCCAACATGATTGCAATGGGCGGAAGAGTCGTGGGAGATGGAATAGCAACCGGAATAGTCGACGCATGGCTCGAAGCCGAATTCGAGGGCGGACGCCACGAAAGAAGAGTAGAGAAAATAATGGAGATAGAAGAGTAGAAAGTGGAAAGTAGAAAGTAGAAAGTGGAAAGTAGAAACAAAAGATTAAAGCAGAAGATAAGAGCAAAAGATAAAAGACAGTAGAAAGTAGAAAGTGGAAAGATTAAAGAAAGAAGAAAGTAGTAAGTAGAAAGTAGAAAGAAAGAGTAAAAGATAAAAACGAAGATAGAAATAAAAATAGAAACAAAGATAAAAATAAAAAAAGTAGAATGAGTTAAGCAGAAAGAAAAGGAAAAATCAAACACGAAAAGCTTTTGGATTTGTGTTTTATGGCACTTAATCCTTGTCATTTGTCTTTTTCTTTCCACTTTCAACTTTCAACTTTCCACTATTAAATATGTGGGCTAATATAAACTTGAAACAGGAAAGCCGACAGTGCAAAAAAGAAAGAGAAGAAACATTGTATTCTTTTGGATTTGTGCTTTAAAGCACTTGATCCTTGGAATTTGTCTTTTTCTTTCCACTTTCAACTTTCAACTTTCCACTATTAAATATGTGGACTAATATAAACTTAAAATAGGAAAGCTGAGAGTGCAAAACAGAAAGAAAGGGAAAAACATTGGATTCTTTTGGAGTTGTGATTTAAGGCATTTGATCCTTGGAATTTGTCTTT
>Ga0209942_1002226_pt1 | contig 10005 bp, 7 predicted proteins | sample SalPonR1_A_D2_MG_FD_185695 | JGI IMG/M metagenome (GOLD analysis project Ga0209942, IMG submission 185695) | Salt pond soil microbial communities from South San Francisco under conditions of wetland restoration - Salt Pond MetaG R1_A_D2_MG... ... | reverse complement strand
GTGCGTTCGATGGTATCAAAAGAAGTGATTTCTGTTTTTCGTTCGCGACCCTTGCCAAATTTATCGATGAGCATCTGAAAATAATCAATGGTATACTGTACAAGGTGCTTCAAGTGATACTGCACCTCTTTCAGTTCCTCTTCCAACTGGCGCATTTTTTCGTCGGCCTTCTCTGCATTGTACTTGGAAATCCGCTTGATCTTAATTTCGGTGAGCTTCACAATATCCTCCTCTGTAATATCTCTGAGCAAGTCGAACTCAGCGTTTTTATTTTCCCGCCCGGGCGTGCTGATATACTCATGTAGACCTTCATCTATGATACTCATAAGCTGCTCCCAGGTCTCCGCCGTTTCGATGCGTCGATAAATGCGCTTTTCTATAAAAATTTTAACAAGAGAGTAAAAGTGAATTTGTTCCTGAAGTTCGCCCTCTTTGATTTTCAGCTCCTGGCGCAGCAGGTCTTTTGTTCTTTCGGTGCTGATCTCCAGAATTTCTTCCACGGGCAAAAACACCGGCTTATCCTCCTGAATTACGCAGGCATTGGGCGAAATACTCTCCTCACAGCGGGTGAAGGCGTAAAGCGCATCCATAGCGATTTCCGGAGAGGTTCCGGGATGTAAGCTCACCTCAATTTCCACATTTTTCGCCGTATTATCATCCACCTTTTTGACTTTGATCTTTCCCTTATCATTCGCCTTTAGAATACTATCGATCAGGGTGTCCGTAGTCACTCCGTACGGCAAATCGGTGATATGCAGAGTATTTTTATCGACAATCTCAATGGTAGCTCGCACCTTCACCCGGCCTCCGCGTTGACCATGATTGTACTCACTGACATCGATTTTTCCTCCAAAAGGAAAATCAGGATAAAGGGTAACTTTCTTTCCTTCCAGAATCTTAATCCCGCCCTCTAATAATTCGATAAAATTATGGGGAAGGATTTTTGTAGATAGTCCTACGGCAATACCGTCAACTCCCTGTGCCAAAACCATCGGAAATTTCATAGGTAAGCTGACCGGTTCTTCTTTTCGCCCATCGTAAGCCAATTGCCATTCCGTAATTTTAGCATTAAAGGCTACTTCGAGGGCAAATGGCGTCAATCGAGCCTCTATATATCGAGAGGCTGCTGCAGAGTCTCCGGTGCGCACATCGCCCCAGTTTCCCTGTGGATCGATCAACATATCCTTTTGGCCCATATTGACCAAGGCATCACCAATCGCTGCATCGCCATGTGGGTGATATTGCATCGTCTGTCCTATGATATTGGCTACTTTGTGGTAGCGACCGTCATGCATGAGGCGCATGGCATGCAAAATACGTCGTTGCACAGGTTTCAAGCCATCTTCTATGGCTGGAACGGCTCGCTCCAATATGACGTAAGAGGCATAATCCAGAAAGTACTCTTCGTACATCTGACTCAGTGCACCACTCGTCTTCGATCCCTTTGATTCACTCATATCCTTTATCTATTCCATTTCTTTCTTGCAACTGGGGCAAAAATAAACATATATTTATTTAATATACTACTTTCGTATTTATAGCTGAGAATCGGATAGCCTATCTTTGCATAAGCTGGTATAGTCGCAGCTCATTAGAACGCTTAAAAAAAAGTCCTTGACCACCGAAGAAGAAAAAGACGAGAACGCCCGCCAAAAGATTCTTAATCAAACTCGGGAGCAATATCGGCGCCTGTATCGCGTGATACAGATCCAGCCCGATGATAACATCTTCATTATTTTGGGTAAACTCATTTTGACGCTCATTGGCGTAGCTCTCATGATCTTATTTTCTCCCCTCATTATATTCATTCTCATATTTGCCTTTTTGGCTGCATTTTGAAGATCCTGTTGTTCACCATATCGACCCTACTATTTCTCGCTCACCAATTTCTTCAGTGGGGGTTAGGAATTCACATTCCATTTATAGATAGCTATCTCGACCCTTTTCTGGCCATGCCCATTCTTTTATTCATCCTCGACTGGGAAATGGAAATTTTTAGAACACGCCCCCAACTCCGTAAATCTGAACTCATTGCCAGTTTTATTATATTTTCTGTAATTTTCGAGTGGTTATTCCCATTTCTGTCGGCGGATTTTACCGGAGACATTTGGGATATCGTCGCTTATTTTTTGGGTAGCTTGTTATATTACTGGACCCGGGTATACGATGATCGACCTAAATTCACGTAAAATTGAAGTACCATGGCTAAATATAAGATGACTCCTCTGGCTCGTTTTTTTCTCTTCATCGTTATTGTGGCTCCTCTCCTATTTCTCCTGGCGACCTATTTGACAGGCGAGAAAAAGTACTTGAACCAAGTCATCGAATGGGTGCAGCCGAATGAAGACGCAGAGAATGCAGCTCTCATTCCCGATACTACCGCAATGGCTAAAGAGGATTCGATTAAAGAACTTTCATCCTCGCCAGACACAATCCAAAACATGGATACCCTGAGCCAGAAGAGGGACTCAGCTTCCTTAATTGAAAATAAGCTCAGCCTGCGAGACAGCCTCAACTTATTGAAAAACCAACTTGCCAGATGTAAAAATAATTAATCTACATTTTACCGGCACCTCCGCTGGATTGTGTATATTCCCCAAAAATCTAACGCATGAAAATACTGATCAATGATGGGATTCATCCCGATGGAAAATTATTATTGGAAGAGGCTGGCTTTGAACTTAGCATGGAAAAAGTACCTCAAGATGAATTGGCAAAAGAGCTCCCGGCATACGATGCGGTAGTCATTCGATCGGCGACTAAAATTCGTAAAGACCTCATTGATCAATGTCCGAAACTGAAAGTTATTGCTCGCGGTGGAGTCGGTCTGGATAATATTGATGTGGAATATGCGCGATCCAAGGATATTGCGGTAATCAACACCCCTACTGCTTCTAGCCAGTCGGTGGCGGAGTTAGCTCTGGCTCATATGCTCACCTTAAGCCGCTCTCTCCATTTGTCGAATAGCCATATGCCCCACCGCGGAAACAGTGAGTTCAAAACCTTAAAAAAAGCATACAGCGGCGGGTCAGAGTTGAAAGGAAAGACCATGGGGATCATTGGTTTTGGAAGTATTGGGCAGACGATTACCCAAATGGGTCTTGCGCTGGGCATGAAAGTGCTGCCGGTAGATCTCAAAATTGACCAGGCTACCCTACAGTTTAACCTGTATGACCAGGGGCGTGTGGGCGTTTTTGCCGAAGTGTATACGGTTCCCATGGAAGAACTGTTGGAAGATAGTGATTACATCACCTTGCATGTCCCCTTCTCCGGAGGAAAGCCGATTTTAGGGGGCGAGGAAATGGCAAAAATGAAGAAAGGCGTTTGCATTATCAATACCGCCCGTGGAGGCGCGGTCGATGAAGCCGCCCTACTAAAAGGTTTGGAAAGTGGTCAGATTGGAGGTGCGGGCCTGGATGTATTTGAAAATGAACCCACTCCGCGTCAGGAATTACTCGAGCACGACCGCGTTTCCGTCAGTCCGCATATTGGCGCCTCTACGGCTGAAGCTCAGCGAAATATTGGTTTAGAATTGGCAGATCAGTTGATCAGTTTGTTAGTCGATTAGGGAGGAGGTTACTGGCTGTCATTCGACATTCGCCATTCGCGTTTCGCCGTTCGCATCTCGCTTTTCGCTGTTTGCAAATGGGTAAGTCCGGAAAAATCAGTGCAGTAGGGCTTAAAGCGCCATAGGTTTCGTGTTCTAGCGAAAAAAATGGGACGTGGGTTTGCACAAGATGTAAGCGGATGAATGTGTTATGTAGCGTGTATCAGTTCACAACGGGCACAAAGAAGATATGGATCTTATGGAATAAATTGTGTATAAATTCATCTATAAATCAATACCATCTGATTTCCCATCTCAACCCAGGACTTCGTTCGTTCAGAAGGCCTTTCACCAAGGCGTTGTATTCAAAAATCACCATAAAATTCATCATTTTTCCATTGGGATGGATTCATATCAATGTAAGTTGAAATATGTCGATATTCTTGGTCTGATCGAATGATTCGGTCATGAAACCGGACTTGCCAACCATGGGGTAGTTCTAATCGGTTTGCGTGTTTGGAGACGGCAGACTTGTAAGAACCAACAATGGATGAAACTGTATTTTTACCCATATTTTGAAATCTATTATTCCCCGGATTTTCACCTGAATTGTCAATATTATTTGTGTTCTTCTTTGTTTTCGATTGAGACAGGGCATGCCCTGTCTCATGACCTAATTAATCTATTAACCTCATCATTCCGAGTCATACCGCACACAGCTACGCCACAAACCATCAGCGCCAAACGGTCAGTGTTCTGTCGCAAAAAAATAGAACGCGGGTTTGCGGTGTTCGCGAAAGGGCGGCCACGGCCGCCCTCCGTGTAAGGGATAGTAGGGGATCCGCCGAAGGGCGGATGTCCCGAAAAGCGAAGCTTTTCGAGGACCGATAGCCCCGCATAGCCCGACCCCCGAGGTCCGCCGATTGGCGGACCTCGGGGGATACACCCTAAAAAATTAAAATTTAATAAGCGCGGCTAATGCGAACCTTGGTCGTTTCCTGGATCCAGCAAGTTACCGTGAAATCATCGCCTTCCTTGAGCAGGCGCTTGCTGATATCCTCACGGGTGGGCATGTATTGAAAGTAATTATTGATAAGATCCTGAGCCTCAGCATCTACCGAGGGATCTATGGACCGGGCGTATTCCCACTTGTCAATCGCCGGCCATACCACGATCTGACTATCCCAGCCTCGCCCTGGACCACAGAGGGGCCCGCTGGATGCGTAAAGTTTGCCGATCAGGATATAGGGGGCACCCCAATCCTTCTTATATTCTGCGGCTTGACGCGCGTAGGCTCGGGACTGAGGAAAATTACGTGTGTAGGAATAGCATATTTTAGCTTGCATCAATGCATATTGAGCGCGCTGTGGGTCTGAATCTGCAAACTCAATGGCTTCGTCAAATTTTTCTAGTGCCATCTTGTATTCTCCGGATTTCATCAATTCTATGGCCTCTTTCGCTAAACCAGAAGCCCCTCCCGGAATAATGCGGCAGCTGTCTCGCAAGTACGACCGAAAGCTCATCAAAAGGGAGTCACTCTCCGGACATCCCGCTCGACTTAATCGGCTGGTTACATAAAGGAGGTTTTCGCACTCCATGAGTTTTTCCTCCGGTTGACCGGCAACATACTTTTCGATAAAGTAGGCACAATCATAAAAACCGGGGACTTGCTCCAGTGTTTCTAGCTGATGCAAGGAATACTTTTCAACAATTTGCCAATTTTCATCGCCGGGGTTTTCTTCTAATCCCGAATGGATTACACCTTTAATTTGTTCGGCCCATTTGCGGGTTTCGACGGTATCTATTTCGCCATTTTGAAATGATTCCACCAGTAGGGCTGTGAAGGGATTGATAACAAAATACGGCATGTCGTTCTCTAACAGGCGCCCGGCATGGAGAAACATGTTCAATTGCTGCTTTTCCGTGTAGGTGCTGGGATATTTGTAATACACATCGTAGACCTTGCGAGCCATGAGAAACCCCTCGTAATCGGGATAACACTCCATGGCTTCGTCATAGAGTGTCAGCAGGGTGTCAATGTACTCGTGCTTCTGGGTCTCAGTAGGCGCTTCATTACTGAGATATTCGAATAAATAGACTCCGTCGGTATAAACAACATAGCGTTGGCCATCGGCGGCAGGAGCCATTTTATAGACCTTGCGCCAATAGGGTAATGCTTCCTCAAATTGGTTCAACTTGAAGAAATCGCGGTACAAAACATAAGCTTCCAGGGCTTCATCCGACTTTTTAATATCCTTAAATTTCACACAATCACTCAGGCTGTTTTGAAGAACCTGCGTACTGGAATCCTGGCTCACAGCCTCTTCTCTTTTTTCCTGAAGTTCAGGGGTAATGCGCGGGCTGCATTGGGTAAGCCCAACTACATTCAAGGTAATGAATAGAAACAGCAGTTGTGACTGTGTCATAAGTTATGCTTAAGTATTACTGGGCTTTTGAAAAACGGATTTTCACTGTCTCACCGATCCAGCAGCCGACCTTAACTTGATCGCCTTCCTTCAGCCCTCTCATAAAGCCTTCACTTTGTAGCGGCTTAGAATTGCGGTAATTGGATATGCGACGATCTGCGGCGGATTTGACATCCGGATCGATGCTACGGGCATATTGATATTTATCCAGTGCCGCTAAAATACTCAATCGCTGATTCCAGGCATCTCCACACTTTGTGGATGCATATAGGTCACCAATCAATAAATAGGGCTGGCCCCATTCGGAGCGATACTGTGCGGCTTTTATGGCTTTCGCCCGGCCATCACTGTATCTTTTTAGTTTGCGGCCTAAAATAGAAGCCATGCTGAAATAGTAATCTGCCAATTTATCAGCTTCTTCTGCTTCATCCGTTTCATCGATGGCTTCCTGATACTTGTCTAACGCCTCCTGATACTTGCCATCTTCATACAACAGTCGGGCAGCCATTCCGGGATTCGTTTTTGCCAATTCACGTCGCACCATATCACGGTACTCTACCATGTAGGTTTCATAGGGTTCTTTGAGGGCCTGCATTTCCTGACGACTGGTATCGCAATCTCGATCTACAAGTGTTTCATAAACCTCTTTGATCAAGGATGCACTATCTGGATAAGTTTCTAACAGTGGGAGCAGTTTATTCAAAAAGTAATCGCAATCATACACTTCACTCTCGATTTCAGTAATTTTCCGGTTGACGGATGTGATCGCCTGCTCATAGTATTGACCATAGGTAGGGTCATTTCCGATGTGGTCAGAAGCGATTTGCTTAAGAAGGCCGTGCTGGAGGCGCACATCGTCAGCGGAAATATTCTCTTTCTTAAATTCAGAGACTAAGGCAGCAGCCATTGGTTCGAACACAATATATTCCGTATCGTAGCCGCCAAGTTCCATTGATTTTTTCGCATTTTCATAAATCAGATTTCTAGGCATATTAAAGGTATAATACATTTCATAAACCTTTCGACCCAAAATATAGCCTACCTTTTTATCATAACACTTCTGATCGCTGCATTTGGCTAAATTAATCTGATCGTTGCATTTGGCTAAATTAATGGATTGATTCTTATAACACTGAGCCGCACCATCAAACATCATCATAGCCGAATCCCGGTAAGATTTTTTCAAAGCGGGGTCTTCTGTTTGCTTGTACAACCACTTATACAGTTTTGCGCCGTCAGTAAAGTGGTAATCTCGACGACCATCTGCTGCCGGAGCAATGTCATAGGCTACACGCCAGTTTTCTAAAGCCAAAGTATAGTTTTCATTCTTTATAGCCTGACGGTAGATGGAGTGCGCACCTTCGGCCTCATCTTGCTTGGGATGTCCAATCCAGGTCTCGCACTGAGCAGACATCGAAGAATATAGAATGGGAAGAGCCCATAAGCTCATCACTAAAAAAGGTAATTTCATCTTAATTGTATTTGGATTTAACAAACCATTGATTATCGGCAGCTGTAAAGCCGAATCGGAGGGTATAAAACGTTTCCGATATGCCATTAGCCACACTTCGTTCTCCATAAGAGAACGTCAAATTGCCGTATGCTGTTCTCCGAACCCCGATAAAAGGAAGGGTGAGGCCAAAGTCTAAGCGGTAGGTCTCCATTTGTTCCCCTGCTATAACGCGGGGATCAGTTCCATAATTTACTCCGGCCCGATAGGTCATTCGTTTGAGATAATTATCAATATTTCGAGAATCCGGGGTATATCCCATACCGGCGGAAAGCATGTATGTATTTTTCAAATCGGCCGGGCGGGCTTCATTTTCGTAAGCATCCCAAAAACCATAGTCGAAATCTGCCCCCACCATCCATTTTTCATTAGACTGGAACATCATCCCCAGGGATAAACCGCCCGGGAGCACACCTTGAGATTCAATATCATTTTGTAAAAGAAGGGTATCGATTTGAGGGAAAATATTATGCCTTGATCGATAAAAGCTATTTTCAGACACATTTAGATTGGCATTGGAGGCCAGTGTGGCCCCGAATGTCAGGCTTTTCGTTACGCCGCCTTCTGAGCCGTCCGATTTGGTGGCCCGCTTGAGTACCCAGCGGTATTGTGATCCAAACTCCCACCGCAAAGCGCCCAGCGTTTGGTCGTCAGTATATAAATTCTGAAAGGCATTATCCAGCTCTCTAAAGACGATCAGGCGATCCTCTTTTAAGTCTCCAAAAATATATTCGGCCCGTACCCCGATACTAAAATTCTTATATCGGAATCCGTTACCCCACATCAGGGCATATGCACCTCCTGTTCCGGTATATTGCCGCCGTATATGGATCCGAGCTCATCATCGTCTATATCTGTAACAATATCGTAACCTATTTCCGAAAACGGCATGAGGCCCAACATCATACCCAGATTGTAGTCTCTCTCTTCGCGATTCAGCAAATCATTTATCGGGTTAAAAATTGGAAAACTCAAGTTGAGATGAGAAATATTTCCCGTCCAATAATCAAAATTTCCATCACTGACACGAATCTCATTCTGTTCTGCAAAAACGCCTACATCCAGCGAAGCAGCGCGCAGCCACCCCAAGGCAGCGGGATTACTCGCATTGGTATAGATATTCTGTTCCGCAAAAACCCCTACATCCAGCGAAGCAGCGCGCAGCCACCCCAAGGCAGCGGGATTACTCGCATTGGTATAGATATTATCGTGAAATGCCGTGCTAATACCTCCCATTGCCTGCTGCACCGGCATGTCATAAGACCGCAGCTGCCCTAAGCCAATTCGGCTCGCCGGCGAATAGCTACTGGGCTGCGCCTGGGCCCATACACTTAGACCTAGAAGTGAAATAAGAAAAACAATCTGTTTAGTCATAGTGCGTTTTATACATTTCGTGCAAACCGTACAATACAAGATCCGGCTCGACAAATATCTCTAATTTTAAGTACTTCGCCAACTCATACGCATCTCCTCCGGTTAACAATACGTTAAGGTCGGGATACAAGCTCCGAAAGTGCCGAATGTAGCCTTGGATTTCAAACATATAGCTAAAGAATCCACCCCCCTGAAGAGCTGTTTCTGTGCTCGTCCCGAGCAATTCATTTCGGAATATCTTATTGACCAAAGGAAGGTTTTTTGTCCCCTCATTCATCGCTTTCATTCTCATTTGCCATCCGGGAGAGATATTCCCGCCCTGATACACCCCTTCTCCATCCAAAAAATCTATGGTCAGACAAGTTCCAGCGTCAAAAATCAGGCTGGCTCCCTCGTACTTTGCATAAGCTCCACAAACCGCTGCTAAACGATCCACACCTAATGTCGGCATCGTTTCATAGGCTGATTCAATGGGCAATGTCCAGTTTGTGCTGGCCTGAAAAATGTTCCGCTCCTCCGTGCCTTCTGCGAGCCATTTGTCATTGCCACCCACGACTCCCGTTACCCAGGATTCTTCTTTTTGCAAGCTGTCCGCAAATGCATACCATTCCTTTGTCGATTGAAAAACTTTTCTTTCAATTAAAGAATCATTTTTAAAAACGCCCCACTTGAGGCGCGTATTGCCTACATCAATCACATGAATAGCCATGGGTTTAGTGCTTAAAGTGGCGGATGCCCGTCATATACATCGCCTGATCGTGCTCTTCACAGTACGCGATAGAGTCCTTATCCTTAATGGATCCACCCGGCTGAACTACGGCTTTGATCCCCACCCCATCAGCAATCTCCACACAATCGGGAAAAGGGAAAAACGCATCGGAGGCCATCACAGCGCCATCAAGGTCAAACCCCAGCTTTTGGGCCTTGTGAATCGCCTGATGCAGCGCATCAACACGGGAAGTCTGTCCACAGCCCATACCGACTAATTGGCTATCCTTGACCAGCGCTATAGTATTCGATTTCAGATGCTTCACGACACGATTGGCAAACATCAGGTCAGCCATTTCTTCATCCGTCGCCTGTCGCGGAGTCACACAGGTCCAGTCCGCCCGCTGATGTGTTTTTAGGTCCATACCCTGTTCGATCAC
>Ga0209942_1002220_pt1 | contig 10011 bp, 7 predicted proteins | sample SalPonR1_A_D2_MG_FD_185695 | JGI IMG/M metagenome (GOLD analysis project Ga0209942, IMG submission 185695) | Salt pond soil microbial communities from South San Francisco under conditions of wetland restoration - Salt Pond MetaG R1_A_D2_MG... ... | reverse complement strand
ATGGGGTTTATTGAGGCTTCCGTCCTTGTGATAAGAGTGTTCACCAAAGGTTTTTTTGATTTGGTTTACCACATCTTTGCTGCTCACCATCAGCTTCTTTGCTTCATCATCAGCATAAAAAACATAGGCTCCAAGCTTTTCCCACTCCCGACAAACCGTTGTTTTGCCGGAACCAATTCCGCCTGTGACTCCCGCAATGACCATTACGATGTAGCCTCGGCACCCATCATAAGGTACGCTTTCATAAATTCATCCAGGTCACCGTCCATCACTCCCTGTACATCCCCGGTTTCATGATCCGTTCTGTGATCTTTTACCATATTATAGGGATGAAAAACATACGACCTGATCTGAGATCCCCACTCATTACTGCTTTTCGAGTCCTGAATTTTCTGGAGCTCTCTCTCTTTAATGTTCTTTTCAAGCTCATATACCTTTGATTTCAGCAAAACCAGAGCTTTTTCTCTGTTCTGCATCTGAGATCGTTCCTGCTGACACTCAGCAACGACCCTTTCTTCAGTTCCATCGCTCAGCTTTCCTGTCCAGATGAGGCGCACACCCGTTTCTACCTTATTTACGTTCTGTCCGCCTGCTCCACTTGCGTGGAAACGCTGTAATTCAATATCCGAGCTGTTTAGATCCACTTCTATGGTATCGTCAATCAACGGTGATACAAAAACAGAACAAAAGGAAGTATGTCTGCGCGAATTACTGTCGAATGGTGAAATTCTTACCAAACGATGAACACCACTCTCAGACTTTAAGAATCCATAAGCGTTTTTTCCGCTAATTTGAAGCGTAGCACTTTTTAATCCGGCTACATCACCATCCTGATACTCCAGAATATCAACATTGTAATCCTTTTTTTCGGCCCAGCGGGAGACCATGCGAAACAGCATTACTCCCCAGTCCTGGCTTTCGGTACCGCCTGCACCGGGGTTAAAGGTTACAATTGCGTCCCGGTGATCATCCGGTTCGCTTAACATGTTCTGAAGTTCAAGATCCCGCAACTTTTTGCGGAATGTTTCTATTTCAGCTGCGAGTTCTTCCTCTACGGGTTCACCCTCTTCAAGAAACTGGCGATACACCTGTATGCTGTCCCGAAGTTCGTTGAGTTCGTCCCACCGACCTACGATCTCTTTTTCAAAATCGAGATCCTGCATCACTTTTTGTGCCGATGCGGGATCGTTCCAGAATGCAGGGTCCTGAGTCTGCTCCTGAAGTTCTATGATGGTTACTTTTCGTTTATCGTAGTCAAAGATACCCCCTGAGCGCATCCAGACGCTCAAAGAGTTCAGATAATTTATCTAGCTGCAAACTTCCCATAGATGGTTATTTTTTCAAAATATTAGCAATTACAATTCCCAGAAAAACACCGCCGGCCAGTGCTACACCCACGCCCGTTTCCGGATTTTTCTTTACATATTTCCGAGCATTTTTATACTCCTTGCGGATGTCTCCCTGCAGACGTTCACCTTCGGTACGCAGTTTTTTTACAACATCGTTATAAGTATTTCTGAGCTCTTCTTTTTCGCGTAGTAACGTGTCTTTTATCTCTTTTTCAGTTTGTTTTAAATCTGCCATTTCGGGCCTCCTTTGAATTATTATTTCTGTTATTTTGCTGCAGGTGCAATTTCAGCTACCTGGTCTTTATACTGCAATTCGTACAGTTTTCTATATATACCGCCATCCCTTTCAATAAGTTTCTGATGTGAACCGGATTCGCGGATTTTTCCTTTATGCATCACCAGTATATTATCAGATCCCTGAATAGTTGACAGCCTGTGAGCAATAACAATAGCGGTTCGGCCCTCCATCATTCTTGCACAGGCCTTGGCAACCAGTTCTTCGGTTTCTGAATCCACACTGGATGTTGCCTCATCTAAAATTAGGATTTTTGGATCATAAACCATAGCCCTAACAAAACAAATAAGTTGTCTCTGCCCCATCGATAGCGAAGCTCCCCTTTCACGGAGCTTATAGTCGTAGGTTCCCGGAAGTTTTTTAATAAACTGGTGAGCCTCCACCTCTTTCGCTGCTTTTATTACCTGTTCCCGGGTTATATGTTTATTTCCAAGCGTGATGTTATCGAGCACAGTGCCCGAAAATAGTGCATTATCCTGTAGTACAAGTCCAAAATGAGAGCGTAATTCATGCAGCGACAACTCTCTAATATTCACTCCGTCCATCAAAATTTCGCCTTCCTGAATATCGTAATAACGCAAAAGAAGGTTGATAATCGTGGATTTACCTGCCCCTGTTGCTCCTACGATAGCTAGTTGTTCACCGGGCTGTGCTTCAAATGAGATGCCGTCTATAATGATTTCCTCATCGGGATTGTATCTGAAACGAACATTCTTAAACTCAATATGTCCATTTACTTTTTTAGGCTTAACCGGGTTTTTTGTCTCTGAAACCTGTTTTTCTGTATCCAGCACATCAAAGATACGCTCGGATGATGCCAGTGCCGACTGTAACGTATTATACTTTTCTGAGAGGCCCCGAATAGGGTTAAAAAACTGTCTTACATATTGAATAAAAGCCAACAGAACACCAAAAGTAACCTGATCCATCAGTGCTCGTGCGCCCCCATACCAAACAACCAGGGCCATGGCAAAACTTGCAAGAACCTCTACTGCCGGCCAGAATATTGAGAAATAAAATATTGTATCAATGTGGGCGCTTTTGTGGTTTTCATTGATAGATTCAAACTTTTGTTTCTCTTTTTCTTCCCTGTTAAAAAGCTGCACCACCGACATTCCGTTAATATGCTCCTGTACAAAAGAGTTTAGACGGGCAATCTGGTCTCTTACATTCAAAAAAGCCACCCGAACTTTTCCTTTGAACCAAAAGGTGGAATAAAAGAGAATTGGAAGTACCAGAATGGCTATGATGGTAAGTTCCCAACTCATCATCAGCATAAAATAGAGAATGAAAAAGATCCTGAACAGATCTCCAATCATATTTACAATGCCATCAGACAGAAGCTCACTCAATGCTTCAATATCACTGGTAGTTCGCGTGATTAGCCTTCCTATCGGGTTCTTATCAAAAAACTGAACGTGCAGTGTCTGTATCTTATTAAAAACTGCATTTCGCATGCTGTACAATACGCCCTGGCCAAACCACCTCGTAATGTAGGTATTTAAAATAAGTACAACGAACTCGCCTAACAGTGCAAGGCCCAGAAGAAAAACGATCCAAAGCAACCCCTCAACATCGCCTACTGCGATATGGTCGTCTACTGCAACCTGAGTTAGCTTTGGGCGGATAGTTCCCAGGAATGCCGCTGTTAGTGTCAGCACTATTGCAAATACAGCCCACCAACGATAGGGTTTAAAAAAATGATAAAGCCGTCGAATCAATACTGAATCAACGGCTTCTTTAGAGTTTTTCTGACTCAAAATTTACCGTTCTGTTACTTAAACACGCTATTAAAACCGGTCGAAATTATCGAATGGAGTTCGTGGCGTGATATGTTTAGGTGCTCTTTTTGAACCCTGGTTGTCATTATTATCATCTGAAGAACTTGAACGGTCGATACGTTTTCTTCTTCGCTCACCTGTTGAACTACTGCTTCGGCTGCTCCTTGAGCTCTTCCGATCAGATGATCCACGGCGTTTGCGAAAGCGTTTTTTGCCTCCATCACTTTTACCTTTCCCTTTACTACTGCGATCTTTACTACCGGAGCCGGAGCCGCCATCTACCTCTTTAATGTAAACTTTAGGTTCTACAATTCCTTTCTCCTGAGCCGGATTTGTATAAATGGGCCTTAGTTCAGTTGCCAGCCATGCCGGGAAGAATTTTGCTCTCGCCTCGCGAAGTAAAACAAATGGGTTTGTGTAACGGGCAGAAAAATGTCCGATTACGAGGAGTTTAGTCTGCGCTTCATTAGCTACCCGTGCAGCATCCGACGATGTTGAGTGACCGGTTTCTGCAGCTTTATCGGCCAGAGAGTCGCTAAACGTGGCTTCGTGATAAAGGATGTTGGTATTCATAGCCAGTTTTACCGAGTTGGGACAATACTTTGTGTCGGTTATGTAGGCAAAGCTGTCTCCCGGACGCGGATGTCCCACGATATCGTACGATTTAATGATTGTACCGTCTTCAAGTTCAACATCTTCGCCCGCTTTAAGCGCTTTATACTGAGCATCTTCAGATATACCCATAGCCTGCGCTTTTTCGGCATCCACTTTTCCTGGCTTGTCTTTTTCCTGAAACCGGAAACCCAAACAAAACTGTGAGTGATTTAAAGGACGTGCTTCTACATAATACTCTTCTTCATCCACCACGACCTGTGAATCCACATCCTCTGCTACCTCAACGTAATGGATGTCAAAATTGACGTTAATGCTGCCAAAATCCAGATTCCATTCCACATACTTTTTTATCCCGACCGGGCCAATAATGTTCAAAGGATTGTCTCTTCTTTGAAGCTGCAAGGTAGATATGAGCCCCATCAGGCCAGTGTAGTGATCAGCATCAAAGTGGCTGATAAAGATATTCGCAATTTTAGAGCGTTTTAGTCCCGCCTGGAGCATTCTCATCTGTGCGTTTTCCCCGCAATCAAAAAGATGAACGTCGCCTTCGCGCCAAAGTGCTACAGATGGTAAGTGTCTTACTGCTGTTGGTGTTGCTGATGCAACACCTAAGGGTACAATAATCATTGTGTTCTCCCGCTTTTTTTATGATGGGCTTTTGCCATTCAAACAAAAGTCCCGTTTATGTATTTAAATTTGAGCCAATTCCTGTTCCAGTAATTGTCGATTATACATGTCTGCATAACGACCTTCTTTTTCAATTAATTCGTCGTGATCGCCAAATTCCACTATTGAACCTTCCTGAATATAAAAAATTGTATCGGCGTTCAGAATCGATGAAATTCTGTGCGATATCATAATCGTTGTCGTTTCTGACAGATATTCCTGAAGATGACTGAGTATAGCATCTTCTGTGTTTGTGTCAACCGCACTAAGCGAATCATCAAATACAATAATTTTTGGATTTTTTATAATCGCACGGGCAATAGCTGTACGTTGTTTTTGTCCGCCTGAGAGCGTAATTCCGCGCTCGCCGACAAGTGTTTCAAATTTTTTCTCAAATTCCATAATATTTTCTCTGACCTGGGCAATTTCTGCTGCTTTTTCCACGTCGCGCTGGCTGCTCTGAGCTGTTCCAAAAGCAATATTCTCTTTAATGGTGGTTGAAAACAGAAATGTTTCCTGTGGTACATACCCAATTGAATCCCTGAGCTGTTTTAAATCCCACCTCTTTATATTTTTTCCATCAATAAGTATTTCACCCTCATCCGGATCAAATAGTCGCGGTATTAAATTCACGAGAGTTGTTTTCCCTGAACCGGTTCTGCCAACAATTGCAATATTACTGCCCGCTTCTATTGTCAGATTGATATTTCTCAGGGCATATTCATCAGATCCGGGATACTTGAAACTTACGTTTCTAAATTCAATTTTTCCATCAATATCATCATGAAGCAGACTGTCTTTGTCAGACTGAATATAAATAGGCTCGGTTAACATACTATCGATACGTTCCCACGATGCAAGGGATTTCTGCAGGCGGTTAACCGTATATCCAAGAGAAGCAACGGGCCACGTTAAATACGCCACATAAATCACAAATTCGGCGATATTACCAAGTGTAATGGCATCTTCTATAACCATAATGCCGCCTTTCCAGACTACAATGAGAACCGAAACGCCAATTAAAAGATTTAAAGTGGGATGGAACAGCGATTCAACCAGATCGAGCCGTAATTTTTTCTTTCTGTACTCATCACTTTCAACTTCAAATTTCTCCTGCTCATAATCAGTTCTGTTAAAAGCTTTTATGAGACGAATACTGCTAAATGTTTCTTGCGCTTTTCCTGCAATTCTGGAATACTGCTCCTGAATCAGTAACTGATATTTGTTGATAAATCCACTTACCCAGTAGGCAAATGCTGAAAGAAACGGGAGTGGCAATAGTGCCCAAAGAGTCAATTCGGGGTTTACAATTAACATCATCGTTATAATGAACCCGGCTCTTGTCACCGTATTAATAGTATACATTACGACAGGGCCGAAATATTCCCGAACCCTCGCAACATCTTCAGTTGCACGCACATAAATCTCACCGGTACTATTCTCTGCAAAATACCTCTGAGGGAGCTTTAACAGCTTATCCATAATTTCATTACGGATATCAAATTCAATTTTCCGGGAACTAACTATGAGGGTCTGCCGTGTAGCAAAAAGCAGTATACCATACAGTGCAACTGTGCCAATGAGAAGCAAGGAGTTATAGGCCAGGATGGCACCGGCCTCACTGGAAAAGAGCAGTTGAAAAATAGATTCGTACTGTCCGGTGTACTCTTCACCCAACATCTCCACTTCGTCCATTGTTTGTCTGATTAAGACAGGTATCCAAATCAGAAAGAAATTGGCACTCGTTAGAAAAAGCGCACCTAGTATTATTGTGCCCTTATACTTGGCAAGGTATCGATTTAGCTTTTTTAACGATGTGTATATCGAAGGTGTGGACATGGATAGTTATTTTCTCTGATAGCGATACAAACAGAACAGATTAAGAATCCATTCAACAGAGAGCAGTTTTTATTTTTAAGTCCCGTATTTATTGATTTTGACGCAGACAGGAGACTATCAATCCCCGAGATTAATTATCTAAACGCCTTTAATAGTATAATAGTATAAAATTTCTGAGTCGAAATATATGGATTATTTGAATTTTTCTATCCAATGTTGAGCAAGCTTATATCCAGATGTATATGCATGTCCTACGCTGTTGCCATAAAAATAGTCCCCAATGAGTGCCAGTGGTGAATCTTTCTCTTCCAGTTCAAAATATGGCTGGTTCAGCACCGTTTTAGGCTGGCTGAATCTCCAGAAATGCAGCTGGTGCCAATCGGGGCTAGAAGCCCATCCACCAGCTACCCGTGCAAATTCACCAATAAGCTGTTTTGTGATAACTTCCTCAGGGCTGTTTCGGTGTGCCTTAGCAAACTCAGCACTCGAATGCAGTACAAAAAATGATCCCTGTTTCCCTTCGCGCTTTAATCCCTCGTTCGAGATAAAGCCCAGTTTACTCTCACCGCAAACAACTCCTTCCCAATCGGGTATATCACCCTCCTTAAATCCAACCATCAGTGTATAGGTTGCGTTGTAGTGAATCTCATCAATCTGCCTAACAATTTTTAGGGTATTGGTTTCATCGATGGTCGTGGCAAGTATACCATAGGCCTGAGGAGCAGGAAGCGCAATGATAACGGCATCGGCACCAAATGTTTCACTCGACGTCATATTCAAGATCCATGGGCGCTTCTTCGATCGGTGGTCCCCAAAATAGGTGAGGCCTCCTACTTTCGTTTTTTGCCTAACATCGCACCATCTCGCCTGATACTTACCAATGGCATTCATCCCGGTTTTTGCCGTATAAACAGGGTGATCAAAAGAGAGGGATTTCTTTTCGGAAAATGTTTGCCCATCAAACATTTTAATATTTTTACCCCACGGCTTAATAATGTCTTTTTCGAGCAATTCTTTTATGAAATCTTTGAACTCGGGCTCATTAGCTTCAAAAAGGGGTGCTCCGTGATCAAGTTTTTTCTCAAGATCTTTACCGGCATACCGGGTGGCCATTCTGCCACCATACCCTCCGCTCTTTTCAAATACGGTTACTTCATGTCCTGCTTTAGCGAGTAACCTGCCGGCTGTTAATCCCGAAATGCCTGCACCAATAATCCCAATAACCATAACTGCCTAATATTAAAACCTAATGATTTGTTTTCTTATTTGGATTGCCAATTTAATGAAGAAATCACTCTACTTCTTACTTTTTTAGAGATAATCTCATCGAACTTATATCTTTTTACAGCTCATAAAGCGTAACCTGAGGGGTAACAGCATTTTTATCGATCAGTGCCGGCCAATAGGCAACAACTTCACTCGCTTTGGGCCGTCCCCCGGCAAATCCGGTGACGCCGCTGGGCCCTGTTAAAATTAAGGGTGCGATCTCCTTGCCAAACCGGTTGATCTCCTCTCGGCTATCACCATGAACTGAAATTCTCATCTGCACCTCATTCAGTTCAGAATGGTCGGCAGAAAGCTCTGCAGAATCTTCATTACATGCATTCACACCAACAAATTCTACATTACTATCCCTGAAGGTAATCCCCAGGTTGTTAGCCCGTTCCAACAGAATTTCCCCTGCTTTTTGAGCTTTTTTAAGTGCGTCTGGCCAGCAGTAGACCAGTGTAGATGAAAGTTTATAGCCATCTACGTGGCTCGCTGACACTTTATAGGTTGGAGTATCAGCGAGGCCTTTTATTCCCCAAACCTTTACGCGGTCATCACCGTCTTGCTGAAGCTGTACTGAGGTGAAATCAGCAATGCAGTCGGGCGTAATGTACTCAGCAGGATCACCAATTTCGTACAAAAGCTGCTCCTTTACCGTCATTTCCGAGACCAGCCCTCCCGTGTTTTTATGTTTTGTCACGTAAAATGTACCATCCGAGTGCGCCTCAATAATGGGGAATCCGGGTTCTGAGAAGTCCTCCACATTTTGCCAGTCAGTGAAATTTCCTCCGGTTACCTGTCCACCGCACTCAATAATGTGCCCTGCAATCGTTCCCGTGGCCATCAAATCATAATCATTGATGTCCCATCCAAATTCATAAACCATTGGGGCCAGTGTAAGTCCCGTATCCGTTACCCTGCCGGTAATCACAATATTCGCGCCTTTTTCAAGCGCCTCAACAATGGGCCTGCAGCCCAGGTACACATTTGCGCTCAATAAATAATCTTTTACAGATACGATCGGCTCACCAGTTTCCATATTGTTCAGTGAATGCCCGTCCGCAATCAGATCATCAAGCCCGGGCAAAATATCGTCACCATCAACAACGGCAATCTTTAAACCACTGATTCCCATTTCGTTTGCAACCTCCAGAATAGCATCTTTGCAGGCACGTGGATTTACTCCACCAGCGTTTGAAATAATTTTAACTCCCTCTTCCTTTACTTCCCTCAGGGTTGATGCAACCACGTCTACGAAATCGCGGGCGTAGCCAAACTTCTCATTTCTCATCCGCTGTTTCTGCATAATCGACATTGTAACTTCGGCCAGATAATCCATGACCAGATAATCGATATTGCCTTTTTTCACCTGATGAACCGGTGCATCCGGTAAATCTCCCCAAAAACCTTGTCCTGATGCAATTTTAATACTTTCTTTCACTGTCAGCTCCATTCTTATTTCTCAATTTTCTCTGCGTGAATATCGCAAAATTATCCAAGAAATGAACATCTCACTTCCTCTCTATACACATACACAGCAATTCCGAGTACATATATGCGTACAATCGAAAAAGAAAGGATGATTTTTAACTGAAACCTCCTCATTTTCAGACAACATTTTTTTAAAACTGCCAAAATATTATGACAATACATATAGCTGCACTCATCACCAACGATGCCGTAATTTTCGGAATTCTAATGGCAATTCTGGCTTTGATCTTTACCACGGCCAGCAGCAAGCACCCTTTTTGGCAAAAATTCTATCGCTTCGTACCATCACTGCTGCTATGCTACTTTATTCCTTCGCTTCTAACTACATTCGGCATTGTAAATGAAGCCGATTCCAATCTCTACTATATGGCATCCAGATATCTGCTTCCGGCCTGCCTGGTTCTGCTAACCCTCAGCATCGATTTCAAAGGGGTAATAAGCCTGGGCCCAAAAGCAATTATAATGTTTTTAACCGGAACTGCAGGCATTGTAATCGGCGGGCCACTCGCTATCTTAATTATAAGTTTTTTTGATCCTTCCATCGTTGGCGGCTCAGGTCCCGATGAAGTTTGGCGCGGACTCTCAACTATAGCCGGAAGCTGGATTGGCGGCGGGGCCAATCAGGCGGCCATGTACGAGGTGTTTAACCCTAGCGACGATCTCTTTGGCGCTATGGTTACCGTAGATATTATCGTGGCTAACATCT
>Ga0209942_1002215_pt1 | contig 10028 bp, 9 predicted proteins | sample SalPonR1_A_D2_MG_FD_185695 | JGI IMG/M metagenome (GOLD analysis project Ga0209942, IMG submission 185695) | Salt pond soil microbial communities from South San Francisco under conditions of wetland restoration - Salt Pond MetaG R1_A_D2_MG... ... | reverse complement strand
GGCGCCTGCACAACCTTCCCGGGTGCTGCACCGGCGACGGGCGCGCCGGAGAATAGCGGCAGACGCGAATCGGAGAAGGCGGGCGGCTCTGACATGCCCCGGAACATCGCGCGCCCGCCTTACCAAAGGATTAACTATTACCGGACCGTCAGCTTTTCATCGAGTCCCAGAAATCCTTGACCGAGGAGAGAAAGCTCTTGCTCTCGGGGTTGTTGTCCTCGCTCATTGCTTCGAACTCGCGCAGGATCTCTTTCTGACGGCTGGTGAGGTTCACCGGCGTCTCGACAGCAAGTTCGATGAACATGTCGCCGCGCCCGCCGCCGCGCAGCGCCGGCATCCCCTTGTTGCGAAGCCGCATCTGGCGGCCGGATTGCGACCCGGCGGGTATCTTGACGCGCGAGCGCCCGCCGTCGATCGTCGGCACCTCGATATCGCCGCCAAGCGCGGCGCGCGTCATCGACACCGGCACCCGGCAGAACAGGTTTGCCTCTTCGCGCTCGAATATCTCGTGCGGGGCGACCTCGATGAAGATGTAGAGATCGCCCGCCGGGCCGCCGCGCATCCCGGCCTCGCCCTCGCCCGACAGGCGGATGCGTGTGCCGGTCTCGACGCCTGCGGGGATGTTGACGCTGAGCGCGCGTTCCTTCGGCACGCGGCCCTGGCCCTGGCATTCAGTGCACGGGTTCTTGACGATCTGTCCGAGCCCGCCGCAGGTGGGGCAGGTGCGCTCGACCGTGAAAAAGCCCTGTTGCGCACGGACTTTGCCCATGCCCGAACAGGTCGGGCAGGTGGTGGGCTGTGCACCGCCCTCGGCCCCCGATCCGTCACACGCCTCGCAGGTGGCTCCGCTGGTAACCTTGATGGTTTTCTGCAGCCCGGCAAAGGCTTCTTCGAGCGTCACCCGCATGTTGTAGCGCAGGTCGGCACCGCGCGCGGCGCGCTGACGTCCGCCGCCGCGCCCGCCGCCCATGAAATCGCCGAAGAGGTCGTCGAACACATCGGAGAAGGCGGAGGCGAAATCGCCCTGCCCGGGCCCGCCGCCGAAGCCGCCGCCCGGACGCGGCCCGCCGCCGCCATTGCCCATGCCGCCCTCGAAGGCGGCATGGCCGAACCGGTCATAGGCAGCCTTCTTCTCGGGGTCCTTGAGGACATCGTAGGCTTCGCCTGCCTCCTTGAACTGGCGCTCGGAGTCGGCGTTGTCCTTGTTGCGGTCGGGGTGAAGCTCTTTCGCCTTCTGGCGATAAGCCTTCTTGATCTCGTCCGCCGAGGCCCCCTTGGACAGGCCGAGCACCTCGTAATAGTCGCGTTTGGCCATCTGGGATCTCCTTCAAGCGCGGGCCGGGGCAGCAAGGGCCCCGGCGCCAGGCATTCGCCTCAGCGGCGCTTGTCGTCGTCGATATCCTCGAAATCGGCATCGACGATATCGTCCTCGCCGGGGCCCTCGTCGGCAGACTTGACCTCGTCGCCGGCCTCGTCCTGGCTGGCCTTGTAGATGGCTTCGCCAAGCTTCATAGAAGCCTCGGTCACGTTCTGTATGCCCGACTTGATCTTGTCGGCAGTCACGTCTTCCTTCTCGAGGTCCTCCTTGAGTGCGGAGATCGCGAGCTCGATCGCCTCGACGGTGGACGGGTCCACCTTCTCGCCGTGCTCCTCGAGCGACTTCTCGGTCGCGTTGACGAGGCTCTCGGCCTGGTTGCGGGCCTCGACGAGTTCGCGGCGGGCCTTGTCGGCCTCGGCGTTCTCCTCGGCCTCCTTGACCATCTTCTCGATATCCTCGTCCGACAGGCCACCGGACGCCTGGATGGTGATCTTCTGCTCCTTGTTGGTGCCCTTGTCCTTGGCGGAAACCGAGACGATGCCGTTGGCGTCGATGTCGAATGTCACCTCGATCTGCGGCATGCCGCGCGGGGCAGGCGGGATGTTCTCGAGGTTGAACTGGCCGAGTATCTTGTTGTCGGCCGCCATCTCGCGCTCGCCCTGGAAGACGCGGATCGTCACGGCCGACTGGTTGTCCTCGGCGGTGGAGAAGATCTGCGACTTGTTGGTCGGGATCGTGGTGTTGCGGTCAATCAGGCGCGTGAACACGCCGCCCAACGTCTCGATGCCGAGCGACAGCGGCGTCACGTCGAGAAGCACAACGTCCTTGACGTCACCCTGCAGCACGCCGGCCTGGATGGCCGCACCCATGGCAACCACCTCGTCGGGGTTGACGCCCTTGTGCGGCTCCTTGCCGAAGAACTTGGTCACTTCCTCCATCACCTTGGGCATGCGGGTCATGCCGCCCACGAGCACCACCTCGTCCACCTCGGAGGCGGAAATCCCGGCATCCTTGAGTGCCGCCTTGCACGGCTTGATCGACGCGGTGATGAGGTCGCTCACGAGGCTTTCGAGCTTGGCGCGGGTCAGCTTCACCACCATGTGCAGCGGTTGCCCGTTGGAGCCCATCGAGATGAACGGCTGGTTGATCTCGGTCTGGCTGGAGCTCGAAAGCTCGATCTTGGCCTTCTCGGCGGCTTCCTTGAGACGCTGGAGCGCCATCTTGTCCTGCGTCAGGTCCACGCCGTGTTCCTTCTGGAACTCCTCGGCGAGGTAGTTGACGATGCGCATGTCGAAATCCTCGCCGCCGAGGAACGTGTCCCCGTTGGTGGATTTCACCTCGAAGAGCCCGTCGTCGATCTCGAGGATGGTCACGTCGAACGTGCCGCCACCGAGGTCATAGACGGCAATGGTGTGGGTGTTTTCCTTGTCGAGACCATAAGCGAGCGCCGCGGCCGTGGGCTCGTTGATGATGCGCAGAACCTCGAGCCCGGCGATCTTGCCCGCGTCCTTGGTGGCCTGGCGCTGCTGGTCGTTGAAATAGGCGGGCACGGTGATGACGGCCTGCGTCACCTCCTCGCCGAGATAGCTCTCGGCGGTTTCCTTCATCTTGCCGAGGATGAAGGCCGAAATCTGGCTGGGCGAGTACTTCTCGCCGCGCGCTTCGACCCACGCATCGCCGTTGCCGCCGTCGATGACCGCGAACGGCATGTTCTTCTTGTCCTTGGCGAGATCGGAGTCGTTCACCCGGCGGCCGATCAGGCGCTTGACGCCGAAGATCGTGTTTTCCGGGTTGGTGACGGCCTGCCGCTTGGCGGGCTGGCCGACGAGACGCTCGCTCTCGGTGAACGCGACGATGGAGGGGGTGGTGCGTGTACCTTCGGAGTTTTCGATCACGCGCGCCTGGCTGCCATCCATGATGGCGACGCAGCTATTGGTGGTCCCGAGGTCGATACCGATCACTTTGGACATGTTTTCGATCCCTTCTTATTCAGGCGATGTGGCGGGGACCCGACCCGTTTCGGCATCCGGCCCCCGGTTTTCATGACACGGGAGCCGATACCGGCCGCCCCGCGTTTCGAGGGCTATATAGGGAGGGTGGATCAGCCCTGCAAGCATCCCGCCACGCACAGTCCGGTCAATTCGATCCGTTTGCCACAAAGGCCGGCTGCATGCGATGAGCAAGGTCGGAATGACCGGCCCGACCCTCATACTGCGCGGTGCCGCGCTCTACCGCGGCTGGCTTGGTCCGCAAGCGCAGGCCCGGCTTGTGAACGAACTGCGTGCGGTTGTGGCTGCGGCCCCGCTTTTTCGCCCGGTCACCCCATCGGGCAAGGCGATGAGCGTGCGCATGACCTCTGCGGGGCGGCTGGGCTGGGTCACCGACCGCAAGGGCTATCGCTACGAGCCGCGGCACCCCGGCGGCATGGCCTGGCCGCCGCTGCCGGACACCGCGCTGGCGGTCTGGCGGGCGCTGGTGGAGGGCGGGCGCGATCCCGATTGCTGCCTGGTGAATTTCTACGGTCCAGGGGCGCGCATGGGCATGCATCAGGACCGTGACGAGGCGGATTTCGGCTGGCCCGTCGTGTCCGTCTCGCTCGGTGACGAGGCGCTGTTTCGCGTCGGCAACTCCATGCGCGGCGGCAGGACCGAATCGGCCTGGCTGCAATCGGGCGACGTGGTCGTGCTGGGCGGGGCGGCGCGGCTCGCCTATCACGGTGTGGACAGGCTCCGCCCGGGATCGTCGTCTCTGCTGCGCCGCGCAGGACGGATCAACCTGACCATGCGCGTCGTCACCTGAGCATGCGCCTCAGCGCCGCGCGCTCCACGACAACGAGGCATGTCGGCGGGTGTAGAACTCGCCGATCAGCCCGAGCATGACGAGGCAGATTCCGACGTAGATCGGGTACATCAGCGATGTCTTGTGCGGGAAGTAGTTGATGAAAACGTAGCCGCGCGCCTGGTCGATATTGTGAAACAGAGGGTTCCATGCAAACATGTTGTACATCGTCGGCGGCAGCATGTTGACCACGAACATCTTGCCCGAGGCGATCATGTTGGCGCGCTGGTAGATCGTGGTGAAAAGGCTTACGAAGGTCGGGAACCACGGCTTGAGCGCGAGCAGCACGAGCCCCGCGCCGACACCGGTGAACCATGCCAGAAGAACCATGCCGTAGGCATAGGCCGGCTGGTAGATGGTGATCGGCTTGAAGCCGACATGGTAGACGAACAGCACGATGAACAGCGACAGCGTCTGGATATAGAGCGCCCCGAGCGCCGCCGAGGTGATGCTGATCGCGGTGTTCATCGGTGCGTGCTGCATCATCGGCGAGGCGGGCCCCTCCGAGGCCACGACCGCGCCGACCGCCTTGATATGCGTGATATAGAGGAAGATTCCCGACATCATGAACAGCAGGAAATCGCCGCGCAGCTTGACCGATTTCAGCCCGAGCACGGTGAAGAAAAGGTAGAAGGCCATGACCATGATGATCACGGTCAGTATGTTGATCCCGAGCGCCACCAACGCGTTTCCGTGTTGCGCACGGATGCTGCGCACGGTGTTGTGGTAGATCAGTTCGAGGATCACGATTGCCGAACGCAATGGAGACGAAGGCCGGACTGTCTTGAACATGCTGTCTTGCCTCGTTCCCGGCGCAGCTGCGCCCGGCTTCTTGCCGATCCGCGCCGAAGCTAGCATAAGGAGTGTCGGTTATCTATCCACTAGCGCTGCAAAGTGGCGCAAATCAGGCAGGGGAACGACGATTTGGAGCAGGAACGGCTGATCGCGGAAATGCGCAGGCTGGCCATCGCCGCCGGCGCGCGGATCATGGAGATCTACGAGGGTCCGGATTTCGGGGTGAAGGTGAAATCGGATGCAAGCCCGGTGACCGTGGCCGACGAGGCGGCGGATGCGCTCATTTCCGAGGGGTTGCGCGCGGCGTTTCCCGGCGTCGCGCTCGTGACCGAGGAACAGGCCGCTTCGCACGGGCAGGACGTATCGAGCTTTCTCATCGTCGATCCGCTGGACGGGACGAAGGAGTTCATCAACCGGCGCGGCGATTTCACCGTCAACATCGCCTGGGTCGAGGATGGCGTGCCGGTGCGCGGGGTCGTCTATGCGCCTGCGCGGGGCCGGATGTTCTATACACGGCCCGATGGCAGCACGGTCGAGGAGACGGGGCCCTTCGATCCAGACACGCCCGGCACCCTGCGCCCGCTGCGCGTGTCCGAGCCGGACAATTCCGCGCTTATGGTGGTGGCATCGAAATCGCATCGCGATGAGGCGACCGACAATTACATTTCGCGCTACAAGGTGCGCGACATGACGAGCGCGGGCTCGTCGCTCAAGTTCTGCCTCGTGGCGAGCGGCGAAGCCGATCTCTATCCGCGTCTCGGTCGCACCATGGAATGGGACACCGCCGCGGGCCACGCCGTGCTGGCAGGGGCGGGCGGGCGCGTCCTGCGCTTCGACGATCTGACGCCGCTCGCCTATGGCAAGTCCGGGTTCGAGAACCCGTTCTTCATCGCCTGCGCGCCGGGCATCGATCTGGTGGCGGGGGAGCAATGAGCACCCTCGTCATCATCCCGGCGCGCTACGCCTCGACCCGCTATCCCGGCAAGCCGCTGGTGCCGCTGCGCGGCGCCACCGGCGAGGCGCGCACGCTGATCGAACGCTCGTGGCAGGCGGCGCGCGCCGTGCCGGGTGTGGACCGCGTGGTGGTTGCCACTGACGATTTCAGCATCCGCGATGCGGCCGAGGGCTTTGGCGCCGAGGTCGTGATGACGCCCGAGACCTGCGCCAACGGGACCGAGCGCTGCGCCGCGGCGCATGAGGCGCTGGGCGGAAACTACGAGATCGTCGTCAACCTTCAGGGCGACGCGCCGCTCACCCCGCCCTGGTTCGTCTCGGACCTCGTGGCCGGGTTGCGCGCCGATGACGGCGCAGAGACCGCCACGCCGGTGCTGCGCTGCGACGGGCGGGCGCTCAACGGCTTTCTGCAGGACCGCGCTGAGGGCCGCGTTGGCGGCACCACCGCCGTGTTCGATCGCTCCCGCCACGCGCTCTATTTCTCCAAGGAGGTGATCCCCTTCACGCCCGCGCGCTACGGGGACGGCGACGCCACGCCGGTGTTTCACCATGTCGGGGTCTATGCCTACCGGGCGCAGGCGCTCGCGGCCTATGCCGGATGGCAGCCGGGGCCGCTCGAGGGGCTGGAGGGGCTGGAACAGTTGCGCTTTCTCGAAAACGGACGCGCCATGCTCTGCGTCGAAGTGGCGGCGCGCGGGCGGCAGTTCTGGGAGCTCAACAACCCCGCGGACGTGCCGCGGCTCGAGGCGATGATGCGAGAAATGGACATCGCCTGAGCGCCGCGACGCGCCGGGCCAAGCGAAGAGAGGCCGCGCCATGACCGACCGGTCCTATCACGCGCCCGGGGGCGGCCTGCCGCCGCAGACCCGGCTGATGACCGGGCGAGCGGTCTTTACCGAGGCCTATGCCGTGATCCCCGGCGGCTGCCTGAGCGATATCGTCGCGAGCCTCTTGCCGTTCTGGGAGGGCGCACGCTTCTGGGTGCTGGCGCGGCCGATGACGGGCTTTGCCGAGACCTTCTCGCAATACATCGCCGAGATCGCCCCCGGCGGTGGCAGCGACCGTCCCGAGACCGAACGGGGCACGCAGGCGGCGCTTTTCGTGCTCGACGGCGTGATGTCACTCGGGATCGGTAGCGAGGCTTACGATCTCGGGCCGGGCGGCTACGCGCATATCCCGCCCGATACCGACTGGCGGCTGCGCAACGCGGGCGAGGTGCCGCTGCGCTTTCACTGGTTCCGCAAGCGCTATGCCGCCGTCGAGGGGCTGGACCTGCCGCCGCCCGTCGTTCTCAACGAGCGCGACATCCCGCCCGACCCGATGCCCGGCACCAATGGCGTCTGGGCGACAACCCGTTTCACCGATCCCGCCGATCTGCGCCACGACATGCACGTCAACATCGTCACCTTTCAGCCCGGTGGCGTGATCCCCTTCGAGGAAACGCACGTGATGGAGCACGGCATCTACGTGCTCGAGGGAAAGGCCGTCTACCGCCTCAACCGCGATTGGATCGAGGTGCAGGCGGGCGATTACATACGGCTTCGCGCCTTCTGCCCGCAGGCCTGCTATGCGGGAGGGCCCGGGCCGTTCCGCTATCTGCTTTACAAGGATGTCAACCGGCACATGCCGCTGACGGGCTCTTTCCACGCGGGGTGACAAGAAATGCCCACAGTTTGAGCTTAACCTGATGCAAACATGCGGTCAGTTATGTATGATCGCACGAAAGTGCGTTTGAGGAGCAGTGCATGCGTAAACGAGTGACCAAGGCAATCTTTCCCGTGGCTGGACTCGGGACACGGTTTCTTCCCGCGACGAAATCGGTGCCCAAGGAAATCATGACGCTGGTCGACCGGCCGCTCGTGCAATACGCCATCGACGAGGCGCGCGCCGCCGGGATCAAGGAATTCATCTTCATCACCTCGCGCGGCAAGAACGCGCTCGAGGATTATTTCGACAACGCCCCGCAGCTCGAGCAGGAGTTGCGCAAGAAGGGCAAGGACGAGCTTCTGGACATTCTCAAGTCCACCAACATGGACTCGGGCGAGATCGCCTACATGCGCCAGCACAAGCCGCTTGGCCTTGGGCACGCGGTCTGGTGCGCGCGTCGCTTCATCGCGAACGAGCCCTTTGCCGTGATCCTGCCCGATGACGTGATTGCCGCCGAGAAACCCTGCCTTCAACAGATGGTCGAGGCGTTCGAGGAAACCCAGGGCAACATGGTCGCGGCGATGGAGGTGCCGGACGCGGCCACGAAATCCTACGGTATCCTCGACGTGCGCGAGGACATGGGAAGCATCGTCTCGACCAAGGGAATGGTGGAAAAACCCGAGCCGGGCACCGCTCCCTCGAACCTCGCGGTGATCGGGCGCTATATCCTCACGCCCACGGTGCTTCAGAAACTCAACAAGAAGCAGACCGGCGCGGGGGGCGAGATCCAGCTCACCGACGCGATCGATGCCGCGCGCGAGGAGGGTGAAGAGGTGTATGGCTTCCGCTTTCGCGGGCAGCGCTTCGATTGCGGCTCCAAGGCCGGGTTCCTTCAGGCAACGGTGGCCTTTGCGCTGGCGCGGGACGATCTGCGCGACGACCTGTGGAATTACATTTCCGACACGGTTCACGCCGACAAGGCTGCGCAGTAGGGCACACGCCGAAGCTGCGTCCGGGCATGGGAGGGCGGCAGGCGGTGCGCGAGAGCGCGAGACATCTGATCCTGGCCTACCGGTTGCGCTGGCGTCGGCGCAGGCTGCTTGCGCGGGCGGTGGACAAGCGGCGGCAGTTGCGCGCCGTGTCCGACCGCACCGCACGCATCGCTCCGGGGGCCATCCTGTGTTTTGCCACCATGCGCAACGAGATGCCGCGGCTGGCGCATTTCCTTGACCATCACCGCCGCCTCGGCGTGGATCACTTCCTGGTCGTCGACAATGACAGCGACGATGGCACGCGCGCGCATCTCGCCGCGCAGGAGGATGTCTCGCTCTGGAGCACGAGTCACAGCTACAAGCGGTCGCGCTTCGGGATGGACTGGCTCACCTGGTTGATGATGCGGCACGGGCACGGGCATTGGTGCCTGACGCTCGATGCCGACGAATGCCTGATCTATCCCTATCACGAGACCCGGCCCCTGCCCGCGCTCTGCGACTGGCTCGAACGGCAGGGCCGCGCCTCGATGGGCGCGCTGATGCTCGATATGTATCCGAAGGGGCGGCTCTCGGCGCAGCCTTGCGCCCCGGGCGACGACCCGTTCGAGACGATGTGCTGGTTCGATGCCGGCAATTACGGGATGCGGCGCAAGCGCGACCTGCAGAACCTGTGGATTCAGGGCGGGCCGCGCGCGCGGCTCTTTTTCGCGTCGGAACCGCGCCGCGCGCCGACCATGGGCAAGGTGCCGCTGGTGAAATGGCACTGGCGCTATGCCTATGCGAGTTCCACCCACAGCCTGCTGCCCCGGCGGCTCAACCATGTCTATGCGACCGACGGGGGCGAGCTGACCTCGGGCGTGCTGCTGCACTCGAAATTCCTCGCCACGGTGGTGGACCGCTCGGCCGAGGAAAAGCACCGGCAGGAGCATTTCGCCAACAGCGCGCTCTACGAGGGCTATTACGACGCGCTCGCCGCCGACCCGGACCTGTGGTGCGCCTGCTCCACCCGCCTTCGGGGCTGGCGGCAACTCGAGGCGCTGGGGCTGATGTCACGGGGGGGATGGGTCTGAGGGCGATGGCAAAGGGCGCCGCCGGTCATCGCCCGGCCCCTGTCATCCCCGCGAAAGCGGGGATATCCCCGAGGCAGAGACCCTCGGGCCAGGCCCGAGGGTGACGCAGCCCGGTGATGCGGGCGCAGGGCGCTAGCCCATCTCGGCCATCAGCGCCGCGTGCCGCGCGAGATAGGCCGCGCGCGTCTCGACCGGTGGCCGCAGGCTCAGGCTCAGCCCCTCCATCACCGCCGCGTCGGGCTTGCCGAAGAATCGGTCGGCCTCGGCCACGGTAAAGCCGGCGATCCGCGTCGCCTCCATCCAGGCGCTGATCCGGTCGGCGCGCTTGATCTGCCGCTTGACCTGCGCGGGCAGGGTGGCGGGCAGGCCGAACCGCAGGTGCACTGCCGCCGCCAGTCGCTTGTCGAGATCGTC
>Ga0209942_1002214_pt1 | contig 10029 bp, 5 predicted proteins | sample SalPonR1_A_D2_MG_FD_185695 | JGI IMG/M metagenome (GOLD analysis project Ga0209942, IMG submission 185695) | Salt pond soil microbial communities from South San Francisco under conditions of wetland restoration - Salt Pond MetaG R1_A_D2_MG... ... | reverse complement strand
ACCCTCATAAACGCTAGAGATAGTGTATTTCTAAAAAAACTCAACGAACAAAGAGACAAAGTAATAAAAAAATGCGAAGATGAAAAAATTCAAATAAAAGATATAACGGAGAATGAAGAAGAAGAAAAAGTTTTGCGAATCCTATTTAAATTTGTGAAAATTCATTTAGATAATAATATTGACACATTTAAAAGCGTAGAAATTCAAGAAATATACGATCATTTTGAAGAAGACATGTCCTATTCTGAAGTTATATCCTACTATTATCTTCTTCATCACTTTGAAGAGTTCGAATTAGGCCAAGATGATAAAATACTAAGCTGTTTAATTTCTCCCCATATAAAAGCCCAGTTGATAAAATACCAATACATAGGGGAAGATATAGAAAACAAAAAACTCAAAGAAGAAATCAAAAAAGACAAAATAGAATTAAAACATAAAGATAAAGCCATTGAAAACTTAGAAAAAAAAGTAGAAAAATATAAAGATAAAAAGGACGAATATAAAAATAAATACAAAACTGAAATAGAAAAAATAGAAAACAGAAATAAAAATGAATACAAAGAAAGAATAACGCAAAAAAACAAAGAAATATCTTCTCTAAAAGATATAATCAAAGATTATAAAGAGAACTACATAAAAGAAGATAAATATCGAAAACTAAAAAGTGAAAATATAAGTATACAAGATAAACTAAAGCAAGAAAAAGATAAAAAAAATCATTTACTAGAAAAATTAAAAAATCAAAAAGAATACGATCTAATGGAAGAACTGGAGAATTTTTTAAGTCAAAATGGAATGACTGAAGAAATGATACAGACTATCTACCCATACTATGAAGATTATTTAAAAGGTATAAAACCTGACTTTGAAATACAACCAGAAACAGAGAAAAAGCTGGAGGGTATATGCATTATAGAAAATGGGATACACTACATTAAAATACAAGATAAAGATAAGCAGCGAATATTCAATATACCTGAAGAAACATATCTAGCTCAAAATCAAATAATAATAATAGATGAAGAGTACAGATTTATAAAAGCTTCTAAATACAGATACAATGAAAACAAAAAAGCACAAGAAGATATAGAATTTACCCTTGATAACTACATAGACTCCATAAGAAGCAAAAACCATCAAATATATATAGTTACAAAAGTAATATCTTCAGGACTAATATATAAAACAATTAATGACAAGGCAGAGAAATTTATCGAAATAAATACAGATATCAAAATTGAAGAAAGCAATATGTTATTTATGAAAAAAAATAGAATAATAAAACATATGAACAATATAAGATTTTTAACCAAATCAAAACTCTACAACAAATACGATATGGGACATGTAGAAGTAGAAAATTCAAAAGTATTTATAAACAAATCCAACGGTGAAAAAGTAATACTAAAAAAAATACCAACAGGATTTATAATTCAAGACGGCACACCTGTCAAATATGACGAATACGACAACTTTATAGATGTACTACCCTACCAAAAAGAAGAAGAACTAACAGATGAGAGAAAGATCTTAAATGCAAAATCAAAATCTGAAAAAACAGAAACAGATTTCCTGGGAAATATAGATATAAAAGATGAAGAAGTATTAGTAATAGGCAATATAAAATACTCGGATTCCTACACCCAAAGCCTATTAAAAAAAGGATATAAATCAACCATTGTAAGTGGATTTGAAAGCTGGCACAAAATAGAAAAAGAATCAAGAGCAGCAGATATAATAATATTTATAACAGAATTTGCATCACATGATAATTACTACAAACTTAAAGAAAATTTTGCAGATAAAATAATTTATTCCAAGAATAGTGGAGCAAATAGAGTAGCTGAGATAATAGAAGAAGAAATGATTACAGAGAAAGGTAGTTGAGAAAACATAAATGGATCAGAATATATTAAAAATTGAAAGAGAATATTTAGAAGAAACTATCGATAAAATAAATGAAAACATAAATGAAAAAAAAGAAGAAAATTCTAAGCTTAAAAAAGAAATTAGAGAAAATACTTTAAGTGATTATCCATCAGCCAATAGAAGAAGTGAAGCACAAAGCACTATAAAATCTAATAAAGATGAGATTGAAAAAGAACTTCAAAAAATCGATGAGCCTTATCTCTACAGAATAGATATAGAGAATGAAGAGGAAAAAGATAAATGTTATTTTGGTAAAAAACCTATTTTAGATAAAGATGGTAAAATAATTGTATGTAATTGGCAAAGTGATTTAGGAGGCTACTTTAGTAGTAATGAAACTAAATACGATTCAAGGGATGGAGAATTCAACATAAAACTAAAAAGAGGTTATAAAATTAAAAAGTCAATTTTGAAATCCTATAAAGACAAATATAATGTAGATTTAATAGAAGAGGGTCATGAAGATATAGTAGACGAATTCTTACTGGAAATATTAGCAGAAAAAAGAAATCAAGTCGAGATGACTGATATAATAAAGACAATACAGGCTAAGCAAAATACAATTATGAGGCAGCCAATAGATCAGAATATTCTTGTGCAAGGGGTAGCGGGATCAGGAAAAACTATGATTTTACTACATAGATTATCATATCTTTTGTTTAAATATAAAGAAATTCCTGCACAACAGTACTGCATAATAACACCTAACAATCTATTTAGTAGCCAGATTGATAAACTTTCAAAAGATTTAGATATAGAAGAGATATCTAGATTAACCCTAGAATCATATTACTCAAAAGTTATTAATGAATATGGTCTTCGAATCAAGGACTCTCAAATTGACTTTAATAAGAAAAAAAGGAAAATGAAATATAACCATTATTCAAACGAATATGTAAACGTTTTAATAGATTATTACGGGAAATATTTAAAAGAAAATTATATATACAAAATCAATGACCATATAGCTTCTTCTGTTATGGCAGGATATAAAGAAGCAGTGAATCATTCTTTTAAATTCAGCATAATTGATGAGGAAACAAAAGAATATTTAGAAAGCTTTTATATTGATGACGGGAAAAATTTAGTCATAAAAAATGTGAAACAAAAATTAACCTCAATAGACATGAGGAGACTACAAAAGTACCCTTATTTTAAAGACATAATAAATAATATGATATTAGAATTAAAAGATAATGAGTTAAGACTAGATAATAAAAAAATGGTATTTAAAGAGATCAAAAAATCAATTGAGGAAATATTACTTAAATCATATAAATCTAAAAAAGCTACAGAGCTAAACTCATCAATAGAAAATGAAATCATAGATGAGATAAGCTATGATGGCAATTATAATAATTTTGAAGAAAAAAATATTATAAACTTCCTAGAATATATTTTGGATTTTTTGGTTAACGAAAAAGAAATATTAAGTACTTTTTCAAACATACAAGAAAATATAGAATCAAAAATTAATGAAAGAGATCAAAAGATAGAAGAGATCAAAAATCATAAACAAAATATTAGTGACTTAAAGAAAGAATTTAGAAACACATCATTTTTTCAAATGAGAAAAAAAAGAAAATTAAAAGAAGAAATTCAAAAATTAGAAAATAAAGAAATAAAAAGCAAAAAAGAAATATCGAAACAGTACAATGAAGAGATTAAAAGATTAAATATAGTTTTAGAAAAATATAAAGAAAATGAAACAAAATATGGAGCAAATGAAAATTTATTAGATAATATTGAAGAAAGTCAGAAAAAAATTAAAGAATTAGCTCAAAGGTTCATATCTAATAATTCTTACGGATTTATAAATTTAAATGATATCAGAATAAAAGAATTAGAAGAAGAATTTCAAAACATAAATCTTATTCTCGAAATATATAGAAATTTTCTCATTGAAGAAGATATAAGCAAAACGAGAATTATTAAATTTGATGAACACGACCTATTCTCAATACTAAAATTACTTACTAACTTCTTCGGAGGAGTTAAAGATAATTTCAGATACTTTTTTATAGATGAAGGTCAATATATCAACTACAATGAATACGTACTTTTAAAAGAGATGAACCCCCAATCTAAATTCAATATATATGGCGATATTAAACAAAGACTTTTTGACTCAAATGGTCTGAATTATTGGAGAAGACTTAGACCAATATATAATTTTAGATATTATGAATTAAATGAAAATTATAGAAACTCACATCAAATAACTGAGTATATAAATAGAAGATCTAATGTTAATATGAAATCAATAGGACTTAAAGGCCCTGAAGTACAAAACAGGGGAAATATTGTAATTCATAATTCAGATGAAGGTTTAACAGCAGTAATATATAAAGAGAAAAAAGTTTTAGATAGAGTTCTGAAAGAATATAATCAAGAACAATTCAATTTCATAGAAGATTATAGCACAAAACTATCGAAAAACTACATAAATGTAATGCCTATTGATTTTTCATTAGGACTAGAATTTAAAAAAGTTTATGTTATAGCTAACGAAATGACAACAAATGAAGAGTATATAGCATGTACTAGAGCACTTGAAGAATTAATAATTAGAAATATATAAGCTGGGAGGTGGCGAAAATATTAGAAAACAATATTCTAATCTTGAAAGAAGGTTATATAGAAATCTTAAACGACATGAAAAAAATTCCTAAAACACTACCACAAGTAACACATATTAAGGAAATAAATTCAGATGATTATGATTTCTTTAAAAAAGATAGATTGACTAATCCTTTAAGTAAGATAGAAAAGGTTAAACTTGATGCTAAAACAGAACTGAGTCTTAATAGAAATATAGTCGCTTATGATGAATCAATAAAAAAATTTAGCTGTTTAGAAGGTGAAGGCTATCTCGTTGGACATTCGATTATAGAACTAAAGGGAGATGATTATAAACCTACAGGATTATTAACTTTTAACTTTTATACACAATCTGACTTCATTGTAAAAAAATCAGATTATGTAAAAAAATCGAAAGATCATAAAATTGATTCTAAAAAAGATTATATTATGGATAGAATTGATTTTTTGACTAAATATACTCCAGAAGACTCTATTTTGCTAATTGATGGACCATTAATAGGAGGAGATGTTTATACTTATTTAATTCGATCAATAGACAATTTTTTAGATAGAAATATTTTACCAGTCTTTTTTGTTAAGAATAGTAATAGTAATATCGTTACAGATAATATTGATGAGTTAAAAAATAAATATAATTCTGATATGCATTGGACTTATAATTATTTAAATAAAGGAGAACGTACTAATTTTTTTATATATAGAGACAAAATTAACCCTAATAATGCAAAAGTATTTTGTTACTTAAAGGCTTTTAATAAAAGTCCTCAAAGAATAGAGTTTCATGTGAGCTCATTCAAAAAATTTGAAGATGAAATTGATAATCTAATTAATAAAATATACTATTATATAATCGTACAAGGAAAGAATAATCCACAAATAAGACCTATAGCAATAGCGGAAAAATATGCAAGAGAATATGTAAAATTATCAAATATAAATAAAACATTTTTTGATATAGGTTTAACACCAACTATGAATCAAGAAAGGTTTGGAGGCTAAAAAATGAAATGGATAGTAATAGGGGAGCATAAAGGTATGATAAAACTGGTATCAGAATCTAAAACACCAGGTATTTTACCCAAAGGAGCTTATTTAACAATAGAAACAGAAAGCAACAAGTTTATATTAAGAGTAGATGAAAGTGATCAAAATGAACCATATTCACCGTCACCGTTAGTAGTAGACATGAATCTTAACCCAATGTCAGAAGATCAAAAATGTCAAAATATAATATATGCTAAAAGAATAAAAGATTTAAATGAAAGAGACGATGGATTGATTGATTTTATTAAACCTCAATTAAAGGCAAGATTATCAAATCAAGAGGAAATATCACTTGCCTTAGGGAATAATAAAAAAACAGAAGGCCCAAGGGTATTTTTATCAACATTACATTCTACGCGATGTCAAGTTCTAAAGGATCAAAACAATATTCCAGTTTCAGTAAATCTACCAGAAGATTTGTTTTATCATCAAGTTCTCATTTGTGGAAAAACTGGAAGTGGAAAAACCGTTGCATCTAAGTATTTAGCTCAATATTTTGTAGAAGAAATGGAAGGTGCAGTTTTAGCAATTAATGTAAAAGATGTTGATTTTTTGAAAATGGATAAGTCTTCCAAAACAAATAATGAAAGAATTGAAGGTGAATGGGAAAGTTTAAATATTGGACCAAAAGGGATAGAAAATCTTACGATATACTATCCAGCAAATATGAGAATTAATGATTCATCAGGAGTTAATAAAGAATTGTGCAGAAAAACAACCTTAAATGTTAAAGAAATTGATCCAGAAGCTTTGATCGGTTTAATTAGAGGAATATCTGATATAGGAGCACAAAATTTACCGAATATTTTTAGGCATTGGCAAGAAGATCAAAAAAATAATAATAGTGATTTTACATTTTCGGATTTCATAAAGTATTTTTCTAGAGGGGCAGAAGATGGAAGAAGATTTAAAACTATGCTTTCGCGTGGAGAAGAAGCGGGAGAAATCACTTTACACTCTGGAACATATAATAACATAATGAGAAATTTGAATAGAGCAAGTGAATTTTTTGATAATGATGATTCAGTGGCGCTAGATTACTCAGATATATTATATCCTGGTAAAATGTCAGTCATAAATGTTGCTGGGAATAAAGGTATAGAATTTGGGTCTATACTATTAAGGCATATACTTCATAGAATAGTAGAAGCTAAATCACAAGAAAAAGAAGAAGCTAAAGTACCAATTTTAATAATAATTGATGAAGTGCATCAATTTTACAATAACGAAAGCACTAAAGAGGCTTTGGGAGATATTGATACAATATGTAGAACAGGTAGAAGCCAGAAAATTGGAGTAATATTTTCATCTCAAAACCCCAATGACATACCAAGAGGCTTATCTAATGTAATCAATACTAAAATATTTTTTAAAACGGATATGTCTTCATTAAGTTCTCATGGAATATCAGTTAATAAGGAAGATTTGCTAAATTTAAAAACTGGATTTGCTGTTACCTCAATTCACAATTTATCGCAAGTAAGAAACATAAAATTTCCATTATCAAGATGTGGAGTTTTTGAAGAGGAGGTTAGTAATGGATAAAGAGTTAGTTAACTTTTTCAAAGAGTTATTTGGAGAAGAGAAAGAAGCAGACTTAATAGAAAAAATCTTGCAAGACAAAGATAAAGATGAGATTTTAGATGAATTAATGAATAATAGTGGTGATAATAATGATTAAATATGATTATAAAATAATAAGAGATGAAGAAGATGAGATAAAAGAATATCGTCCTAATTTAATTCCAAAAGAACTTCCAGATTTATGTTATATAAAAGGGCCTAATTCATCTGGTAAAAGCACACTGTTAAATATTATTGGAGTTGCATTTAGAGGAGGGAATAGAAAAGAAATAAATAAATCCCTTAGAAAAAAAATGAACTCTATAATAGAGGATAAGAATCAGAGAATAGAATTTGAATTAAATTTATATAATAAAGATGAAAGAATAAATATAACAAAAGATATTAATACTAATCAAATAATTTCTAGACTTTATATGGGAGATTCAAATAAGCTTTTATCCCCAGAAAAATTAGAAGAAAAGTACAACTTAATATATGATATTCCTGAGGATCCAATAAATAGACTTAATAAACTGATAGAAACGATTAAAACTAGCCAATTAGAAATGCTTAGTAGAGTAAAAGATTACCATAATTTTCTAAGAGAAGAATTTGAAAAAATTAAAAAATCAAAGAATTATAAAAAAATAAGTAAATATAAAGATAAAATTATAAACATAGACGAAAAAAAAGAAATTTTAAAAAATGAAATTTATGAAAAACAAACTGAATATGATATTAACTCTAACTATTATTATTTAATGAAGTATCGAGATTATTTAAGCAAATATAAGGGATCAGTAAAAAAAATAGAAAAGGTTAATAAAGAGGACAAATCAAAACAAAGAAAAAAGAATAATAAAATTTCTAAAAAAAGAGAAAAAATAATTAGATATTTTGATTCTAGTGAAACCAAATATTTAGAAATAGATGATTATGTAAAAAAGTATCTTGATAAAAAATCGCATGAGTTAGAAGGTTGGAAAGCAATAGATATAGATGAGATGAGAAATAATTTTATTATTCCAAATAGACACATTACTACATTAGAAAGTATAAAGGAAAAATTAAAAGAAAAAGAAAGATCTGTTTCAAAGAAAAAAGAAAAAAAGTATAAAATGTGGAATAAAGTTATTGAAATTTTGGAAAAATCTGAAGAAATCGAAAGTCAAGTTCCAGGAAGTGATAAGACAGTTAATGATTTTATTGAACTTTTAAAAGAAGAAAATAAAGGAATAAAAAGAATTATAGAGAAAAATAGTAATTTAATAAAAGCTAAAGAAGGAATAAAAGAAATTGAAGATAATTTAAATAGACTTTATGATGAGTTAAAAGATTTTAAATTATTAAAAGAAAAGTTAAACTATAAGGAAAATGACAATATCAGAGATGAATATTTTAGTATAGATGAACTAAAAAAGGATAGAGATGAATTCAAAAAAAAATATATTAAATACAAAGAATTATGTATAAAAAATCAAATAAATGTTGATGATAACAGCATTGTTAATATTGTAAAAGATAATTATAATAATTATAAAAACAATGAAAAAATTAATATCCGTAATGAGAATTCATCTGAAAACTATATAAATACAACACTATGGGAACTAAAGAAAAACAATGAAAAAATTAAAAATATGAATAAAACTAAAGAAAGCTTAGTAAGAGAATTAGATCAAATGGAGAAAGCTCCTGAACATAGGTATGCTAGTAAAAAAGAAGCTATTCAGAATAAAATTGTGCTTTGTGCAGAAATCCAAAGCAAGATAAATACTTACATTGAAAGAGTAGATGATTTAATAGAAGGTACAAACTTAGAAGCGAAAAATGAACTCGAAGAAGAATATTCTGAGTTTATATTTGAATATTTAGGTAAAAAGCTTGGGACTATAAGACATATAGATGAATCTTACAATGTAAAATATGTAGATATAGTTAATGAAGAAATGATAACGTATGAAGGTAAAAAAATTAGATTTTCAGATATGGGAACTGGGCAAAGTCAAAGTGCTTATCTTATGGGAAAACTAAACTCATTAGATAACAGGAAAGCAATAGCACTTATAGATGAAGTTGCAATGATGGATACAAAATCTATTGCTCCAATATTAAATAAAATTAAAAATTTATATATTGAAGGTAAGTTAATTGCAGGGATAATTGTTCAAAGGTCAGATAATATGGTGATTGAAGAAATATAGGAGACAAAAATGGAAAAAGAAAGATTAATATTGGAAAACATGTACGAAGATTTAAAAGATTTATTGATTAAAAATAAAAAATATAAAAAAAGATCTGTGTTCATATCTTTTTTTCAAATGAAGTCTAATACGAGACTAGAATTGCTAAAAGACTCTTCGATGGATATGAGCACTCAACTTAGAGAAGATTACCTAAATCTAACAAAAAATGAATTCATAAGAAAAAACAAAGGAGAAAACTACTATATTACAGGGAAAGGTATTTGGGAGATTGAATCTCAAAAGGACCTATCAATTAGTAAATTGATAGATTTTTTCGATAGTAAATACTTTAAAAATAAGATGTCAAAGACAAAGATAACAAATAAAGAGAGAATAATTTTACTTACTTTAGTAATTGCAAGAGCCTTTTCTGATAAATATTCTCTAGATTTAAACAAAGGAGACTTTGCATTGAATGCTTGTAAGGAGATAATAGATTTTTCAAATAATGAATTATCTAAATATAAATTCATAAAAAAAGTACCAGAAAAAACGCTGTATAGAAAAAATGGAAATGAGCACATGATAAGCTATTTAATTAGACATACAGACGCAATACCTAAGAAAACAAATTTTATCTATACAGCACCAGGACAGCAGAAGTACTATTTAGATATTGCTGAAGAAGGTAAAGTTA
>Ga0209942_1002211_pt1 | contig 10036 bp, 9 predicted proteins | sample SalPonR1_A_D2_MG_FD_185695 | JGI IMG/M metagenome (GOLD analysis project Ga0209942, IMG submission 185695) | Salt pond soil microbial communities from South San Francisco under conditions of wetland restoration - Salt Pond MetaG R1_A_D2_MG... ... | reverse complement strand
CCATTTTTTTCTTGGTTTCTGAGTCTTCGTTGGTTGCTCAATATTCATCATGTTCGTATGAACTAGCAATATACTCTCCGTCTTTTGTTCATGGTACTGAATATGGGGAAATTCAAGATGGAGTGTTTAGGTATCTTTTGAAATCTTTTTCTAAAATCCCTCTGCCTTCGGCTTCTCCCTTTAATAAAGGGAGTCAAACAAGATCTCATCTGTTTATTTTTTCTGCTTTTAGGTTTTTTGGATCTATTGCTACATATGATTCGCTAAATTGTTTGTCTGTAATATAAACTACTGGATGTTGATACATGTCTGACCAATTTAATGCTTTTCATATTAAATTATATCCTGTTTCAAAATCTGATGGAGCCATCACTATTGGATAAGTTTCTCCAAAGCTTGCATTTAGTGCAAAACTCATATCTCATTGACCTGTAAATGTTGGAGTACCAGTACTTGGACCATCTCTTTGAGATAGAACATATACTCATCATATTTCAGCTTGGTTTGAATAACTTATTGATTCTGTCATCAACGCAAAACCTCCTCAGCTTGTACCACACATAGCTCTTTTACCAGCGAATTTTGCTCAAAGCATAGACATACTAACCGCTATTTCATCTTCTCATTGAAAGAATGTTACTCTACTGTCATTTGCTACTTCGTCAATTATTGTACTAGCTGGAGTCATTGGATATGCACTATATCGATCTAACCCAGATTCCATAGCTCATTTTGCTATTATTTCATTTCAGTGAAATAATGTTTTAACTTCTCAAACATTTTTTGATAAATCATATTGTCATATCGAGCTTGTCGAGATATCACTTTTTGTGTTTCAAAGAGATTTCTCCACTCCTGCCTGTCCGATAGGCAGGTCGGTCGAAATGACATCTGTGTATCATTGCTCCAGTAATTCTATATTTGATTTTAAAATATCTCATTGGAAAAACTTTTCTAATACTTTTTCTCATTCTTTGAGATCTAATCACAATATTTTGAGAGAATATCCAAATGCTGGAACATTTTTGTATTTACTATCAAAATCTTTGATGTTTATAATATTTTTGAGATCGTAAACTTTTTCATTTTTTGCAATTGAATAATCATCAAAACAGATAAAATAATCTATTTCTTTTGATATAAATGGTTTGTCATCAGAAATATAAACGACGATTAAATTATTGTCTCATTTTATGATGGATGCATATTCTTTGTCTACCAATATGTTGTATCATTTTTTGGATAATAATTCAGCTAACAATAGTCAAGCTGTATTTACTCCTCCACCAGCTGGTCATGAGAATCAGATTGAAATATTCATTAAAGTTAGTTTATAAAGTTAAAGGTTCATCAAGTTGAAAGTTGTTATTTAAAACCCTACCACCCCCGCAGTACTGCGGGGGTCCCCCTCCCCTTACCCCGCTATTCAGCGGGACGAGACAGGGGATGAACATAAAAAGTTATGAAATATATTTTATAATTATTCTTTTAAAATTGAAAATCAAGAGTCATTTTTTTATAAAAACTATGCTTCTATAATTTCTATAACTCATACTGGACAATTTTTTATAGCATCACTTACTGATTGACTATCTATGTTTTCTTGAGAATAAACTTCTGCTTTTTTTCAACTCATCAAGAAATTGGTCGGTGATGTCCTAGCACATTTACCACATCATACACATCATGTATGTATTATCAACTTTTGTTGTTCTTGTGCTGCTGGATGTTCTATAATTTGATCACCATTGTTATTGTCGTTATTTTTTTCTATACTTGTATCTCATTGACATCAAGTTATTACCAATATGGAAATGGAAAATAAAAAAAGTGTTGTTAGATTTTTTTTAGTTCTTTTGTTCATTTTTTTGTTTTATATGCTAAATAATATATTCCTGAATAGAATATTAAAATAATTATATAAGATAATAGTTCTCATTTTACAATTCATATATGGATTGTTGTCAAAACAAATGCCGGATAAGTAAATCTCTGAATATTTTTTCGGTTTTTTTTGAGTTTTAAAATCCAAAATCTATGTGAAGTAATTAACGGTGGTAACATAAAAACCATTGCTCGCAATCATGATCATATCATAGTTTGAATGTTTCGTAGATTTCAATTGGAAAATATATTTATCAAAGACAGATCTATAGACAAAAAATATCACAATCCATGTGCTAATGCAAATATTCCACATATAATACCCAGTCATTGTCTGATAGATACAATTTTTCTAAGATATATTCATATTTTTTTGTGACTAAAAATATCTGCTAATGGTCTAGAAAAAACTATTATCAACAGTGATATTCGTGCAATATTTCAAAAAAGTGGATGTAGTCCTGGTTTTCGGAATATAGCTACAGATAGTAGAGATAGATAAGATAATATTAGATTTAATTTTCTCATTTTTTGTGGTTTACTAAAGAGTATTTTTATTATATGTATATTTAAAATATTTGCAAAAAAAATAAGCTTAATTTTACTTTGTGTTTGATAGTTATAGATATCCACCTGGAGTCCATATTAAGTATATAGTTGACTCCGGGTGGTAATGTAAGTTAAATTATTGTATTTTTTGCAACAGTTTAAATCGATAATAATTTACTATATTCCTTTTTGGAATATGCTAAATCTTTTACACAACTATTTGGATAAACCAGATAGTTTGTTTTAAAATACTTAAATTTAATATGTAAAGCTATCTTGTCAAAAATAACTTGACAGAAAAACTACTATTGTTATATTTTTGTTACTATTATATTTTATTATTAATAATTAAAAAATGAATAAGAAGCAAAATGGAGAAATTATGATTTATAAAACTAAAGATTGATGAGCAAAAATCGATGTGAGACTAGAGAATGAAACTATTTGGTTAAATCAAAAGCAGATGGCAGATCTTTTTGATGTTAATTTAAAAACTGTAAATGAGCACCTTGTAAATATTTATAAATCTTGAGAATTAGATAAAAATCCAACTATCTGGAAAAACCAGATAGTTCAAATTGAATGAAAAAGAGAAGTAAAAAGAGAGGTAAATTTTTATAACTTAGATGCAATTATTTCTGTATGATACCGTGTAAATAGCAAAAATGCTACAAATTTTAGGATTTGGGCTACTTCAGTATTGAAAAGTCATTTGGTTTAATGATATTCTATTAACACTAAAAGATTGAGTGAAACGGGGTTGAGTGAGTTTGAGAAAGCTGTAGCTTTGATCAAAAAAAATATAGAGAATAATATATTGGATGATAAAGAAATTAAATGAATGCTATCTTTGGTAACAAATTATGCCCACAGTTGGATAATGTTACAAAAATACGATGAGGGTACTCTATCGTTGGAAAATATGAAAATAATGAAAACTAATAAACTTGAATATAAAGATGCATTAAAAGCAATTGATGAAATGAAAAAAGAGTTATTACCAAAATGAGAGGTTTCAGAGATGTTTTGAGTAGAAAAGAATGATGGGCTTAAATGAGTTTTAGATCAAGTGTATCTAACTTTTGATTGACAGGAGTTATATCCTAGTATACAAGAAAAGGCTGCAGCATTGATATATTTTATTATAAAAAATCATCCATTTGCTGATGGGAACAAAAAAATTTGAGCCTTTCTTTTGCTTGTATTTTTAGCACAAAATAATTATCTTTATCGTGCAAATTGAAGTAAAAGAATTGATGATGATACATTGATTGCTTTAACTCTTTTGGTAGCTACAAGTGAAAGTTGAGAAAGAGATATGATACTGAAGTTGGTAGCTAGCTTTTTGAGTGATTAAATAAATTCTTCCCCTGTAAGGGGAAGTTACTCGTCCCGTAGGACTACGGGACTAGATGGGGTTGTGTTTTAAAACCCCCTTCCCGTCCCGCAGGACTGCGGGAGGACCTTCCCCCTTACAGGGGGACTACTATGTATATTTAAGTTTATAATTATTTGGTTATGTCAGAAACAATATTGATTACATGAACAAGTGGATTTATTTGATTTCATTTGGCAAAAAGATTATTGGAAGAATGAAGGAATATTATCTGATTTGATAATGAAAATGATTATTATGATGTGAATTTGAAAGTTGCTAGAAGAAATATTTTGGAAAAATATAATAATTTTAAATTTTATAAATGAAGTTTAGAAAACTTAGAGGACTTAAAAAAAGTTTTTGAAGAAAATAAGATAGATAAGGTATGTAATTTGGCTGCTCAGGCTGGAGTAACTTATAGTTACAAAAATCCATATACTTATATACAATCTAATATTGTTGGATTTCATAATTTGATAGATATCGCAAAAAATAATTCTGTAAAAAATTTTGTATATGCTTCTACTTGATCTGTTTACTGAAATAATAAAAAAGATCCTGCAGAGGTTGAAGATAAATGTGAATCACCACTTTCAATTTATGGAGCAAGCAAGAAAACAAATGAATTGATAGCTCATTCTTATAGCTCTATGTATTGAATACAGACTATATGATTGAGATTTTTTAATGTGGTTTGATCTCGAGGGAGACCTGATAGTGCTTTGTTTATATTTACAAAAAATATTTTAGAATGAAAAACGATAGAAATACGTAATCATGGTAAAATGAGAAGAAATAATACTTATGTATGAGATATCGTAGATGGTATAATTAAATCTTTGGATTTTGTTTCTAATGAAAAATACAATATATTTAATCTTTGAAATGAGAATAAAGTTGAATTGATGTATTTTGTAGAACAAATAGAAAAAAGTTTGTGAATTGAATCCAAAAAGGAATTTGTAGATATGTTGCCTTGAGAACCTGCAGTAACATCTGTGGATAGTTCTGAGACTAGGAAAATACTTTGATGGAGAACTACAAAAGAAATCGAAGATGTAATAGAAGAATTTGTGGATTGGTATAAAGAATATAAATGATAGTATATTATTATAGACGGCAAATCTGTCATTTCGACCGAATCCCGCAGTATTGCGGGAGAAGTGGAGAAATCTCTTTTATATAGAAAGGGATCTCTCGCAAGACAGAACTTCGGCAATTCTGCCGAGTAAACCTCGAGATGACAAATCCGCAAGTTATGAAACTTGCAATGACGGTGTAATTTAAAAATATAAATTAATATGAAAAAAATATTGCTCTTAGAGAAGGAACCAGAGATCAAAAAAGAATATTTATCGAATTTGATAGACTGATGATTTGAATTATTGAATACATCTCATGATTTTGATGATGGAGAAATTTTTGGATTAATTGTTCGTAGTGGAACAATTATTGATAAATATATTTTAGAAAAATATAAAAATATTAAATTTGTATTTAGGATATGAGTTTGATTGGATAATATAGATTCTAATTTGTGTAAAGAAAAATGAATTGCAGTATTTAATTCTCCTGGTGCTAACTCTGATTCTGTTGCTGATTTAGCTATATGGGGAACTCTATCTTTGATGAGAAAAATTAAAGATATAAGTAGTTTTGATCAACAAAATAGATTTGAATATATGTGAAATGAATTGTGAGATAAAAATGCTTGTATTATTTGATTTGGTCATGTGGGGAAAAAAATATATCAAAGATTGGTTTGATTTTGAGTGAATAGTTTTTCTGTGGTAGATCCATTTGTAGATAGAAATGAAATAGAGAAATATATGGGTTGTAAAAAACATGAAAATATAGATGAAATCTGAACTAAAATTGATATATTGTATATCAATCTACCTTTGAACAAGGAGACTGATTGATATGTTGATGAGAGCTTATTGGGTAAACTGAATCCTGACGTTAAAATAGTGAATATAGCTAGATGATGATTAATTAACCCTGATGATTTGTGTGAGTTTTTGGGGACCAACAGATCTGCATGAGCTTATATTGATACAGATGTGAATCAACAATTCAAAAAATTAGAAAATTTGGATAATTGTATTATAACTCCACATATTGGGGCTATGACACAGGAAGCTGATCGTAGAATGCATAGACTAGATATAAAAAAGATTTTAGATTTGTAAAATAAAAAATGAAAAAGATTGCAGTAGTGTGATTGTGATATGTAGGTTTGCCATTGGCTTATAATTTTGACAAAGCTGGTATGGATGTTGTATGATTGGATATTTCAGACAAAAAAATAGAAGACTTAAAAAATGGTATTGATTCAACAAATGAAATATGATCTAAAATAAGTAAATCTAAAATAAAATTTACAAATGATTTTGAAGATTTAAAAGATCGTGAAGTAATCATAGTAACTGTTCCTACTCCAATAAACAAACAGAAAAATCCTGATTTTGTTCCTCTGCAAAAATCTAGTGAAGCTATAGGAAAAATTTTGCAAAAAGGGCAAATTGTGGTATATGAATCTACAGTATATCCTGGTTGTACAGAAGAAATTTGTTTGCCTATTTTGGCAAAGGAAAGTGGACTGAAATATAATGAAGAATTCTTTTTGGGATATTCGCCTGAGAGAATAAATCCTGGAGATAAAGTACATACAGTAGAAAATATTATAAAAGTAGTATCTGGTTCTACTGATGAAACTGCAAATAAGTTAGTAGAAATGTATAATACTATTATAAAAGCCGGAACTCATAAAGCACCAAGCATGAAAGTAGCAGAAGCTAGCAAAGTGATTGAAAACACACAAAGAGATATCAATATATGATTGATGAATGAGTTGAGTTGTATTTTTGATAAAATTGGCATTAATACTGATGATGTTCTGGCTGCAGCAGGAACTAAGTGGAATTTTTTGAAATTTTTTCCATGATTAGTTGGATGACATTGCATAGGAGTAGATCCTTATCGATTGGCATACAAAGCTGAAGAAGTTGGATACAATCCAGAGTTGATTTTGGCTGGAAGAAGAATTAATGATAATATGCCTATATTAGTGGCTAACTCTATAGTTAAAATGTTGATTCAAGCTTGAAAGAAAGTTAATTGATCAAATATATTGGTATTGTGACTAACTTTTAAAGAAAATGTGCCTGACTTCAGAAATAGTAAAGTTTCTGAAATGATTAAAGAATTAAAAGATTTTGGTATAAATATAAAAGCTTATGATCCATATTATAAAAGTTTAACGAAATATGATATGGAAGAATTGAATATCAAAGAATCAGAGGTATTAAAAAATATTGAATGAAAATATGATGGTGTGGTATATGCTGTAAGTCATCAAGAGTTTAAAAGTATTGATGTAAAGCAGTTTTTGGATGATTGAATTGTATTTGATGTGAAAGGTGATTTGGATGAAAATGATTTTGAGTTTTATAAGAAGTTGTAATTTACTACAAATAGAAAAATAAATTCTTCCCCTATCAGGGGAAGTTGTTTGCGAAGCTAGATGGGGTTTTAAGTCGGCAGTATTATTAACTAACCCCCTTCCCACTCTGTGGGTCCTTCCCCCTTACAGGGGGACTATTCAATGAAATATTTTTATTTAAGGATTTGTCTATATGGTAAATAGTAAAGAAATAGATCTGTTGCCAGATCAGCCATTGGGAGAAAAAAATGATCAAAAAATGATTTTAGCTTTATTTGTTTACTTTTTTGAGTATAAATATAATGGAACTTTTATTTAGAAATTCTAATATTATATCAGCATGATTCAAAAATTACCATTAAACTATAATTTTTTTAAACCAGAAATAATAAAAAAATTAATAAAAGCTCATAAAGCACTCGCTGAACTTAATTGATTGTCTCAAAAAATACCAAATCAAAATATACTTATAAATTCTCTTTCTTTGCAAGAAGCAAAAGATAGTTCTGAGATAGAAAATATTATCACAACTCATGATGAACTCTATAAATCACAAATAGATAAAAGTTTTGTATCAAACCAGACAAAAGAAGTAGCTAAATATAAAGATGCTTTACTTTTTGGTTTTGATAAGGTTAAAAACAATAAAGTGATTCTCAATGGTGATATATTAAAAATACAAAAAATACTGGAATGAAATGATGCAGGTTTTAGGACTCAAACTTGAACGAAATTAAAAAACGATCAAACTTGAGAGACTGTTTATATTCCACCTCAGAATATTGAAGAAATAAAAGACTTAATGACTAATTTAGAAAAATATATAAATAAAGATTTAGAAGATATTGATCCACTTATTAAGATGGCAATCATACACCATCAATTTGAATCAATTCATCCTTTTTATGATTGAAATGGTAGAACTGGTAGAATTATAAATATTTTGTATTTAATAAAAAATGACTTATTAAATATGCCTATTTTGTATTTGAGTAATTATATAATCAGAAATAAATCAAATTATTATAGATTATTACAAGAGGTAAGGAGAAAATGAGTTTGGGATGAGTGGATTTTGTATATGCTTGATGCAATAGAAAAAACTTCACTCGATACTATAGAAATGATAAAATCAATTTGGGATCTGATGTGAAAAACAAAAAAATCTATGAAAGAAAGACTTCCCAAAATTTATAGTAAAGATTTACTTGAAATAATCTTTTCTCATCCATATACGAAAATAGAGTTTTTAGTTGATGGAATGTGAATGAGTAGGCAAAGATCCTCAAGATATTTACAAGAACTAGTAGATAATTGATATATGCTTGTAATTCAAATTAAAAATTCTAAATATTTTGTAAATATTGAATTATTTGAAAGATTAAGAAAATGATTGTAAAACATAACATTGCTATAAATCTATGTTACAAAAAAGAAAAAAACATAACATTGTTATAGGTCTATGTTACAAAAAAGAAAAAGTATAAATGAAAATATTATGGTGTGGTATATGCTGTTAGTCATCAAGAGTTTAAAAGTATTGATGTAAAACAGTTTTTGGATGATTGAGTTGTATTTGATGTGAAAGGTGATTTGAATGAAGAAGATTTTGAGTTTTATAAGAAGTTGTAGTATGAAAGTTTATTCTTCCATTGTAAGAGGAATGCATGTACCGCAGCATTACGGTATTGTTCGCGAACTCGGCAGTCTTGCCGAGTGAAGCTAGATGGGGTTTTAAGTCGACAGTATTGTTAACTAACCCCCTTCCCACTCTGTGGTCCCTTCCCCCTGATAGGGGGACTATTAAAAGCTAAAACTATTTTATTTAAGGATTTGTCTATATGGTAAATAGCAAAGAAATAGATCTGTTGCCAGATCAGCCATTGGGAGAAAAATTGATCAAAAAATGATTTTGGTTATATTTTTTTGCATATCTAGCTGCTCCTTGCGGATATTTTATCAAAGTAATAGTTTCCAATACTCTATCTGTAGCAGATGTAGGAATCCTCTACTCTATCATTTGATTTATTAGTATATTGTCAGCATACAATGGTTTGTGACTTACAGAGTCATTAAATTATTTTTTGCCAAAATTTTATATAAAAAAACAGCGGAACTACATTAAAACTAGTATATGGATGAGTTTGGCTGTACAAATGATTACTAGTGTGGGAATAATATTTTTGTTGTTTTTTGGAGCAGAATGGTTTGCGACCAACTATTTTCATTCTCCTCAGGCAGCTCAAATACTAAAATATTTTTGTTTCTATTTTTTGGGAGTAAACTTGTTTCAGGTAATTGTATGAATATTTAATTCGTTTCAAGATACATTCAATGCTAGACTTCTGGATTTTATCAAAATGTTTTCTATATTGATTTTTACAGTTTTGTTTTTTGTGTTTGGTATAGGAAATGTGGAATTGTATGCTACTGCTTGGATTGTAGGTATGTTTGTGTGATTAGCGATAGGGATAATAGTGTTTAGCAAAAAGTACAAAAAGATATTGTTTAAATGAAACATAGTAAAAGAATCAAGTTTTCTAAAAAAATATTGGAAATATTCTTTGTGGACTTTTTTGAGTTTAAATGCTGTTTTGATACTTAGCCAAATAGATCAACAAATGGTGATAGTTATACTAGGTCCAGATGCAGCAGGTTATTATACTAACTTTGTTAGCCTTAGACAAATATTGATGCTTTTGATTACACCGATTATGGTTTTGATATTCCCCATGTTTACTGAGATGATAACAAAAAAACAAAGCAAAGAAATTTCAAAT
>Ga0209942_1002201_pt1 | contig 10079 bp, 11 predicted proteins | sample SalPonR1_A_D2_MG_FD_185695 | JGI IMG/M metagenome (GOLD analysis project Ga0209942, IMG submission 185695) | Salt pond soil microbial communities from South San Francisco under conditions of wetland restoration - Salt Pond MetaG R1_A_D2_MG... ... | reverse complement strand
CGGTCTCGAGCGCCGGCTCCTCGCCGCGGACGTAGTGCACGCCGACGACGTGCCCCCGAGCGGCGAGCTCCAGGGCGGTGGCGCGGCCCAGCCCCCGGCTCGAGCCGGTGACGAGCGCGACGCGGGCGGGGGCGTCTTCGGTCGTGGTCGGGGTGGTCACCGTATCTCCTCGCTGCCGGCGTCGCCGGTCCGGTCGCGTCCCGTCGGTGCGTCGCTGGGCCGCAGCGCCTCGGCCAGGCCGCCTGGGTCCGCCGCGGGCCGCGCGTCGGCGCCCGGCACGATGCGGGTCACCAGGCCGGTGAGCACCTTGCCGGCGCCGAACTCGATCCAGCGGTCCACGCCCAGCTGCGCGATCCTCTCGACGCTCTCGGTCCAAAGCACGGGCGCGGTCACCTGCGCCTCGAGCAGGCGGGGCGCGTCGAGGGGCGTGGCCAGCGGCTCGGCCGTCACGTTGCACACGACGTCGAACGCCGGCGTCCCGAAGCGGACCTCGGCCAGGTCGGCGGCCAGGCGCTCGGCCGCCGGGCGCATCAGCGAGCAGTGGAACGGCGCGCTGACCTTGAGCGGGACCGCGCGGCCGCCACGCGCCTTGGCTTCCGCGGCGACCGCCGCGACGGGGGCCGCCCGCCCGGAGACGACGATCTGACCGGGAGCGTTCACGTTGGCGACCTCGGCGACGCCGCCTGCGTCCGCGCAGAGCGCCTCGACGACGTCGCGGTCCAGCTTCAGGATCGCGGCCATCGCGCCTTCGCCCTCCGGGACGGCGTTCTGCATGTACGTTCCGCGGGCGTGCACCAGCCGCACGGCGTCCTCGACGCTCAGCGTGCCGGCCGCCACGTGGGCGGTGAACTCGCCCAGGCTGTGGCCGGCGGCGACGATCGGCTCCGGACCGCCCGCCTCGCGCCAGGCGGCGTAGGCGGCCGCGCCGGCGGCCACCAGGGCGGGCTGCTGGTGCGCGGTGAGCGTCAACCTGTCGGCCGGGCCGTCGAACATCCAGCCGAGCAGTCCGGGCAGCGCGGCGTCCGCGCGGTCCAGCACCTCGCGGGCCGCCTCGCTGCCGTCGTAGAACGCGCGGCCCATCCCGACCGACTGCGATCCCTGGCCGGGGAACAGCGCGGCGATGCGGGTTCCCGCGAGCTTCGGGCCTGACGGGTCGCTTGTCATGAAGAGCCCTCGCTTCCCGTGCCCGCGCCGGCCGTGCCCGCGCGGCCCGCGGCGTCGTCCGAAGCGTCGTCCGATGCGTCGTCCGAAGCGTCGCGCGCCCCGGCCCGAGCCGGGTAGCGTCCGCCGCCCCACGTCAGCACGCCCGCCGCCCAGCTGAGACCCCCGCCGAACGCGACGAGCAGCAGCCGGTCGCCGTCCCGGATCCGACCTTCGTCCAGCGCGTGGGCCAGCGCCAGCGGGATGCTGGCGGTCGAGTTGTTGCCGTACTCGTCGACGGTGACCACGACGCGGTCCTCGGACAGGCCCAGGCGCTGGCGGGCGGCGTCGATGATGCGGAAGTTCGCCTGGTGCGGCACGAACAGCTCGATGTCGTCGGGGGTCAGGCCCGCCTTCTCGATCGCCTCGAGCGTGGCTGTGTCCATTACCCGGACGGCGAACTTGAACACCTCGCGTCCGTTCATGTGGACCTTGTCGGTCAGCGGCTCGCCGTTCGGGAGGCAGCGACCGACCGCTCCGGCGTGCAGGTGCGGCGCCCCGGAGCCGTCGGCGCCCAGCACCATGGGCGCCAGACCGTACGGCGCCTCGACCTGCTCGACGATCGTGGCGCCCGCCCCGTCGCCGAACAGCACCGCCGTGCTGCGGTCGTTCCAGTCGACGAGCTTCGTGAGCGCTTCGGACCCGATGGCCAGGACCTTGCGGGCCTGCCCGCTCTCGACGTACGCCTTCGCCGCGCTGAGCGCGTACAGCCAGCCGGGACAGGCGGCCAGCAGGTCGAACGCCCCGGCGGACAGGCCGAAGCGCTCCTGCACCAGCGCGGCGGTGGCGGGAAACAGCGCGTCGGGCGTGTTCGTCGCCACGATGACGAGGTCGGTGCCTGCGAGCGCCTCCTCGCCGTAGCGCCGAACCAGGTCCTCGACGGCGCGGAACGCCATGTCGCTGGTGAACTCGTCGTCGGCGGCCACGTGACGGCGGCGAATCCCGGTGCGCGTCCGGATCCACTCGTCGCTGGTGTCCATACGCGCTGCGAGATCGTCGTTCGTGACGATGTTGGCCGGAGCGTAGGTCCCCAGCGCGGTGATGCCGGCACGGCGTTCCATCTGATGGTTCCTCCAGGTCCGCGTCGAGCACGGACGCGTCGACGCGTACGACGACCGGGACCGCGAGTCGCGGTCCCGGTTCAGGACGAGGCGGAGCCTCCTGCCCGGACGGTGCCTGAGGTCAGGCCTCGACCTCGACGACCTGACGGCCGGCGTACGAGCCGCACTCGGGGCAGACCTGGTGCTGCGGCTTGAGCGACTTGCACTGAGGACATTCGGTCAGGTTCTTCGGCGTCAGGGCGTGGTGACTGCGACGCTGGTCACGGCGCGCCTTCGACGTTTTCTTCTTCGGGACGGGATGCTTGGCCATGGTGGTTCCTCCTGGGGTACCGAGGGGCGGTCGATGCGAGTCGGCGAGGGGCCCGGGGGCCGGGCGGCCTGCCGAGAGCGGGCGCTACTGCGGCGCGTCGAGGTCGATGTCCTTCAGGGCCGCGAACGGCGAGGAAGCCTCGTCGCCCTCGGACGTATCCTCCGCGCCTTCGGGCACGTGGTCGGGATGCTCGTTGAGGTCGACGCCGTCGATCGAAAGACCGCGACAGCTTTCGCTGCACACCACCGTGAGCGGCAGGTCGATCGCGAACACCTGCCGGAGAAGCGGTGCGAAGTCCACCTCGGGACGACCGAACGTCAGCCGGTCCTCGCCCGCGTCGTCGAGCGCGCCGAGGTCGTCGGCCTCCTCGGCCAGCGGCGCCTCGATCAGCGCCAGCGATCCCTCCTTCCGAGGCTCGTACACCATCGGGTAGAAGAAGGTCGCGGTCACCGGCGTCTCGACGTCTTTGAGGCAGCGGCGGCACTCGAGCACGGCCGCTCCCGACACCTCGCCCTCGGCGATGAAATCGTCGTCGCCGCCCGTGTTCCGGACCACGACGCGCCACGCCAGCGGTCCAGCGAGCCGAAGTCCGTCTTCGCGGAGCTGCTGTTCGCTGGGCTGCAGGAGTCCTTCGCCTTCCACCTCGGTCGGTGCGCCCGGACCGTGCGCGAGAAGGCTGGACAGGTTCATCAGCGCGTCCTGTCGCGAGACCATCCCCTGAAAGTATAGGTCCGGCGTGTGCCTGTCAAGGCGCGCGCGAACCGAGCGGCGACGGCGTACGGTTCGCCACGCCGCGGAGCGGACGGGAGCGCTACGATCGGTCGAATCATGACGGACTCAGGCGAAGCCGGGCGGACGCATCTGCTCGCGATCGACGACGACGAGACGAACCTGACGCTGTTGCGGTCGGTGCTGTCCGCCTACCGGGTGACGACGTTCTCGGGCCCGATGGAGGCGCTGGCCGCGCTCGAGGACGGCCTTCGCCCCGATCTGATCGTGTGCGACGTGACGATGCCGGGCATGACCGGATTCGAGCTCCACGCCCGGCTGCGCGACGTCCCGTCGTTGCGGAGCGTGCCGTTCGTGTACCTCACCGCCCTCGACGCCGCCTCGGACCGGCGGACCGGCATGGACCTCGGCGCGGACGACTACCTGACCAAGCCGTACGCGCCTGCGGAGCTGCGTGCCGCGGTGCAGAGCCGCCTCACGCGCGTCGCCGGGCTGCGGGCCGAAGCCGAGGAGGCGTGGCGGGTCGTGACCCTGGGCGGACTGGACGTACGGGTCGGCGACGACCGTATCCACTGGGAGTCGCGCCGATCGGCCGAGCTGTTCCTGCTGCTCCTCGACGCACGTTCGCGCGGTGGCCTGCCCACGGACGCGGTCCGGCGCGAGCTGTGGTGGGCCCCGCCGGCCGGGAACCAGCTCCACGCGCTCGTCAGCCGCCTCCGGAAGGCGCTCCAAGGGCATGCGCAGGTCGCGTCGGAGGGCGACGCCCTCCGGCTCGAGGGGATCGGACGGGTGCACTGGGACGCCGCGGACTTCGAGCGGGCAGCGGCGGAGGCGGTGGACTCCGGCGACGCCGCTGCGATCGAGGGGGCGCTGAGCGCGTACGCCGGCGACTTCCTCGCAGGCGGCGACGGCCCCTGGATCGAGGCGACCCGAGCCCGTCTCGAGGAGGCCGCGATGGCGCTGCACGAAGCGGCGATCGAGCACGGGGTCGGCGCGCAGCGCGCGTTCGCGGAGCGACGACTCGAGGCGTTCCTGGAACGGGCCTGAGGGCGGGACGCCGCGGCGGTCGCTCAGAGGGCGTCGTCGCGCCGAACGACGCCCTCGCGCCAGGCGAACACGGCCGCCTGGGTGCGGTCGGCCAGGTGCAGCTTCGAGAGCACGTTGCTCACGTGTCCCTTCACCGTCTTCTCCGCCACGCCCAGGCGTTCTGCGATGTCGGCGTTGGCCAGCCCTTCCGCGATCAGCTTCAGGACCTCCATCTCGCGGGGGGTCAGCTCCGCGACCGCGCCCGCACCGTGCTCGTCGTCGCCCCGGACGTCCTGCATGAGCCTGAGCGCGACGCGCGGATGGAGCGTCGGCTCGCCCCGCGCGGCACGCCGCACCGTGGCGGCGAGCTCCGCGGGACCGATGCTCTTGAGGACGTAGCTGATCGCGCCGGCGCGGAGCGCGGGGAAGACGTGCGCGTCGTCGTGATGCGAGGTCAGGACGACCACCTGCGTGCGCGGCGAGACCTGCTTCAGAAGCCGGGTCGTCTCGATCCCGTCGATGCCCGGCATCAGCAGGTCCATCAGCACCACGTCCGGGACGAGCTCCTCCGCCAGCGCCAGCGCCTCCTTGCCGGTCGCGGCCTCGCCCACCACGACGAGGTCGGGCTGGGCGTCCAGGAACGCACGAACGCCGTGCCGCACGAGCTCGTGGTCGTCGACGACGACCAGCGTGAGGGTGCCGGGATCGCTCATGGGGTCGTCCTCTCGGGGCCCGTGTCCGTCTCCGGGACCGCCTGCCGGGTCGCTTCGAGGTCGCGTGGGAGGTGCGCTTCGATGCGCGTCCCGCCGCCGGGAACCGAGTGGATCGTCAGCGAGCCGCCCGCCTCCTCGGCGCGCGCCGCCATGGAGGTCAGCCCGACGCCTCGCCCCTGGGCCGATGCGGACGCGAACCCGCGACCGTCGTCCTCGATCGCCAGCACGACCTCGGCGCCGAGGTCGCGCAACCGGATCGTCAACGTGCTCGCGCGGGCGTGGCGTACGGCGTTCGAGATCGCCTCCTGCGCGATCCGGTAGAGCGTCGCGCTGGTCTCGGGCGAGGCGGAGACGTCGCTGTCGAGGTCCAGCCGAAGCGTCGGGGCGCCCGAGGTGGGGTACGCCTCGCCCAGGCTGCGCAGCGCCTCGTCCACCGGCCGGCCTTTCACCGCGACGGGTCGGAGCTCGTGGATGAGGTCGCTCAGCTCCTGCTTGGCGTCCTCCACCAGCCGCTCCGCGGACGCCAGGTGCCGGTCGGCCTCCTCGGGCGACGCGCTCCTCGCGGCGCCGATGAGCATGCTGGCGGCGAACACCTGCTGCTTGACGCTGTCGTGAAGCTCGCGGGCGAGGCGGGTCCGCTCACGCGTGCCGGCCAGCGCCTGCCGGGTCGCCAGCAGGTCGCCGATCTGCCGGGCCATCCGGTCGAGGCGCCGCGACAGCCGCCCCAGCTCGTCCGGCGCGGGATCGTGCACGGCGCGCGAGAAGTCGCCGTGGCTCCAGGCGTCGGCCGCGATCGCGAGGGCCTCGATCCTGCGCGTCAGGGGCCGCGAGGCGTAGAGGCCGAACACCGTGCCGATGAGGACGACGAACAGGGTGGCGAACAGGAGTCCGAGCACGCCCAGCAGCACCAGCCCCGGCGCGGCGGGAAGCAGCGTCGAGACCTGCAGCATCGCCCCGATCGGCGCACCGCCGACGGGCGTCAGCGGAGAGGCGTACACGGTGCGCGTCAGGCCGCGGCGCGCGGCGGGCTCGCCGCTGTCCAGCACCGTCCTGGCCAGCGCGCGGTCGCGGCGGGAGGGCTCCCCGGTGATCAGCGGCCGATCGTGATCGGGGGTCGAGGGCGTCGCATCCTGCACGGCCAGCCCGCGATTGTCGAACCAGACGTCGGCAGCGGCGTCGAACACCAGGGTGTAGCCGTTGGGTGGACGCGGCACGCTGACCGAGAGGGGACGCGGTGTCTCGCGCACGCTGACGGGGCGCTCGATGTACGCCCGGAGGGCGCGCGGGTCGGCGTCCGCCTCCAGGAGCTCGGCGGCGACGGGACCCAGCGTCTCGGCGACGAACGGGTGGATGCGGCCGTTGGTGTAGAGAACGCCCTGCGCGAGAAGGATCAGGCCGATCGCCTCGAGGACGATCACGGCTGCGAGCGTGACGCGCATGTAGATCCCGCCCAGCAGCCAGCGCAGGCCTCCGGCGTTCCTTCGCCGCAGGCCCCGGAACGCACGCGCCCGACCGCCGGCGCCGCCCGGCGTCTCTTCGCTCGGCGCGTCGCCGAAGAGCGCGCCGGGGAAGCGCACGCCTCCGGAACGCTCGTCGTCGGCGGGCGATGACGCGGTGCGAGGAGGATCGGCCATGACTCGAATCTAGCAACCTCGCGCCGCCGCTGCGAGCGGCGTGCGGAGCCGGTCGCGAGGAGCCGTGGTCCCGCGCTCGGCCGGGTCCCGGGGCGGCGTCGCGCACGCCTCCAGGCCCGAGTGGCCAAGGCCTCAGGCCCGATGCAGCAGAGCGCCGCGAGGACCGCAGCGAGGCGGGCCGAAAGCAGCGTCCTGGACGCGCCTCACGCCCGATGCGCGGGTTCGGGGCGCGACGCTACGCTCCGATCAGGCTCGGCGGAAACACGTCGTCCCGCCGACGCCGGAAAGGACCTGCCATGACCCGTTCTCGCACCCCGATGCCCGCCCGCCTTTCCATCCTCGTGATCTCGGCCCTGACGCTCGCGGCCCTGACGATCGGCACCGCCGGCGCCTCCGGCATCGCGTTCGACGCCTCGGGCTTCGACGCCTACGCGTCGGACGAGGGCTACGTCGACCTCGCCCGCGACGGCGACACCCTGATCGTCACGTTCGACGAGGCCCGCGGCGACCTGCCCGCCACGATGGAGGGCGACGCGCTGCCGCTCGACGGCGACTTCGACGCGTACCGCCTGGCGACGCGTGACGCGCTCGCGCTCTACGGCGGCCTGGCCGTCCAGAGCGGAAGCGACTGGCTGATGGTCGACGTCGAAGGCGACCCCGTCGCGGTGCACGACGCCGTGCTCGCGCGGCTGGCCAGCCTGAACGTCGTGGCCGAGGAGGACTTCGCGGGCGGCAAGGTCGCCAGCTACCGCCTGAGCGACGGCGACGCCGCTTGGCGCCTCTCCGTCTCGCCCTACGGCGACCGCGCGGTGATCCACATCCAGGCGTTCTAGGCCCCGAGACCGGCCCGCCCGAGCCGCGCGGCGACGCCGACCCGGCCACGACCGCCGCCGGCCTACGGAGGAGCAGGACTCCAGGCGGGGCAGCAGCAGGACCGCAGACGGTTTCGCAAGGCGGTGGGCCGGTCTACCCTCGTAGGTGGATCGGCCCGTTCGGTGAGGGCGACGCCCGAGCGGACCGAGAAGAGAGGAGCCGCCATGATGCGTATCCGAAACGTTCTTCTCGTGCTGGCCGTTTCCGCTTTCGCGCTGGGTACCGCGATGGCCGCCGGGGTCGCGTTCGATCCCTCCGGCTTCGATGCCTACGACAGCGAAGAGGGCTACGTCGACCTGATGCTCGAGGACGACGTGTTGACGTTCGTGTTCGACGAGGACGAAGGCTCCCTTCCGGCCATGATGACCGGCGAGGCGCTCCCGCTGGACGAGGACTTCGACGAAGACCGGCTGTTCAGTCCCCGAGCGATCGCCCTGTACGGAGGCCTCCCCGTCGGCATCACGCGGACGAGCGTCGTGGTCGACGTGGACGGCGACGGCCAGGCGATCAGGCAGGCGCTGCTCGCGCGCTTGGACGAGCTCGGCCTCGAGTACAGCGAATGCTTCGCCGGCGGCCCGATCTGCAGCTTCGACGTCACGCACGGCAATGATCACTGGCTGCTCTCGGTCACGCCTGGCGGAACGCACGCCCTGATCCACCTGCAGGCCACCCGCTGAGCCTCGCGCCTCGGCGCACCGGCCGACCTCGTCGCCCCGCGCCTGCGGACCGGACCGGTCCGCAGGCGCCGTTCCATGGCCGCGGAGGCGGGCTATCATCTCCGAATGCTCGAGATCATTCCCGCCGTGGACGTGCAGAGAGGCCGCGCCGTGCGGCTGTTCGAAGGCGACCCCGAGCGCGAGACCGTGTACTTCGCGGCTCCCATCGACGCGGCCCGGCACTGGGCGGCGCTGGGCGCGCGGACCCTCCACCTCGTCGATCTGGACGCCGCGCTGGGCGCCGGCGACAATCGCGACGCGATCCTGACGATCGCGCGCGAGCTCGACGTACGGACCGAGGTCGGCGGCGGGGTCCGCTCGGTCGAGGTCGCGGAGCGCTGGCTCGAAGCCGTCGACCGCGTCGTGCTGGGGACCGTGGTGCTGGACGCGCCCGACGTCGTCACCGAGCTGCTCGAGCGGTTCGGCCCCGAGCGGGTCGTCGTCTCGGTCGACGCGAAGGACGGCTTCGTGGCGGTACGCGGCTGGCGCGAGGTGACGGACGTGGCGGCGACCGACCTGGCGGCCCGCATGGCGGAGGTCGGCGTGCGCGAGATGATCTACACCGACGTCGGCCGCGACGGAACGCTGCAAGGCGTGGACGAGGCGCCGGTCGCCCGGATGCGGGCCGCGTTCCCGCACCGGCTGGTGGCGGGCGGCGGGGTGGCGACCGACGCCGACCTGGACCTGTACGAGCGCCTGGGGCTGGACGCGGCCATCGTCGGCCGCGCGCTGTACGAGGGCACGGTCCGCTATCCCCGAGCTTCCTGAGGTCGAGACGGTCCGGCGCGAGCTGGCGCCGTGGCTGACCGGCCGGACGATCCTCCGGGCCGAGCGGGTCGACGCGCCGCCGGGACCGAAGTACGCGCGGCTCGAGGAGGCGGCCGGCCAGACGATCCGGGCCGTCGAGCGGCGCGGCAAGTTCCTGCTGTTGCCGCTCGAGCGGCACGTCTCGGACGGCGCGCGCCCGCCCGGCGGGCCCGCGACCGCGAGCGTCGCGCCCGAGCCCGCGCCCGAGCCCGCGCCCGAGAACGACGATCTGCTGGTGATCCACCTGGGCATGACCGGCGTGCTCAGCGCCACGCCGCCCGCGGCGCACGAGCGCGTCCGCCTGACCCTGGACGAGGGGCCAGGTCCCGTGCTGCACTTCCGCGACGTGCGGCGCTTCGGCCGGTTCCTGTTGCTGCCCGGCGGCGACCCGTCCGGGCTGCCGACGTTGGCGGCGATGGGTCCGGAGCCGCTGTCGGGCGCCTTCACGGCGGCCGCGCTGGCGCGGGCGCTGCGCGGCAGCGACGTCGCGATCAAGACCTTGCTGCTGAGCCAGCGGCCGGTGGCCGGCGTGGGCAACATCTACGCCGACGAAGCGCTCTGGCGCGTGCGGATCCACCCGAGCACGCCGGCGCGGCGTCTCACGCGGGCGCAGGCGGGGTCGTTGCGCGATGCGATCCGCGAGGTGCTGCACGCCTCGATCGAGGCGCAGGGGACCACGCTGAACGACTACCGCACGGTGAACGGCGAGGTGGGCGCCTACCTCGAGCAGCTCGCCGCCTACGGCCACGAGGGCGATCCCTGTCCGCGCTGCGGCCACGCGATCGAGCGCATCGTGGTCGGACAGCGCGGCACGCACTACTGCCCCGCCTGCCAACCGCGGCCGCGACGCCCGCCGCGGCGCCGGCGTGGTCGCTGAGCCGCGCGCGACGACGCCACCCCGTACACTCGCGTACGCGCTCGAGTCCAACGCGTCAGAAGGAGGACGGCATGCGACACGCATCCGTACGCCGCACGTGACCCCGTTCGTCCTGGCCCTCGGCGATCCGCTG
>Ga0209942_1002198_pt1 | contig 10094 bp, 8 predicted proteins | sample SalPonR1_A_D2_MG_FD_185695 | JGI IMG/M metagenome (GOLD analysis project Ga0209942, IMG submission 185695) | Salt pond soil microbial communities from South San Francisco under conditions of wetland restoration - Salt Pond MetaG R1_A_D2_MG... ... | reverse complement strand
CTGGACTGGCTCGATATTACCGGATTAAAGCTCTCAAAGATGGGTATTTTGAGCAATGAGAGGTTGGGTAAAAGTGTGATTGATCAATTTGGCAAGATTGATATTGAGGATTCAGAAATACCGCTGGGCATGATAGCGACGAACATATCCACAGGGGAAAAAGTGGTTTTGAAAAAAGGTCCGCTTTATAAAGCCGTGATGGCCAGCACCTGCCTGCCCGGTGTATTTGTGCCGGTTGAATGGGAAGATATGCTTTTGGTGGATGGGGTTTTATGCGAAAACGTTCCAGTTAGCCCTCTGCGGGAGATGGGAGCCAAGGATATTATAGCCGTGGATTTGACAACCAATCGTAAGTACAAGCGCCCGGATGACATCGTGGATGTTTTGGTGAACACGTTTGACATAGGCCTGAATAATATGATCAAGCAGCAGATAAATGACGAGAAAATTTTCATGATCCAGCCAAAACTGAGCGCATTTAACAGAGCCGATACCAGTCAAACGGAGAAATTGATTGAAGAGGGGTATCAAGCTGCATTAAAAGCTCTTAAGGAAAAAGTGTAAGAATCACTTAAGATTCTTACTCATCCGTAGTAACAAACCTTGCAATGACCGGAAGATGGTCGCTGATGATTCGCATCGTATCGGGATCAAAAGGAAACAGTACTTCGGCTGAACCCGGCACGAGATCGTCCATCATTTCCTGGTTGGGCAGTAAATGGTCCAGTTGACGCACAGGCTCGTCAGATGTGTGAGTAAATGAATCAACATCTGATAGCGGATCAACAAATCGCGGGGATTTATTGTCTCCTAAAAGATGAAGAAATTCGCGGTCTCCTGGAAGGATATTTAGATCTCCTGCAACTAAAAATCGCATATCCGATTGGCTGGCTGTCAGGTACCTAAAATGCTCTCTGAGCAGATCAATCTGACCTATTCGCCAGTTTTCATTTCGTTCGCCACGGCCTGCTTTCAAATGCAAGCCTGTAAGCAGAAAGCTGTACTCAGGATTCACCAAAACATCCACAGACAGCATTCGGTTATTTGTGAAGTTCTGCCTCTGTATTCGTCCTTCATCATCTTCAATGTTTAAAATATATGAGTCAAGATTGGCGTAGCTGTAAAGCATTCCCAATGGTATTCGGCTCATAATCACAACATTCATATACCAGTCGGTGCTTTCCCGTCCGGTGAAATAACGGTAATTGAGCTCAGGAAAATGATCGTCTGCAAAAGACTGCATATACGCAGCACTTTCCACTTCTTGTAAAACAATGATATCTGCATCCATCTTAATAATGGCGTCTGCAAAAAGCGCTCTGCGTTCTTCCATATCTTCAGGAGGTTCATTTTCCCGGTCATTATCTATATAGGGGCTATCGTATTCATCCACGAAATGCTCAATATTCCATGTTACAACCGAAATGGTGTCGTGGGCAGATGCATCATACCAGGTAGGAGTGGCAACAGATTCCCATTTTGTGATTTCGGGAGCCGTTTGTGAAAGATGATCAGAAGTAGAGCAGGCACTCAGAACCAGGGCAAAAATCGTCAGAACTGTAAATCGGAAGCGAATCATAAATCGTTTTGTAAAGTTTGATAAGTAACGTGAATTCAATATAAGAATTTGTAATAGAGTATCCCCCTTTGAAGGGGGCAATGGGGGATGAAAAGTAGTTGATTCAATGCTAGATGAAGAATTTTCAAGCTAAACATTAGTCCATCAGGTCATCCCCCCCTCGGCTCTCATGAGCCTCTTCCCCTTCTAAGGAGGGACTTTTTAACGTCAGTTCTTTATCTCGAACTGACGTTAAAGTAAGTTGTCAAAACCGGTATAATAAACCGATTTGCAAAATAACTATAAACAAACCGATTGGCACTCCTTTCAGATAAACCTTTTGTAAACATTTTGAAAGCTGACAATGGAAACTGTTCAGTGATTAGCATGTCAGGGCTTTGTTGTTTCAGTATTTAACTTTCAGATAAAAAGCCATACTGTGAGGAAGAACTGCTATTTTGAACTGAACTTCCGTATTATTGACAAACTGTAAAACTGACACACTGATTTACTGTAAATGAACATTTTTACCATTATTATCCTGGCGGCAATTCTGATCGATTACGTGCTGGGAATTACGTCAAACCTGCTCAATTTAAAAGCTCTTGATAAATCACTGCCCGATGAGTTTGAGGGCGTATATGACGAGGATACCTATACGAAATCTCAGAAGTACACGAAAGTGCGGACAAAGTTCGGATTTTTAACCGGAACGATCGATGTAATGATTCTACTTGGGTTCTGGTTCGCCGGTGGGTTTAACTGGCTCGATCAATGGGCGAGGGGATTTGAGTTTGGAGTGATCGGTACCGGTCTGATCTTTATTGGGGCACTGGTTCTGGGTAAAATGATCATATCCATGCCGTTCGGAATCTACTCTACCTTTGTGATTGAAGAGAGATTTGGGTTCAACAAAACCACACCCGGTACTTTTGTGATGGATCGTGTGAAGGGACTGCTGCTTTCTGTGGTGATTGGTGCGCCGCTTCTGGCCGGAATCATTGCGTTTTTTGAATATGGTGGTCCATGGGCGTGGGTGTATGCGTGGCTTGCGGTTACCGGTTTTTCATTGATCATGCAGTACGTTGCGCCTACCTGGATCATGCCTCTTTTTAACAAGTTTGAACCGCTGGAGGACGGTGAGCTTCGTCAATCCATTGAAGAATATGCAGATAGTGTGAACTTTCCGCTTCAGGGAGTTTATGTGATGGACGGCTCGAAGCGATCATCCAAATCCAATGCATTTTTTACCGGTTTTGGAAAAAATAAACGTATCGCCCTGTTTGACACACTGATTGAAAAGCATACAACTGAAGAGTTGGTGGCGGTATTGGCTCACGAGATCGGCCACTACAAGAAAAAGCATATCATCAAAAATATGGGGATTTCAATTGTACAGACCGGTATAATGTTTGCACTGCTATCTATATTTTTGCAGGTGCCGGCGCTGTTTGAGGCCTTCTTCATGGATCAGATGAGTGTCTATGCGGGGCTTCTATTCTTCGGCTTACTCTACTCCCCGATCGAAACGATTCTGGGGATTGGGATGCAGGTTCTGAGCCGAAAGCATGAATATGAAGCAGATCACTTTGCTGCTACAACCATTGAAGACAGTGAGGCGATGATTGATGCACTAAAGAAATTATCGAAAGACAACCTTAGCAATCTGACACCTCACCCGTTTTACGTATTTCTGAACTACTCGCATCCGCCGGTATTGCAGAGGGTAGAGGCGATGCGAAAAATTTAGCAAGTCATTACCATTACACAGGTTCAATATTCTGATTCACATGGAATAGATTATCCGGATCATACTTCGATTTTATCTTCCGTAGTCTTTCATAATTTTCTCCGTACGTTGCTTTGATGCGGTCATTACCTTCCTCCATCATAAAGTTTATATAAGCTCCACCCATATTGTGAGGGTGCAGTGCTTCCCAATATTCTTTAGCCCATTTAGTAATTGCCTCAGCATTATCCGGATCAGGATCCACACCGGCTATAACCATCGACCAGGTGGCGTCTCTTTTATCCCATGCTGTATCTTGTTTGTTCAGGCGGTGTGCAGCTCCATTTACAGGATAGATATGCATGGTAGAGTGCATAGTTGGAACCGCTCCATACTTTTTATGAACTTCGATTGATTCGTTATTTATTTCTTTTACAAAATCACCTTTCCAGTACCACTGCAATCCTTTAGGATAGAGGTCATCAAACATACTTTGAAGTGCAGGGTAGGGCATGCTTCCGGTAAATTCAAAGAGAGGCTCGGCAACACTGCGTGCCTGCCCGGCAAATTTATCGAACTGATTTTCCGGACCGGTGTAGCACCATAAAAGCCCACATACTTTCTCTCCATGAATATCTTCCGGAAATGGATCTGCCGGCGGTACTTCTGCAACCAGGTAAAATGCGTACACATCATCGGGCAATTTCGGCAACGAGTCGCGGTACCACTTCATCGTTGATTCAAGTTTGTCAAGCGGCCAGAACATCGGTCCGGCAACTACATTTTTAACTGGATGGAGTTTAAATTCAAAAGAGGTTACTACCCCAAAATTTCCACCGCCGCCACGTAGTGCCCAGAAAAGATCGGGATTCTCATTTTCACTGGCATGAACAAAACTTCCATCGGCTAATACCACATCAGCACTGATCAGGTTATCGATGGTAAGGCCATATTTTCGAGTCAGATATCCATGTCCACCTCCAAGTGTGAGTCCGCCAACACCGGTGGTTGAAATGACGCCACTCACAGTGGCAAGGCCAAATGCGTGTGTAGCGTGATCTACATCCCCCCATGTGCAGCCGGCTTCTACTTTTGCTGTTCTATTATTGGGGTCTACCCAAATACCCTTCATATCAGACAGGTCAATTACAAAGCCATCATCGACTGATGCAAGTCCTGGTCCGTTATGACCGCCACTTCTAACAGCTAAATCCAATGAGTTTTCTCTGGCAAAGTTAACGGATGCAACTACATCCGCTACATTCTTACACTTCATTATATACCGCGGATTTTTCTCAATCATACCATTATACAAACTACGAGCTTCCTCATATTGTGGATCATTTGGCTGGATAAGCTCACCGCGGACGCCGGCCAATAAGGTATCTACTGTATTTTGACTATCAACATTTACTGTGCTCATGCTAAATTCCTTGATTTAGTTTAAATTCCTGTTGTTTAACTTTGACATGAGGGCAGGCTCTTGATTTATTTCACTCCTCGAGCTACCACAAATTCTCCGGGTATTTTATACCCATCTCCATTTTTATAGGGTTCGATGGACTCTAAATATTCATTCTGAACAATGTCTTTGGTTTTAGTATCAAATTTCTGATAAGCCAGAGCCACAGGTCCGCCGACAAACGCCGCCATAAGTGCGGTTTTTGAGTCGTGATAGTGTAAATCTACATTGAAACGGTCAACTTCGACGTTCCGGAAACCTGCTTTTTCAAATGTATTTTGGAGTGTATTACCGGTTCCCTGTTGAAAGAAAAGCGGACACACATCGGAGGCTACCTGTCTATCAACAATTGGAAAAATCTCAGCCCAGCCACAGTTTTTTCGCTCCCCCCAAATTGAGATGGCAGCCTGACCACCCGGTTTTAGCAAACGATGCATCTCTTTTAAACCTGTCAATGGATAAGGAAAGTACATCAAACCCAGGCAGCAGATAGCTTTATCAAACAGCTTTTCATCAAATTGGAGCTGTTCGGCATCCATTCTGTGGAAGCTGATGTTATTTAAGTTTAGTTTTTGGGCCTCTTCCTTAGCTGTTTCAACCATCTCCTCAGACAAATCGGTTGCTACTATTTTTCCTTCATTTCCCACCACTTTCGCGGCTCTGAAGGTAATAAGTCCGGTTCCGCAAGAAGTTTCCAATACGATTTCTCCGGGTTGCAGGTTAATCATTTCAAGAATTTTATCCTGTGCGGGTTTAAGCTGATCCTTCCAGGAATCATTATAATATTCAGCAGCTTTATCCCAGCCGTATCGTTGCACGCGTCGCTGTAGTTCTGGTTCCATTGGTATTTAGTTTTTGATTTTTGACCTGGGACCGAAGACTAATGACCGAAGGTTTGGCTTTTCCTCAGTCTTCAGTCACCTGTCGTTTTTCACTTTTCACCAGCTTCACCTCTCGCTTAACCTTTACCGGGTTTAAAAAATCCGCAAGTAAAGGACTGTGACTATCAGCCTGTTCAATTATGTTCATGATCTCTTCTTCAGAAGCTGGGCTGTCGACAGTTACTTTGTATCTCAAACACCGGTATCCGGGTTCAATACCATCTATTCCGTAGGCTCCGCGGGCATCTACATCAGCTTCCACATCTACTTCAATTTCACTGATGGGAACATCTAACCAAGCGGCCCATTTTGCGTAACCGATGGCCAGGCAGCTTCCCAGAGCTCCCCTCTGCAAAACACTCGGCCCCGGCCCGGCGTCATTACCGCCCTCCATTTCACCAACATCTGCTGTGAAGGTCCACTGTTTATGTTCAATATCACAGGTGGTTCCATCACGAACCCGTACTTTAGTAGTTGTGGTATACTGACCCTTCTCCGGTTTGATGGTTAACAGTTTCTTGACTCGCTCAAAGGATTTTTTCAGGGTTTTGGTATTAGACATTTTGTTGGTCTATTTATTTTCATTTTCTGGGAACGCATCAATGGGTTCTTCAAAAGCGATAAATAGAATGCAGGGTTCTTCCGAAACACAGGAGGCGCTGTGTGGTTTTTCAGGCGGGCCGTACCCATAGTCACCAGCAGTCATTAGAGAAGGCTGTTGTCCCTCATAATTTACTTCCAGGTCTCCTGAGATAAGAATCATCCGTTCGGCGGACGTGTGTGTATGTTCAGGGACAGAGGATTTACTCTGTAGTTTAAAAAAGATATCTGCATTTGGATTTGCAGGATTGCCGTGGAGGACACTGATTCTGCAGCTTTCCGGCATAAATTCTGGGCAGCGTGCCCATTGGAGCTCTTCATCTTCAGCACTGTAAACGAGTGCTGACTCTGCTGAAGAATTATTTTGAGCTATCAGAATAAATGGAAGTAAACAGAATATTATCAAAAAGAGTGATTGTTTAAGTAAGCGCATGGTATGTAATAAGTTATTTGGAATTAAAAATTAAATGGATCGATGATTTTCGATTAATTTTGAACAAAGTTTCTCAAGTCGTTTTGCTGCGGATCGAGATTCGTGGCCCCGTGTTTAATTAAAGCCTCCACAAATCGTCTATGAAGATTTTGTTCGCCTTCCATTTTTGCGGCGAGAGCGGCTCCCATTAACGTATTCAATCGGCCAGGCCAAAGTTGATTTGATTTTTCGTAGGCCCTAAGTGCATCAGCGGGACGATTAAGATCCATGAGAAGGTCGCCAAGAGCTTCATTTGTTGGCAAAATCGCGCCCGGAGTTACGGGATGCTTTTCAATTGATTGCTCAATTTCTGTGGCCTTTTGGGTAAGGGTTAATGCTCTCTCAGTCTCACCTTCAGCATAGGCTATCCTGCCTGATAGCACGTACCGGTCGGCACTAATGTATGCTGCCATGTTTATATCACCTCTTTCAGTGGCAGTCTGTTGAAGTGTTTTCATTTTTGCTTCAGCCTCTTTTGCTCTATTGGAATCTCCGGTGTGGGCAGCTCCCAGACCGCGGGCAAACCATGTAATCGCTTCAGCCCAGGGAGATTCATCCCATGGAAGATATCCGGGTGATCGGGGTGTGATATTCGCTGCACGCTGCCAGTCGCGCTGTTCCACGGCGAGGCGTGCAGGTGTTGCGGCAAAATGAAACGTACTGATGAATGAGGCTTGGAACCGTTCTTTAGCTAGTGCTTCTTCATAAGCCTCTTCAGCTTTTCTGTCTTCACCACGCTGCAGATAGGCGTATACCAGGTAATCAATTGCATGAATGTAATGGTGGGATTCGGCACCGTCCACGGGGTGTTGAAGTGCGGCCTCTGCTGATCGCAAGTTCCAGCGTACAACCGATGGCCAGTCGCCAAGACGAACATAGATGTGAGACGGCATATGCAGGGCGTGCGGTACCTGTGGGGCGATTTTACTGTATGCTTCGACAATTTCAAGGGCGTTGTTTCCTCGTCCGTCAGCATCCGTTGCGTGAATGGTATAATGTATGGCCCCCGGATGTGCACTGTTTTGATTGAATACGTCACGCAATATTGTTTCAGCCTCATCAAGTAATGGAGTCGGTGAATCGGTGAACTGAGCTCTCGTTATAAGTGAGAGTCCGTAAAAAGCGGCGATATCCTGACTCCCGGGAGATGTTTCAAAAGCCGCATCCAGGGCGTCTGTCCATCGATTGATCCGGGTTCGGAATTCAGCTGATTCAGGGTCGCGGAAAAAATGTTCTGTGGCACCGATCAGAAGCCGTTCACTTTCGGTAACATCCTCTGAAACTGCCTTTTTGATATGACTCCATCCCATTTGCAGATCCTCATCGGACGGCCGTGTCCCCCAAAGTGGTTGAAACAGGGTAGTGGCAACTCCCCAATGTGCCATTGCACATCCGGGATCTTTTTCAAGTATCTCGTTAAAGAGTTCTCTGGATGAGGCGTACATCATATGATGCAGCATGCCGAGGGCGTAATTAAAATCTTCCTGCACATTCTCCTCGCAAGACACATTAAAATGGATATCTCCGATTTCAGAATTCTTTGATGCATGGGCATCATCATATTGATGATTTTGCTGAGCAGATAAAGGTTCAATGGAAATAGAGAGCAAGAAAAACAGGGCTGAAAGAATGAAGAAATTTATTTGTGTATTTATCATATATGTATGGTTCTTTTAGATATATTTGACTGAATAAGGATTATTGGAAAAAATGGATGTTGTTTGTTTTCTTATGTAAATAACAACGTTTTGAAGCAGGGATGAGAGAACCCTTCTATAATGATAAAGCCGAAAAAAGCTGAAGAGTCTATCAAATAAGATTAGCCACAAGATTTAAGGCTAGGATTTTTTCCAATCGAAGAGGGAACTAATTATGGAAGAAGATGACATTACAGTGCTTTTGCAGAAGCATACCGCCGGTGATGAACATGCATTGGATGAACTGATACCACTTGTATATAATGAGATGTACAAAATGGCATATGGCCGCTTGATGGGGGAACGTCCCGATCACACCTACAGCGCTACTGCCCTGGTACATGAGGCCTACCTTAAGTTGGTGGATTTCAATCGGATCGACTGGCAAAACCGGAGTCATTTTTTTGCAATTGCCTCGCAGGTGATGAGAAATATCCTGGTAGATTATGCTGTAAAGCAGAACGCGCAAAAGCGGGGTGGAGACAACCACAGGGTAACACTGGGAGAAGAGCATATAAAACGGGAAATGAACCTGGAGGAGATCATCTCTGTAGACAATGCGCTAAAAAAACTTGCAGAAATTGATGAACGTCAGGCTAAAGTGGTGGAGTGCCGTTTTTTTGGTGGGTTAACGATTGAAGAAACAGCAAACACGCTGGGTATCTCAGAACCAACCGTCAGCCGTGATTGGAAAATGGCCCGGGCTTGGTTGAATAGAGAATTGAGCCTTTAGACGTGAGTCCAGATGCAAAAATTTTCTAATCTAATATTTCAAGACACATGATTCACGACTCAAATTGGAAACAAATAAAACAGATCTTCACCGAAGCCCTTGAACTTGAGGAGGGGGAACGGAAGCTGTTTATCCGGAAAGCATGTGAGGATGACGATAAACTGAGGGAAGAAGTATTGTCTTTACTGAGGGCTCACGAGGAACCCGGAGCGCTTGATCGATCGATGGATGAAATACGGATGTCTGCTGTATCAGATGCCAGAGTTGGATATATGAAAGGGGAGGAAATCGGAAAATACCGGATTATCAAAGAGCTTGGTCATGGCGGAATGGGAAGTGTGTTCCTGGCTGAACGGGCCGACGGAGAATTTGAGCAGGAGGTTGCTTTAAAACTGTTACGTGACGCCTTTGCGAATGAGGAGCAGGTGAAGCGTTTCAAGAGTGAGCGGCAAATACTCGCGTCACTTAATCACGATCATATCGCCCGATTGCTGGACGGAGGGGTAACCGCCAACGGGCAGCCGTATTACGTGATGGAACACGTAAAAGGCACTCCAATCGATATTTACTGCAGCGGCCGCGGGTTGGATATTAAAGAGCGACTGAATCTTTTCCTGGATATCTGCAGCGCGGTTCAGTATGCACACAGCAAGCTGGTTGTACATCGCGATCTGAAGCCATCCAATATTCTGGTGACGGACGATGGCCGAGTGAAGCTGCTCGATTTTGGAATTGCAAAAGTGCTGGGTGATGATTTTGACATAGAAACGTCTGCCCCACTCACAAGGCCTGGAATGTTACCGCTCACACCCTCTTACGCCAGTCCTGAACAGATCAGAGGAGAACCCATCACCACCGCTTCTGATATCTATCAGCTGGGGGTAGTTCTTTATGAGCTGCTTACCGGTAGCAGGCCATTTAATCTGAAAAATAAGTCTCCCGGTCAGGTTGAGAAAATTGTG
>Ga0209942_1002193_pt1 | contig 10105 bp, 9 predicted proteins | sample SalPonR1_A_D2_MG_FD_185695 | JGI IMG/M metagenome (GOLD analysis project Ga0209942, IMG submission 185695) | Salt pond soil microbial communities from South San Francisco under conditions of wetland restoration - Salt Pond MetaG R1_A_D2_MG... ... | reverse complement strand
TCTTTCATATCACTCTCTCTGCGTTTTGCTCGGGCAGCGCTCTGACAGGCTGCAAGTGAGTGGGTTTCACCCATTCCACTCAGGCACCATAGCAGCTACGACGGCGTGGCCATTGATATTGATCAAGCCATATAAAAGACACATGAGTGACCCCCCCTGTGAAGCGAGGCGTTCGTCTCGAGCAAATTCGGGATCATGTCGCAGAGGACAGTGCGGCGCGGCGCAGGCAAGCGTGCTGATTCAACTTCGATGGGCAAGGCCGGACGCACCCTGGCGCTCCGCAACAAGGGCGCTGACATTGTCGATCGGTCAGTTGCCTCTGGCTTTGACATCGCGGTCAATCAAGACAACGACCTTCTCGTTCTCTACACTACGCTGTTTTGCCACAAGCGGCTGAGGAGCTGTTGTCATGCTGCCTATTGCTAAGCCATGCGTTGCCGGGTATCTATTGCTGCTGCTGGCGAGCCCGTTACTGGCCACGGTCGATGAAGATGAAGTCGGCGCCTGGTACATGTACATGTGGAATCACGATCGCAGCGACAGCCGTTTTGGTCTGCAGGGCGACGTTCAGTACCGGAACTGGGATCTGCTCGGCGACATGGAGCAGCTGCTGATCCGCGGTGGCCTCACCTGGCGCCCCGAAAACACCCCGGTGAAACTGACCCTCGGCGCCGCCAATATCACCACGGGGGAGTATGGCAGCCGCAGCGGGAACACCAGGGAGAACCGACTCTATCAGGAGGCTCTGATTCCGCATCGTATCGGATCCCGGTTGCAGGTCACGCACAGGCTGCGCCTGGAACAGCGCGACGTCGAGGGCCAGAGCACGCGCAACCGTTTCCGTTATTTTCTCGCATTCAACTACCCGTTGAACCAGGACAGTCTGGGCCGCGGAGCGATCTACCTTAGTCTCTACAACGAAATTTTCCTGAATCTGGAGAAGGACATCGGCAACGGCCGGCGCGTGGACAACTATGACCGCAATCGGGCCTACGCCGCCATTGGCTATGGGATGTCCGACAGCATCCGACTGCAGTTCGGTGTCATGCACCAGGACACCGACCCCTGGTCAAAAAACCAGCTGCAGCTGAACGTCTTTCACAACTTCTGAGAGGCGGATCACCAGCAGGTACTCTTATTCTTTTTCACAGGCGATGCCCGCATTGCCAGTGGAACCTGAGTTGCGCCAGAGTGACGGCGACGCTGCAGGGCTGCTAAGGCCAGTGGTGTTCCGGGCGCGCTTCGGGTAGCTTTACTCTCCATCTCTACAGACGCCAGGATCGAAACCATGAGCTCGAAGCGCCTACGCCTGCTACTTTCAGTGTTGTTGCTTGTTCCCGCCCTCGCCGGCGCTGCCGTGGACAATCCGCGCAAGGCCGCGGTCGTCGCCGCCGTGGATGCCCACCGCGATGAACTGACGGCGCTCAGCGATGAGATCTGGCGCCACGCGGAAATTGCCTTCCGCGAAACGCAATCCGCCGATGCGCTGGTCGCGCACGCCGAGGAAAACGGCTTCCGTGTAAGCCGCGGCACGGGCGAGATACCCACCGCCTTCGTCGCAGAATACGGCAGCGGCAAGCCCGTTATCGGCATCATGGGCGAGTTCGACGCCCTGCCCGGCCTGTCCCAGGACACGGTACCCACGCGGTCGCCGCTGGCCCAGGGAGAACCCGGACACGGCTGTGGACACAATGTTTTCGGCGCCGCTTCACTGGGTGCGGCAATCGCTATCAAGGAACAGATTGAAGCCGGGAAGCTCAGTGGCACCATCCGTTATTACGGCACACCGGCGGAGGAGAAATTCTTCGGCAAGCTGTGGATGATTCGGGCCGGCGCCTTCGATGACGTCGACGTTATGATGGACTGGCACCCGGCAGATAAGCTGGAGGCGTCCGTGCAGAGCAGCCAGGCGCTGGTGGATTTTCTTGTGGAGTTTGACGGTCAATCAGCACATGCCGCGGCAGACCCCTGGAACGGACGCTCGGCAGGCGACGCCGTCGAACTGTACGCACATGGCATCAATGCCTATCGCGAACACATCCAGCCTACGGTGCGAATCCATTACCACATTATGGATGCCGGCAAGGTGGTGAACGTAGTACCCGACTACGCGAAAATCTGGGTACGCGTGCGCGATCGCAGTCGCGAGGGCATGACGCCGGTCTACGAGCGGGTTAAGGCAATGGCCGAGGGCGCCGCCATCCTGGCCAACGTGGAACACAAGGTATCGCTCATCTCCGGCGTGCATGAGTTGCTGCCGAATCGCAGCGGTGGTGCGGCACTGCAGGCAAACCTCGAGGCACTGGGCGGCATCAGTTACTCGGAAGAGGAACTCAGGTTTGCCCGGACACTGCAGGCGTCTACCGGCAAGCCGCAGGTGGGCATGGATGCTGAAGTCAAGCCGCTGCGCGAGACCGAAGATGACCCGCCCGGCGGATCCACGGATGTTGGCGACGTCAGTTACGTGGTGCCGACCATCAGCCTGGCGGCACCGATCGCGCCGAGTGGCGTGCCCTGGCATTCCTGGGCCGTGGTGGCCTCCGGTGGTATGTCGCTGGGACACAAGGGACTGGTCCATGCCGCAAAGGCGCTGGCCATGACCATGGTGGACCTGTTCGAGGATCCCCAGCTGGTTGATCAGATCAAGACAGAATTTGCCGAACGAAAGGGCGACTACACGTATGACGGCATTCTGCCGCCGGGGCCGCCGCCGCTGGACTTCGAGCAGTAATCGCGCACGGTGGCGGCAGGTCCCATTCTGCGGTGCAACCTGCCGCCACAAGACAAACACCATCCGTCAGGAGCAAGCCCATGTCAGCAACCGATGAATTCCTCAACAATAATCAGCGCTATACCGAGCATTTCGACAAAGGTGAAACGCCCATGCCGCCCGGTAAACAGATCGCGGTGGTCGCCTGCATGGACGCCCGTATCGAAACCGGTCGTTTGCTGGGACTGGAAGAAGGTGATGCCCACGTCATCCGCAACGCCGGTGGCGTAGTGACCGACGACGTCATTCGCTCCCTGGCGATTTCCCAGCGACTGTTGGGTACGCGGGAAATCATGCTCATTCACCACACAGACTGCGGCATGCTCACCTTCACTGATGACGCCGTGAAGGCGCAGATAGAAGACGATACCGGCCTGCGGCCACCGTTCGCGCTAGAGGCGTTCAAGGACCCGGCAGAGGATGTCCGGCAGTCCATGCGACGCATACAGCATAGCCCCTTCGTGCCGCACAAGGATGCGGTGCGCGGTTTCGTGTATCACGTCGAGAGCGGCGAGCTGGAAGAGGTCCGCGCCGGATAGGCAGCTTACCGCCGAGGGTGTCGAGATCGCCGACCAGCGAACACCGCTTGCCTCCCTCGGCTGCGCCTCCTATCAGGGCTATCTTTGCAGCAAGCCGCGGTCATTCTCCGAAATAGAAATGTTCATCCAGCGTCTTCATCCACGATGGGTAGAACACGGCGAGTGCCGAGACACACATACCGTTGACAAAGCCCTCGGAAAACATGATCAGGAACAGCACGGGAAACAGCTCCAGCGCCCGTGCTGTCCAGGTAGCGAGGCCCACGGCACTGAAGAGGCAGAGTGCAACAATGGCGTCTACCAGTACTACCAGGGCACCGCCCGCAAAGCCGGCGCCGAGGATAAAAAAGAAGGGGTTACGCAACGCCGACCGGTACAGACAGCGACCGACGGCCCAGGTAACGGCAGCAGGCAATCCCACGGTAAAGACCCAGGCCGGCGCAAAACCGGCGAGTGACAGGTCCGAAATGACAAGGTAGGCGACCAGAACAACGGTTCCCGACAACGTGGCCAGACTCCAGCCAAGCAGCAGCGTCAGCGTGGTCATGCCGAGCAGGTGAAATACCAGATCCTCAATACCGCGCACGTTCAGCAACCAGAGGAACAGGCAGGCAACGCTGCCCCCCGCCACCAGGTGTATGCGGGACGGCGCCTCCTTCAATGCAAGCCAGGGTACGTACCAGGCGGCACAGGCCAGCCACGGCAGGATGAGCAGCAGCACCAGCAGGGGCAGCCACGAGGGCAGTAACGCAGGATCAATGTACAAAACGTGACCTTCCCGACTCCTGAAGCCCAAAGTTTAACGGACTGGCGGCTTACCTATTGTCCACTAGAGATCGGCAGCACGGTTGACCTGATAGGCCAGGCGCATAGACTCATGCTGCTCGAGCGCCAGCAGCTCTTCGATCAGGTCGCGCAACTCCGGCGTGTCCGCGCGACCGAGCAGGTAGCGGTAGAGCTCAATCAGCTGTTTGTGCGCCGCAAAAATGGTGGCGCTGATTTCCTCGATGTCCGACTCACCGTGTTCGTCTGCATCCAGATTGTCGATAGTCACCGGGTTTTCTGTCACGTAGTCATAAACCCAGGTTCCCAGCGAGCTCTGGTCGGCGCGTCCCTCGTACTTGCTCACCATTTTTTCCAGCGCCGCCTCATGGTCGGCCAGATAGCGCATCAACAACTCGGATTGGGTGCGCGATTGCTGATCGGCGTTCTCGCGCAGCAGCCGAGCCAGCACGCCATGCGTATCGCGCGTCCAGTTGATAAGGTCTTCGACCGTTTCCGCTTTCATGCGATAGCTCCTAAAGTCACGATTAAGCACTTACTGTCGCCAAGACGGTGCAAAAGGTCAAACATCGCGTTGCGTACCACCTGAGACAGTCGACGCGATCCACGCCACCTTGTAGACACATACGGCCTTGTTTATGCTGTGGGCGTAACGTTGCAGCGAACACACCTTCTTCATCAGAGAAAAGGAACCGTGTATGAAGCGACACTATTTCATCGGCGAAAACCTGGAAGATCTCGAGACCGTTCAGCAGGAGCTTCAGGAACAGGGCATCACGCTGCCCCAGATACATGTGCTCACTAACAGTGATGCAGAGCTCGAAAAGCACCACCTGCACCCGGTGGCAGAGGTCATGAAATCTGACGTGGTCAACAGTGGGCTGTGGGGGCTGGCAATCGGCGTCGGGGGAGCGCTGCTGGTCATCGCAGTGACGTTTGCCATGGGCTGGGCAGAAACGGTTGGCTGGACGCCATTCATTTTTCTGGCGATTGTCATATTCGGTTTCTGTGCCTGGGAAGGTGGCTTTCTCGGGTTCCAGGAAAAGAACCGCCGCTTCAAGCGCTTCGAGGACACCATCCGCAACAACCGCCATGTCCTGCTGGTCGACATCGAGGATGATCAGGAGCACGCCCTGGACGACGTTGTTGGACGTCATCCCCACCTCGCGCCTGCGGGCGAGGGCGAGCCTGCCCCGGGCTGGGTAATCGTCGGCGAAAACCAGCTCAGGGAGTTGATTCGTCGAGGCCCCTGACAACGCCCACCAGATAACCGTGACCAACAACCCATCCTCCGTCGCCACCGCCGACACCCGCCTTGCTGTAGAGGGAATGCACTGTGCGTCCTGTGTCGGGCGCGTGGAAAAAGCACTGCTGTCGGTCCCCGGTGCGCAAAACGCCTCAGTCAACCTTGCCACGGGGAACGCGACCGTAGAAGGCGATGCCAGCGCGGGTGACCTGATCAAGGCCCTCGAGAATGCGGGCTACCCCGCGCGCTGCCGGGAACCGGCGCACGCTCGCGGCGATACGCAGCTCAAGCAGCGCCTGGACAGTGAACGCCAGACGCTCGGCCGCGACACTGCTCTGGCGGCCGCGCTGACGCTGCCAGTCTTTCTGATCGAGATGACGTCCCACCTGGTACCGGGGTTTCAGCACACCCTGGAACAGAGCATCGGTCAGCAGTGGAGCTGGTCTCTGCAGTGTGTGCTAACCGCCCTGGTGCTGCTATTTCCGGGCCGCATGTTCTACCGCATCGGCATACCCGCGCTTCTGCGACTGGCGCCCGATATGAATTCACTGGTGGCGCTGGGAACACTGGCGGCCTTCGCTTACTCGGTCATCGCCACGTTCGCACCCTGGCTGCTGCCCGCAGGCACCGTCAACGTGTATTACGAGGCGGCCGCAGTGATCGTAACGCTGATCCTGCTGGGCCGCTATCTGGAGGCGCGCGCGAGGGGGCGCACATCGCAGGCCATCGCGCGACTCGTGTCCCTGCAGGCGCGTACCGCGCGCGTCCGGCGCGACGGATCCAGCGAGGACATTCCGATCGAGGCCGTGTCTAGGGGCGACCTGATCGAAGTGCGACCCGGCGAGCGGATTCCGGTAGACGGTGATGTCGTCGACGGCGAAAGCTACGTCGATGAGTCCATGATCAGCGGCGAGCCGGTGCCGGTGATGAAGTCTGCAGACAGCGAGGTGGTCGGCGGGACGATCAACCAGACCGGCGCATTCACCTTTCGTGCAACCGCCGTCGGCAGCGATACGGTACTCGCCCGGATCATCGACATGGTGGAGCAGGCACAGGGCGCGAAGCTGCCCATCCAGGCTCTGGTTGATCGCGTTACCCTCTGGTTTGTCCCCGCAGTCATGGCCGCCGCTGGCATCACGTTTCTGGCCTGGCTGTTCACGGGCCCGGAACCCGCGCTGACGTTCGCGCTGGTCAGTGCGGTGTCCGTTCTCATTATCGCCTGTCCCTGTGCGATGGGCCTGGCAACACCGACCTCTATCACTGTGGCAAGCGGCAAGGGCGCGGAACTCGGCATCCTCTTCCGCCGCGGCGATGCCCTGCAGCGGCTGCGGGATTGCCGGGTCGTGGCGCTGGACAAGACCGGCACCCTCACAGAGGGCCGGCCTGCTCTTACCGACCTGATTCTCGCCGAGGGCCATGAGAGAAGCCAGGTGCTGGGGATGGTCGCCGCCGCTGAATCCCGGTCGGAGCATCCGCTGGCCCGCGCAATCGCCGACGCTGCCGATGAGGAAGCGGTGTCCGTGCCTGAAAGCCGCGGGTTTTCGGCGCAGGCGGGTCTCGGCATTGCGGCCAGCGTGCAGGGAAAGGCCGTGCTTGTCGGCAGCGCCGACTACATGGCGCGCAATGCCATCGGCATTGACAGCGTCGCCGACGACGCCGGTCGGCTCGAAAGCCGGGCGCGATCGCCGGTGTATGTGGCGATCGATGGGGTCGTTGCCGCGCTTCTGGCGGTGGATGACCCGCTCCGGGAGACCACACCCCGGGCAATCAGGAGACTGCGCGATCTGGGTCTGAAAGTGGCAATGATTACCGGCGACAACCGGGCCACGGCCGAGGCCATTGCCCGTGAGCTCGAGATCGACGACGTGATCGCCGGTGTCATGCCCGACGGCAAGGTCGACGCCGTTCGTCAGCTCAGGCACGCTCACGGCAGCCTGGCGTTCGTCGGCGACGGTATCAACGATGCGCCAGCACTTGCAGAAGCCGATATCGGCATCGCGATCGGCACCGGCACCGACATCGCCATCGAAGCCGCTGACATCATTCTGATGTCCGGTGATCTGAGCGGCGTCGCTACCGCGACGGCTCTCTCTCAGGCAACCCTGCGTAATATTCGCCAGAACCTGTTCTGGGCCTTTGCCTACAACACCCTGCTGATACCGGTCGCGGCCGGCGCACTCTACCCCGCCATAGGGGTGCTGCTGTCGCCTGTCTTTGCCGCCGGCGCCATGGCCCTTTCCAGCGTATTTGTTCTCGTCAATGCGCTGCGACTGCGCCGATTCCAGCCGCTGCGAGGCACCTGATAACGGCAGCAGGCCATCAATGGCATAATGATGAACGCTTCAAAAGGCAAGCAATCCAGCATGGCCGAGACACCTCTAGCCCCCGACGATGCGGCGCGCCTGATGCGACTTGCCACAAATGCCTCCGCGGCGGTCGCCATGACGCTTATTCTGGCGAAAGCGGTCGCCTATGCGCAGACCGGCTCCATGAGCATCCTCGCGTCGCTGATAGACTCGGTAATGGATTCCGGTGCCTCACTACTAAACCTGTTCGCCGTGCGCTACGCGCTGGCCCCGGCCGACCGCAAGCATCGCTTTGGCCATGGCAAGGCCGAGTCCATCTCGGCGCTCGCGCAGAGCACCCTGATTATTGTCTCGGGGATCTATCTGCTCATTGAGGCCGGCAAGCGACTGATGACGCCGCGGGAGCTGCCAACGCTGGAGATCGGTATTGCGGTGATGCTGTTCACCATTGTCGCCACGCTGGCGCTGCTGGCGTTGCAGCACTATGTCATACGCCGCACACATTCCGCCGCCATCCGCGCCGACGCACTGCACTATCGCACAGACCTGCTGACCAACAGCGCGGTCATTCTGGCGCTGATACTCGCGCACTTGGGCTGGTCGGGCATGGATCCGCTGTTTGCCTGCGGCATCGCCATCTACATTCTGCTCACCGCGCGCCACATTATGAGCGACGCTCTCAGCGAACTGCTCGATCGCGAACTCCCTGAGGACCGACGGCAGTTGGTTCGCGACACGGCGAACCGTCACGCCGGCGTGTATGGCGTCCACGACCTGCGCACCCGGAGCTCCGGTCGAGTGGACTTTATCGAGCTGCACCTGGAGCTTGACGGCGACCTGTCACTGCGTCAGGCGCACCGCATAGCCGATGAAGTGACTGCTGCCATCAAGAAAGAGATACCCGGCGCGGATGTCGTGATTCACCAGGACCCGGCCGGGCTAAACGAGATCCGCCAGGAAGAAACCCTCGCGGACTGACCGCGCGATTCCATTAACGGCAACGAGGACGTCAACCAATGCAATACCGGAAACTGGGCAGCACGGATATCGATGTCAGCGTGATCTGCCTCGGCACCATGACCTATGGCCAGCAGAACACAGCTGAAGACGCGGCGGCGCAGCTGGATTACGCTCTGTCACGCGGCGTGAATTTCATCGATACGGCTGAAATGTATCCGGTGCCACCGCGCGCCGATACCCAGGGTGAAACCGAGCGCTTTATCGGTAACTGGCTGGCGCGCAGCGGCAGGCGCAACGATATCGTACTCGCGACCAAGGTTGCCGGGCGCGCTGAAGGCAACGCGGGCGTTGACCATCTTCGCGGCGGACCGCGCCTCGACCGCGCGCAGATACATCAGGCGATCGATGACTCCCTCAGCCGGCTGCAGACGGACCACGTCGATCTGTATCAGGTGCACTGGCCGGAGCGTGCGACCAATTTTTTCGGACGCCTGGGCTACCTGCATAGTGACGATAACGGTGTCGCCATTGAGGAAACCCTGTCGGCATTGGGCGAACTGGTACAGGCCGGCAAGGTCCGCCATATCGGAATTTCCAATGAAACGCCCTGGGGCGTTCTCGAGTATCTGCGCCTCGCCCGGGAAAAGAATATGCCGCGCATCGTCAGCATCCAGAACCCCTACAATCTCCTCAACCGCACTTTTGAAGTGGGTCTGGCAGAAATCGCCATCCGGGAGCAGGTCGGCCTGCTGGCCTACTCGCCGCTGGCTTTCGGCATGCTCAGCGGGAAGTACCTGAACGGCGCCCGACCGGAAGGCTCGCGGCTGGCGCTTTTCGAACGCTTCGACCGCTACCAGCGACCGGCGGCGCAAAGTGCCACCGAAGCTTATGTGACGCTGGCCCGGGAAATGGGGCTGGACCCGGCGCAGATGGCACTGGCCTTCGTCAACCAGCAGCGCTTCGCCACCAGCAACATCATCGGCGCCACCACCCTCGAGCAGCTCACAACCAACATCGACAGCATCGACCTCACCCTTGACCGGGACCGCCTGCGCGCCATCAACGCCATCCACCGGCACCATGCAAATCCCGCGCCTTGAAGGACGGGTCGTTGCCCCATGTGGCCGATTCCTCTATATTCGATGAGACTATCGGTGAGAACATGAATATGGCTAGCAGATTCGATGTGAGTAGTTTTTTTCTCCGTTGGTTCTTTGCTGCGGTGCTGGTTTTCGGCACCTACAATCCAACCGCCTTTTCCTATATCACCTGGGTTTTGAGCGGCGAGACACGGTTTGGGCCCATCGCCGCCATTATCGGCCTCGTGCTTCTTATTGGCTGGATCATGTTCCTGCGAGCCACCTTCTTCGCCATAGGCTGGCTGGGGGTTGCACTCGTCGCTGCCCTGTTCGCTGCAGTCGTGTGGCTGTTTATCGACATTGGCTGGTTGACGCTGGAAACCGCCGCGCTGACCTGGCTGACGCTGGTGCTGCTGTCGCTC
>Ga0209942_1002191_pt1 | contig 10108 bp, 9 predicted proteins | sample SalPonR1_A_D2_MG_FD_185695 | JGI IMG/M metagenome (GOLD analysis project Ga0209942, IMG submission 185695) | Salt pond soil microbial communities from South San Francisco under conditions of wetland restoration - Salt Pond MetaG R1_A_D2_MG... ... | reverse complement strand
GAGCTGCCGTATGCCGGATACGTTCGGCCGTATTTCGAACGGCCCGACCGCTCTGGATAAGCCCTTCCGCCGCTTCGTCGTTTCGTCGCTTTGTCTTTTCGAAACGACCAAACGACCAAACGACCAGACGACCAAACGACCAAACGACCAGACGACCATGAAAGGAGAAACTGAAATGAACAATGCATTCCGTACCTTGTTGTTTTCGACCCTGCTGCTGAGCTCCACGGCATTCGCCCAGTCAAGCGATATCGGACAGGTGGATCTCAAGCCGATCGGCGATGCCATCGGCGTCACCCCCAAGGTGAACCTTAACTTCGGCCCGGCCATGATGAAGGGTTTTGCCGAGAGCTTCCGCGGCAGCAACGCCGAACTGGCCGGCATCATCGATTCCATCTCCGGGCTGCGCCTGATGGTGTTCGAGAACGTCGACGCCTCCGGTGCTCGCGACCAGGTCGAGCGAACGGTCGGTGACCTCGGCAATGCCGGCTGGACGCCCGCCATGGAGGTGCGTGACGGTGATACCCATGTCGACCTGTTTCTCAACGAATCGGAGAACTTCGTCGAGGGTCTCGTCCTGATGGTGCTGGACGGCGAAGACACGGCCGTGTTCGCCAACATCTACGGCGACATCGACCCGGTCGTCATCGGCAAGCTTATCGGCAGCGGCGATGCGCTCAATGGCGTGAGCTTCGAAGACCTGGCCGGGCAGTTCCAGTCGATGTCAGGCGGCAGCGACGACGACTCGGGCGACGAGGGCTGAAGCGAGGGCAGTCATTCGGGCCGCCGTTCCCTTTGGGTTCGGCGGTCTTTTTCATTCGACGCTTTACTGTTCACGACCGCCGGTGCTCGCGGCAACCCCATATCCCGGATCCAGGGCGTGATTCGTTTGCGTCGATTTTTCTGCATTGAACGAAGCCAGCCGCTATGCTTGCCGGAATTACCGCACTGGGATGGAAGGTTCGATGAAACACAAGCCCCTGCACCTGGTCGTGCTGGCCGCAGGCGAAGGCAAGCGGATGCACTCCGGCCTGCCCAAGGTGCTGCAGCCGATCGCCGGAAGACCCATGCTGGCGCACCTGCTGGATGCCGCGCTCGAACTTGCTCCAGCACGCGTCCACGTGGTGGTCGGCCACGGCGCCGACCAGGTCGAGGCAATGCTGGCTTCGTTCGTCGAGACTCCGACCGCAGCCAGAGCGCCTCTAGCAACTGTGACCCAGCACGAGCGCCTCGGTACCGGTCATGCGGTACAGCAGGCGATGGACGAGATCCCCGAATCGGCCCGTGTGATGGTGCTGCCCGGTGACATGCCGCTGGTGCGCCCGGAGACCCTCGCGGATTTTTCGGCAATCGACGCGCCGCTTGCGGTGCTCAGCTTCCAGGCGCCCGATCCGCACGGCTACGGCCGTATCCTCCGCGACGAGGAAGGCCGCGTCGTCGGCATCCGCGAGCAGCGTGATGCCAGCGAGGCCGAGGCGCGCATCACCGAGGTGAACAGTGGCGTACTGGCCGCCGACGCCGATCGCCTGGCCGCCTGGCTGGCTCGGCTGGGCAACGACAACAGCCAGGGCGAGTACTACCTGACAGATTGCATAGGCCTGGCGGCGGGAGACCGCGCGGCCGTCGACGCGATGTGCTGCAACGACCCGGAAGAAACGCTGGGCGCAAACAACATGCGCCAGCTGGCCGACCTCGAGCGCGCGCTACAGCGGCGCCGGCGGAACGAGCTGATGGATGCCGGCGTGCGCATGCCGGATCCGGATTCGGTTCAGATCCGCGGGCGCGTTTCCACCGGCCGCGACGTCGTCATCGAACCGGGTGCGGTGCTGGAGGGCGGTGTGTCGCTGGCCGACAGGGTGGTCGTGGGCGTGGGTTGTGTCGTCCGCGATGCCCGGCTGGCCGCTGGTACTCGACTGGAACCGTACTGCGTGCTTGAAGGCGCCGAGACCACGGGCGCCTGCACCGTCGGTCCCTTCGCACGGCTGAGGCCCGGCACCGTGCTGGCTGCCGGGGTGCGCATCGGCAACTTCGTCGAAACCAAGAATGCGGTATTCGACGAGGACGCCAAGGCAAACCATCTCAGCTATGCCGGCGACGCCGAAATCGGTGCGCGCGCCAATCTTGGCGCCGGCACCATCACCTGCAACTACGACGGCGCCAACAAGCATCGCACGATTATCGGCGAGGATGCATTCGTCGGCTCGAACTCGGCACTGGTCGCGCCGGTGAAGATCGGTGCGCGCGCCACAGTGGGCGCCGGCAGCGTGGTGACCGGCGAGGCGCCGGCCGACGCGCTGACCGTGGCCCGGGCGCGCGCGCGCTCGATTCCCGGCTGGAAGAGGCCGACAAAAAAATGACGGACAGTCCCGCGCGATCGGCCGGGCGGCTGCGAAGACAAACGACAGGGTGGCACTGGCGCCGCGGCTGCGGTATTCTCTTGTGCTCGAATCAGTGCTGGAAAGATTGACCGCCAATGCGCAGACGCCATCGCCCGGAAGACGAAGCCGAAATCAACATTACACCCATGCTCGATGTGGTGTTCATCATGCTGATTTTCTTCATCGTGACCACGTCCTTCGTCCGCGAAAAGGGCCTCGATATCTCGAGGCCTCAACAAAGCGACAAGCAGCAGGTCGAGGAAGACGTCGGCCAGATCCTGGTCGAGATCGACTCGCTGAGTCAAATCACGGTCAACAAGCGCGAGGTAAGCGATAATGCGATTCGCGCCAATCTCGAACGCGAGCGCGCGCAACAGCCCAAGGCACCGCTGATCATCGCCTCGCACCCTGATGCCAACACCAATTCCCTGGTGACGGTGCTGGATGCGGCCAACATTATCGGTATTGACAACATCAGCGTCGCGACGACAAGGTAGACGAGTCATGAGCGAATACGATCCGATCGAATCCCCCCAGACTTCGCCCGAAGCGGAAAAGGAGCTCCGGCTTTGGTCCACCCTGCTGCATCTGTCGCTGCTGGCGGGTCTCATCATCCCGTTCGGCGGGCTGGTGGTGCCGGTCGTGATCTACCTGGTCAAGAAGGACGACGTGCCGGGGCTGGAACCTCACTGGCACGTGGTCGTCAACTGGCTGCTCAGTGCCATCATCTACGCCGTGATCTGCTTCGTGCTGATGCTGATTCTGGTCGGCTTCATCCTGATCTGGGTGCTCGGCCTGCTGGCCTTGATTTTCCCCATCATCGGCGCCATCAAGGCTAATGACGGGGAAGTGTGGCCCTATCCGCTTTCCATCCGTTTTTTCGGCCGCGAGTGAGCGGCCTCCCGCACCGCCCGACCCGGGCCATTCCAATCTATGAAAACCGATTTATTGAAGACCGATCCCAAGCCAGCCCTTCTCTGGGGCAACACTTTCTTCTTTACGCTGTTCAACGTGCTGGCCGTGACCGCGGTACCGTTGTGGGGCGTCTTTAACGGCTACAGCAGCATTGCCTGGATCGCGTTCGCCGTGCTGCTGATGCTGGGCGGCATGAGTATCACTACCGGTTATCACCGGATGTGGTCTCACCGCACCTTCAAGGCGCGCTGGCCGGTTCGCCTGGCCCTGGCGCTTTTCGGCGGCATGGCGCTGCAGAACAGCATCTACGTCTGGGCCGCGCGACACCGCATTCATCACCGCCATGTCGACGATGTCGAGCGCGATCCGCATTCGATCAAGTCCGGTTTCTGGCACGCTCATATCGGCTGGATGCTGCGCGCTTGGCCGACCAGTGAAATCGACTTCTCGCAGGTCAGGGATCTCGAGCGCGACCCGATCGTCATGTGGCAGCACCGAAATTACTGGAAGCTGGTCTGGACCATGAACCTGGGTATTCCGCTGGTTCTGGGTTGGATGACCGGCGATATCCTCGGCATGCTGCTGCTGGCCGGGGTTTTGCGCCTGGTGGTCAGCCACCACTTCACGTTCTTCATCAACTCGCTGGCCCATACCTGGGGCAAGCGCCCTTACAGCGAAGAAAACACCGCTGTCGACAACGGCCTGGTTGCGCTGGTGACCTGGGGCGAGGGTTATCACAACTATCATCACGCGTTCCAGGCCGACTACCGTAACGGCATCCGCTGGTGGCAGTACGACCCCTCTAAGTGGTTGATCAACGCGCTGGCGTGGACCGGCATGGTCACCGAGCGCAAGCGCACGCCCTGGTTCCGCATTCAGCGAGCCCGTCTGATGGTGGAGTTCGCGAAGCTCAAGCAGAGAGCCGACGGCGAAGGTGCGCAGGAAAGCTGGCGCAAGCTGTTCGAACGCGAGTATCAGCAGTTCCGCGATACGATCGGCGAATGGCAGGCCATCCAGATGCGCAAGGTTGAAAACGGCGCCGAGGTATTGCGCGATCGCTGGGCCCGGACCGAGCTGCGCACCTCGCTCAAGGAGCTTGAGTTTCGGCTCAAGATGCAGCACAAGCGGTTGCGTGCGCTGACCACTATCATCACGCCCGAAACGGCGTGATGGTCGCAACAATTACGCCAGATCGCGCCGCCGGATAGGCTGTCATCACGAGCCCGGTGTCGGAACCTCGGGCAAACCGAAGAATTTTCTTGCATTGGCGCTGGTCTGCGTGGCCAGCGTCTCCGGCGCTATGCCTCTCAACGCCGCCACAGTTCCCCCGATCCACGGCAGCCAGCACGGCTCGTTGCGATGCGTGCGTGCCTTTGGCCTTAGGTTGCGCGGTTTCAGATAGGGTGCATCGGTCTCCAGCATCAGACGATCAGCCGGAATCTCGGTCACGATTTCCTTCAGTGGCCCGCCGCGGCGTTCGTCGCAGATCCAGCCGGTGACGCCGATGTGGCAGTCGAGATCCAGGTAGTCGAACATCGCGCGGCGGGTATCGGTGAAACAGTGCACCACGACAGGGCCCAGGCGGTCCCGAAACTCGGCGAGCATTGCGCGGAAATCGTCGTGGGCATCTCGCTGGTGCAGGAACACCGACTTTCCGGATGCCTCGGCCAGCGCCAGTTGGCGCTCGAAAGCACGTTGTTGAACGGGGCGTGGCGAGATGTCGCGGAAGTAGTCGAGTCCGCATTCGCCGACCGCCGCGATCAATTCGTCGGCGTGCAATTGCTCCAGGCGGGCAATGGCGTCGTCGTCGACCTCGGCGGCCAGATGCGGGTGCACCCCGGCCGTGGCGCGCAGGCGGTCCGTATTGTGTCGCGCCAGCGCCAGTGAACGCTCGCTGCCGGCCACCGATGCGCCGGTCAGCACCAGTTGCGCAACGCCGGCGTCGCCGGCGCGGTCGAGAACTTCGCGCCAGTCTCGGTCAAAACTTTCGTGGCCCAGATTGCAGCCGATGTCGATCCATTGCATTTGTTTTTTCGGTCGCGAGGTCAGGGAAAACCGGAGCGGAGTGTAACAACGCTGGTGGGCAGGGGTCGTTCGCTGTCGTCGGCGGCCAATCCCAACCCCAGCCATGTGCCCAGCGCGCTTCCGATGCTGGGTGTCGCGGCAATGACGAGAAAAGCGCCGGCGCCGGGCAGCGAAATCCATGTCAGCAATGCAGCCGAGAGCGAAAGAAACAGCCCGGTTGCGTGCCCGCTCAAGCGGCTGCGCCCGACTAGCGTCGCCATTAGTCCGCCGAACACGCCGCCTGCAGCCCAGGCGAGCAGCAGGGGCAGCAGCCAGCCGTCGGATAAAGGTGCATCGGCCAAAGCCTGGTTCAGGGATTGCCTCGGATCGAGCATATTGAAGGCGAGCCAGGTGCTCTCCTGAACAATCACTGCGACGCAGATACCTGCCGCAAGCGCCTGTACTTGCCTCTTGATCATGCTGCGCATTATGGCACCCTCGGCGCTTGAGCTATACTCGGCCAACGTTGCTCCACATCCCAAGCGCACAGGCAGGCGCGTCCGCGTGAATTTCGCGGCCGTGCAAGTGAATGACCAATGAATCGTTCCCGACGTCATATTCTCTACAGCGCATCCGGCAGAGTGCCATGGCTGATCGCAGCTGTTCTGCTGGTGTTGCTGCTGGCGGCCACCATCATGCTCAGTCGCGCCTTCAGGCAGGCCGAAGAGCGCGATATCGCGAGATATTTCGATTCGATCGCGACCCATATCGAGACGGATCTGCTCGATAGCGCGGGCCAGCACGGCGCGATCCAGAGCCGCATGGCGACGCGGCTGGCCTTCGACGGCCCCTTCGATCAGGCGGCATGGCAATCCGACGCGGCTGCCCTGATTGCCGATCATCCCTATTACGAATTGCTCGCCGTGCTCGATGGCGACTTCTCCGTGCGCTGGATCCAGGGCGGTGCCGGCGAGGGCATCGGCGTTGGCGAAATATTGCCGCTGAGTGTTCAGGCCCGTGCGCGGCTGGCGCGACAGCCGACGCCGGCCAATACCGTTGCGCTGGAGCCGCTTGGCGCGGTCACGCCCGAGCCGGCGCTGCTGTTCATGACGCCGGTGATGGTCGACGGCGAGATCGTCAACTGGTTGGCAGCGGTCATGCTGGTGCCGGATTCCATCCGTGCCATGCTCACCGGCTTCTATTTGCGGGATGTCATGTTGTCGGGTGATTTTGGCGGCGTCAGGTTTGCCATCCCGGGCCTCGAGGCCACAGAAACGACCGATTCGGAATTTCGACGAACCCTGGCGTTCCAGCTCGGCAACGGAAGCAGCGAGCTCAGGATCGATGTGGCGCTTCGGCCCGAAACAGCCAACCAGATGCATAGCGTTCTGCCGCAGTTCATTCTGGTGTTCGGCAGCCTGATGGCGGTACTGCTGGTGATTGCCGCCTTGCTGGCCATGGCCGCCGCGCGCCAGGCGCGAGTTCTGTCGGATGCGAACCGGAGTCTCAAGAACGAGATTCGGGATCGCGAGCTCGCCGAGCGCGAGCTCCAGTTCCTGATCACCCACGACTCTCTGACCGGGCTGCCCAACCGGCAGGGCATGCTGCGACATCTGGAGCAGGCTATCGGCGCAGTCGACGAAGGGCACAGGCTTGCGGTGTTCTTCATCGATCTCGACCAGTTCAAGGATATCAACGAGACGCTGGGTCACCATCTGGGCGACGAACTTTTGCGCCAGATACCCGACCGGCTTGCACGCGAACTCGAGGACGAAGATCTGCTGGGCCGGCTTGGCGGCGACGAATACCTGGTCGTGGCCCAGCGTCGCGACAGTGAACGCATCACGCGCCTGGCCGACCGCTTGCTCGGTGCCCTCGACGAGGCCTTCAAGATCGAGGAGCACCAGCTGTTCGTCAGCGCCAGCATTGGCCTGGCGTTCCTCGAATCGTCGTCCGCGTCGGCGGGCGAGCTGATCCAGAACGCCGACGCAGCACTTTTCCGGGCCAAGCAGCTCGGTCGCAATCAGCACGCCATGTTTACCCCGGAAATGTTCGCCCAGGTCGAGTACCGGCTGCACTTGAGCAGGGACATTCGGGAGGCACTGGACCAGGAGCAGTTCCGCATTGCCTATCAGCCGATCGTCGATCTGGAAACGCTTGAAATCTGCGGCGTCGAGGCGCTGATGCGCTGGCCGCACAAGGATGGCTACAACGTCCCGCCGCGGGATTTCATTCGCGTTGCCGAGGAGACCGGCGTCGTGCATCGTCTGAGCCAGTACGCGCTGTCGCGCGCGGTAGGCGATCTGGCCGGCTGGCAGAAGAAATTCGATAACGCCCCCTGGCTGGCGGTCAACATTTCGGGCGCGCAGTTTCGCGAGGCCGAATTCGTGCGCGATCTGAGTGTGCTGCTGCACCATCATCGGATCTCGCCCGATCAACTGCACCTGGAAATCACCGAAGAGGTTCTGATCGAGAATCTGGTGCGCAATCGCGATGTGCTGGACCAACTCGATGAAATCGGCATGCCTATCGTGGTCGACGACTTCGGCATCGGGTATTCGTCGCTGGCCTATATAAAGAACTTCCCGATTTCCACGATCAAGATCGATCAGGGGTTCATACGCGGCATCCAGGATGATGCCGACGATCAGGCCATCACGCGCACCATTTGCGACCTGTCGCACGAGCTTGCCTTGAAGACCGTCGCCGAAGGCATCGAGCAGGCCGGCCAGCTGGAACTTCTTCGTCGATACGGCTGCGACCTGGGCCAGGGTTTCCTGTTCATGCATCCGGTATCGGCCACGGAAATCTCGCGCCTGCTGGCAGGCACGCCGCCCTGGGCCGGGCTGTTCAATGAGCGGGAAGAGCCGCGCGACCCCCTGGAAGGGCTGGGAAAAGCTCCCTGAGCCGGCGCCGGTTGTGGGCGATCGGGATCGGGACGGCACTGTCTTGTATTCGAGCTCGCATTCGACGATAATAGAGGGCTGACTTTCCACCAAGCATCAGGTGCGCCCAAAATGAAGGCTGAAATCCATCCCGAATACCGTGAAGTCGTCTTTCAAGACGTCTCCAGCGACTTTTCGTTCAAGACCCGCTCGACCATCCAGACCCGCGATACCGTCAAGTGGGAAGACGGCAACGAATATCCGCTGGTCAAGGTCGAAGTGTCCAGCAAGTCGCATCCGTTCTACACCGGCCAGCACAAGATCGTCGATTCCGGCGGCCGTGTCGACCGGTTCAAACAGCGTTACGGCAAAAGCAAGTAACGCTGACAGCGCGCTGCCAGCGATGGCGGCGCTGCTGTGACATACTGAAAATACGCAGCCGTATGGTTGCAGCCGAACCCGTGGTGACAGGTTGGTCGGCGAGCATTTGGAATTGCCCGGCTATTGTCCGACTACCGACCTGCCTGTTGCAGACTGCCAGGAGTTGAACCGTGTCCGACCGCAAACTGATCCTTACTGATCCAGAATCCGGCAAATCGCTGGACCTCCCCGTCGTCTCCGGCTCGGAAGGCGATCCGACCCTGGACATCAGCAGCCTGCACAAGGAGTTGGGCTACTTCACGTTCGATCCCGGCTACGGCATGACCGCCAGCTGCAAGAGCGACATCACATTCATCGACGGCGGCGAAGGCATCCTGCGCTACCGGGGCTACCCGATCGAACAGCTGGCCCAGAATTCGTCGTTTCTGGAAGTCGCCTACACGCTACTCTACGGCGACCTCCCGACCAGCGACCAGTTTTCCAGCTTCGAACGTGACATCACTTACCACACGATGGTGCATGAGAAGATCAATGCCTTCATGCAGGGTTTCCACTACAACGCCCATCCGATGTCCATTCTGTCGGGCGTGGTCGGCTCCATGGCGGCGTTCTACCACGACAAACTCGATGTCAAGGATCCCGAGCAGCGCGAACTGGCCGCCAAGCGCCTGATTGCCAAGATGCCCACAGTGGCCGCCGCCGCTTACCGTCACTCGATGGGCTGGCCCAGCGCCTATCCCAAGAACTCGCTGCCGTACAGCGACCGGTTCCTGCACATGATGTTCTCCGTGCCGGCCGAGCCTTACGAGATCAACCCCGTGGCGGCCAGGGCGCTGGACCTGCTGTTCATCCTGCATGCCGATCACGAGCAGAATGCGTCGACCTCGACAGTGCGTCTGGTTGCGTCCACCGGTGCCAATCCGTATGCCTGCGTTGCCGCAGGCATCGCGGCCCTGTGGGGGCCTGCCCACGGCGGCGCCAACGAGGCAGTGCTGAAAATGCTCAACGAGATCGGCTCGGTCAAGAACGTGCCCGAGTTCGTCAAGCGCGCCAAGGACAAGGATGACCCGTTCCGACTGATGGGCTTCGGCCATCGCGTCTACAAGAATTACGACCCGCGCGCAACAATCATCCGCAAACAGTGTCACGAGGTGCTCGAGGAATTGGGCCAGAAGGACGAGCTGCTGGATCTGGCGATGGAACTCGAGCGCATTGCGTTGGAAGATGATTATTTTGTCGAGCGCAAGCTGTATCCGAACGTCGACTTTTACTCGGGCCTGATCTACAAGGCGCTGGGCATTCCGACCTCGATGTTTACCGCGATGTTCGCGATCGGGCGGACCGTCGGCTGGGTGAGCCAGTGGCTGGAGCAGGCCGCCAACCCGACTCGTATCGGGCGCCCGCGACAGGTTTACACCGGGCCGACCGAGCGAAACTACACCCCCATCCAAAAACGCTGATAAACGCCGCGAGCACGCGCCTGACGGCGTCCGGCGGTGCTCGAAATCCTCGTGTACAGAATCGTACACTCCGGTTTCTGCGCGC
>Ga0209942_1002187_pt1 | contig 10126 bp, 4 predicted proteins | sample SalPonR1_A_D2_MG_FD_185695 | JGI IMG/M metagenome (GOLD analysis project Ga0209942, IMG submission 185695) | Salt pond soil microbial communities from South San Francisco under conditions of wetland restoration - Salt Pond MetaG R1_A_D2_MG... ... | reverse complement strand
CTGCATCTCTTCATCAGGAATCGGAAACAGAAGATCTGTCTCCTGGTAAGTCTGTCCCCAGTTGTTATCGGCACCAATCACATCAACAAACGTAGCGTTGCCTGGGTTTAATTCTGCGGTAGTTGGGTATTTTCTGGTTCTTTGAATATCGGACCAGGCTTTAAAATCAAGCGCAAGTTCACGATAACGCTCCTTCCATACTTCTTCCACAAATTGATCGGCAGAAAGGCCTGAAAGTGCATCCACAATCTGCTGGCGATCTGTTTGCCAGTATGCACGGCTTCGAACATCAGCGAGGTAATTTACCGCCTCAGACGTTACTCCCTCAGTACGGGCGATAGCTTCTGCAGCAATAAGGAGGACTTCAGAATATCTTGTGATATTCAGGTTTCTGTCTCCTCGTGCTGTTTCAAATACAGCCTGTTCTTCGTACCAGATATAGGGAACGTACTCATTGAATTCGTACACAACTCCATCTCTTTCAAGAGAAGTGTAGTACATCTGGTTATTCTGTACCCTTAGATCCTGTTCCGGATTGTAGAGCTGAATGATTTCATTAATAGGTCGATACATATTCAGTGTACGGCCATATGCAATACCATCAGGGCGAACTACGCCCGGAATAGTAATTCTTGGATAGCCACTATCTGAAACACCTGCATCGTATTCAATTGACCAAATGTACTCTGGTGAATCATCCGAGCGCATGCGGTTGTAAGCACTATCACCATCAATGTTATCGCCGTGTTGAATGAGAGAGTAGGTGCCTGAGTTGATAACCGTTCTGGCGGCGCTGGCGGCTGCAGCATAGGCCGATGTATTCTGTACCGGAAAACCGGCACGCTGTAAATTTACATCGGCAAGCAGTGCAGCAACGGCACCACGTGTTACTCTACCCTCATTTCCTCCACCAAATGGTACATCAGGCAACTGTCCGTTGTTTAAAGCCCATTCGAGATCTTCCACGATTTGACTGTAAACCACATCAGATGGAGTTCTTTCAACAAAGATATCTTCCAGACCTTCAGTAGGTTCCAGTACCAGCGGTACATCCCCGAAGTTTTTAACGAGGAAGAAATAGTTAAGAGCACGGAAATATCGGGCCTCAGCCGTAAGTGTAGCTCTTTCCGAATCACTAATTTGAGGTATACCTTCAATACCGGTGATAGCCAGGTTCGTTCTGGCAATTGCCAGATACATTCCATTCCACCATCCACCAAGGAATTGTGAGAGGTTCACAGGATCTACTTGCAGATCGTGTGCAAGCTGTCCCTGAATACGCTCACCTTTTCCTTCGTTATCAAAAAGGCCAGACATATAGCTGCCCATCATGGCATTACTTCCGCCAAACCCGCCGGAATCATAAAAGCTGGCTCCGGCTCCTATTCTGTATACGGAGTTTACAACTCCTCTCGCGTCATCAGCATTGGTAAAAAACTGATCTACTGCTATTTCCGTTTTTGGCGATTCCACAAGGAAATCATCGCAGGAAGCCAGTAGTGCAAATCCTATAAGTGCAATTATTATTTTTTTCATAATGGTAGATTTCCCGGTTTAAAATTGGAGTGATACGCCTAAAGAGAATGTTCTAGGCCGCGGATATTGGTAAAAGAAGATATTCTGTGCGTGAATATTTCCGCCCCAGGAGCTCGCCTCAGGATCATGACCCTTGAAATTTGGATCATCGATCACAAACGCATTCTCCACCCTCGCTGCTACCCGGAGTTGGGTGAGGCCCAGTTTATCCATTACAGAAGGATCAAAATTATATCCAAGCTGAATGAGGTTTCCGCGTACATAAGAACCATCTACAATCCAATGACTATCGGCCTGTGTGTTCTGGCCTGAAATTGGCTGGTGACGGATTCTTTGTATAGATGTATTTTGATTGCTCTCGGTCCAGGCATCATGGAGCTGTGTTGCCAATCCATTTGTAAGTGCCTGTCTGTCTTCTGCAGTGTGCAGGAACTGTTGCATAATGTCGCTTCCAAGCACAAATTGAAGATCAAGCATAAAATCAAAGTTTCTGAAGTTCACTTCGTTAATAAAACTACCCGTGAAATCAGGCAAACCGTTACCAATAATTCGTCGATCAGTAGATCGTTTTGCTTCTCCGGGAATCCGGCCAGCAGCTGCAGCTTCGGCAGCTTCATCAGTTCCCCAGGTTCCGATTCGTTCGAAACCGTAGAAGTTTCCAACCGGTTCACCTACTCTAAGAATTGTCTGGCTACCAGATACCCAGTTAGGTCCAGGGAAGATATCCTCATCTCCTACACCTAAACTTTCAACCCGGTTTTTGTTGTAGTTGAAGTTCAGCGTTGTTGACCAGAAGAGGTCTCTCTTTCTGATATTTGCCGTTGTTAACTTCACATCAACTCCACGATTCGACAGGGAACCAACGTTATCCTGAATCACTGTAAAGCCGGTTGTGCCGGGTACAGGCCTGTCAAGAAGAAGGTCGGTGGTAAGCTTGTAGTAGTAATCCATTTCCAGAGAAAGGAATTGATTAAACACATCCAGATCCGTTCCGATATTAAACTGGTACGTTTTTTCCCATTCAAGATCGGGGTTAGGAAGTCGTGTAGTAAAGCTTTGAGACTGACGTACTCCCCCAATGAGCGTAGTACCCGAACCAATCGTTGCCAGAGAGCGGAACACACCAATTTCCGTGTTTCCGGTTACACCATATGAAGAACGGAGCCTGAAATTATCAACAAACTCTACATCCTCCATAAATTCTTCATTAGACACCTGCCAGGAAACACCGGCTGATGGGAAGAAACCCCATTTAGAATTCGCTCCAAACCTTGAAGATCCATCCAAACGACTCGTAAATGTGAATGTATATGTATCATCAATCGAGTATGTAACACGGTTGAAGTATGAGTTGAGACTCCAAGAGAAGTTATTCGACGATGGCTGACGGATGTCTGTAGCTGCTCCGAAGTTATTGAACGTGAAGAAATCATCAGAAAACCCTCGTACTTCCTGAGAGAAACTTGTGAAGGTTCTTTCCTGCCAACTGGCACCTAAAATGGCGCTCAATCTGCTTCGCTGAAAATCCTGCTCATATGTCAGGAAGTTCTCACTCTGCCAATAGTTGTTTTCATTCGAGTTAAAGTTCGCTCTTCCATCCGGGGCACCGGCTGCAATCATATTACTTGGTCTGTATCTGCGCTCTTCGTACAGCCTGTTGTTTAGTCCAAACTGAGTCCTAAATTCAAGATTTGGTGTAATCTGAATGGCCATATACGTGTTACCAAAAAGCTGTGTTCTGTCTCGTAGCCTGTCTTCTTCCAGCAATCTGTGAACGGGGTTAGACTGTCCCTCAAGCGTCATGGAGTTTACATGCGTTTGATTGCTATATTGACCAGCTAAAGGAGTTCCTTCAGGCCAGATTACAGGTAAAATCGGCGCCATTTCGATCATGGTTCGACGGGGCTCCTGTCCACCACCACCTTCTTCCACATGGTTCTCATCAATTTTTGCAACCGTAAGATTGGTTCCAAATTTCAGCCAGTCTTTTGGAGTAACATCATACACGAGTTTAAGGCTGGCCCGGTTCATGTAAGAATTCAGTAAGATTCCTTCTCGGTTCGTATAGTTTAATACGGCACCAATTGAAGATTTCTCCGTTCCTCCACGGATACTCAGGTTATGATCCTGTGAAAAAGCGGTTCGGGTTGCTTCATCCTGCCAGTCGGTATCGTAGATTGGATTACCATTGGCATCAAAAAGAAATGGATCCAATGATGTATCTAATGTAGGAGCTGTTGTTACGTTGCTGTTAAATAGAGGTACGTTTTGCAGAGCTGTTCGCTGAACCTCCATAAACTCTTCAGCATTCATAACATCCATTCTGCCAAGCATTTGTCCTACGCTCAGGTTTGAGTCGTATCCTACCACAACGCGTTCTGAATCTCCGCCACGCTGAGTCGTAACAAGTATAACACCGTTTGCTCCACGCGCTCCATAAATAGCCGTTGCCGATGCATCTTTGAGTACTTCGATACTCTCGATGTCATTTGGATTTAAAAAATTAATCCCATCGTCCATAGCAACACCATCTACTACATAAAGTGGATCTGTTGATGCATTAATGGATCCGGTTCCACGAATAATTACGCGGTTGCTTCCGGAAGGTGCACCAGAGTTTGTAAATATATTTACACCCGCTACTTTACCCCTGAGGCCCTGAAGTGCATTAAAAGAGGTCGGAGTAAGTTCATCTGCTGGTACAATACCTACTGAACCCGTTATCTCAGATCGTCTCTGAACACCATACCCGACAACTACCAAATCATCTAATCGAGCGATGTCTGTGGCCATTTCAACATTAATTGTCGTTTGATCGCCAATAGAAATATCCTGGCGCATGTATCCAACATATGAGAATGTAAGCGTTGTGGCGTCATCAGCCACATCGAGTGTATAGAAACCATCCGGATCGGTTGTTGTACCCGTTTGTGTTCCTTCCACATAAACCGTAACACCCACCAGAGGTTCTCCGGTATCGGCGTCGGTGACTCTTCCGGAGAGCGTTACATCAAACTCATCCTGAAGTTGAGGAGCCGGCTCAGTAAGAATAATTTGCCTGCGATTGGTAATGGAGGCTTCGTAACCTGTCCCCATAAGGGCCATTTGAAGTGCTTCACCAACGGTAATTCTGGATTTGCTGAATGTTACCGTTTCTTGCTGGTCAAGTTTGTTGGAGTCGAAGGCAATTTCGAGTCCTGCTTTTTCAGCTATGTCAAAAAGCGCTTCCACCCTTGGAGCATTTTTAAAATCTACCGAAATGTTTGATTTTAATGCCGGTATCTGATCACTATAATCCTGAACGGAATAGTAGGTCATCAACTTGGGCATATTTTGCTGAGAAATCTGAGCATTTAGCTGCGAACTCATCAGAATTGTTGATGAGATCATCACCAGGAATGCCAATATTGGCACTCCCATTATTTTTGTAGCGGTTTTCATAAACATCCTCATATTATTATGGTTTTAGTTAGTGTTAACTGCTGCATCAGAGCTACTCTGGTGCATTTCTCCCTTTTTTGTATACCTTGATCTGGTCTTCTTGTATGGTATAAGAAACATCCATTGCAACTTCTATCACGCTCATTACCTCATTCACAGAGCGTGTTTTCAAATTCGCTGAAAATTGTTTTTTAAGAAGGTCACTACTTCCTTCGGCTACTGTAATATCTACATCGTACCAGCGCTCAATTTGCCGAAATACCTTACTTAATTGCTGCTCTTTAAAAATTAAGCGGCCATCAACCCAGCCGGTATATTGCTCATGATCGTCTACCCATTCCACACTCAGAGAATTATCAGAAAGTGAAATAGAGCCTTTATATCCCCGGTTAATAATCAGTTTATTTTGCGGAACTTCTTTATGGCTGATCTCCACAACACCTTCAGTAACCATCACGTCCACGATATTTTCATCCCGGTAGGAACGAACATCAAAAGAAGTACCAAGTACTCTTATCACACCATTTTGAGTATTTATAATGAAAGGCCTGTTTTTATCTGGAATTACATCAAAGAAAGCCTGGCCGGATAGCGTTACTTCCCTACTGTTATTTCTGAATGATTCGGGGAATGAGAGCTCTGTTTCGGCACTTAATTCAACTTCTGTTCCATCTCCGAGCTGAATACTCGCTTTCTCCCCTGCACCTGTACTTATCTCATTCAAGACGGGAACATATGCCTGCTCATCAGACTGTGGGGCATACTGAAGAGTAAGGTAACCTGAAGTAAAGGCAACTATGACAAGAGCAGCTACTTTCAAAAAGTTTGATACATATCGCTGCCGTTTACGAATCATACTAAATCGCCTTATTCGTTCTTTCTTTCTGGCTTCCTCAATTTTTCGAATTTCACTTGACACCCTCTTCCAGTCCTCTTCAGGCAAAAACTGTTTCATACGCTCTTTTTTATTCAGTGCAGCAGACGCCCAGATTTTTTTCACGGCCTCGAGGGTCTGTCGGTTCTCTTTACCCGCTTCAAGCCACACGTTAATCAATTTCTCATCATCCGCAGTACCGGAGTTATCGAGATATCGCGCAATTGCAGGCCAAATTTTATCTGTCTTTTTCATATCAATATTCTGAATTCACGCTTAAGACAGACAAAAAAGGTGTACCCCCTCAATTTTTTTTATGAAATTATTCCTCTAATCTTTCTCTTATGAAATTCAACGCCCTGCCCATCTGATTTTCCACAGTTTTCCTGGTAATACCCAAAATTGAAGCAATCTCTTTGTAAGAAAGGCCATGTTCCCGATAAAGTGTAAATACTGCTTTACGTTTTTCGGGCATCTCTTCAACAATACACCAGATGATTTTTGTAAGCTTCTTCGAATTTTCATCTGCATCAGAAATCATTATTGCGTCAGTTTCTCTGAAATACTCCTCTTCAAATGCCTGATATCTGTTTCGCTTTTCGAGTTCGTTGAGAGAGTGATTTCGAACAGCCTGAAACAGGTAAGCTTTAACCGATGTGTGAATATGAAAATGCTCTCTTTTTGACCATATTTTTATAAAAACGTCCTGTACAACATCTCTTGCAGACTCAACGGTACCAACATACCCTTTTGAAAACCTGCAGAGTGGTGCATAGTACTCAAAAAACATTTCCTCAAATGCTTCCTGGTTCCCATCTCGAATACTGTTCACTAAATTCTTCTCTTCAGGAGACAGCTCACTCATTAGTTTCGTTTAAGAGTATTTTAGCCGCTCAGATAACTGATTACGGCTTTTTTTACTATTATTGATGCAAATCAGAAATGAAGTTTCCCAACCCACTTCTATAAAGTTGTAATAAAGCAGTGTATTGTACTAATAGCAACAGAAAGAATACGCTATTGACGCAAATTTACATCAGAAACCTTGTAAATCCTTCAATTGAATCATACTCGGCAAGTCCTAATCTATCGTAATTCCTGGCATGCTGTGTTGTTTGATCATCTGCAACCATCCAAAACTCTCCGCTAACGCTTCCGGGGAATTTTGGCTGATCTTTTTGTGAAGCATGTTTAAATATAGCCCGCCGCTTTTTTAACCGCTCACCGGGGCTAAGCGGCACGGCCATATCAATTTCACTCACCTCAAGATGTTGCCATATCCCCCTGTAAAGCCATATATAGCAATTTTTTAACCAATCATTATTTTTGACGTTTTTAAGTGCCTGCTGGATGGCACCCCAGCATATCCGGTAGGTACCGTGGGGATCGGTCAAATCACCAGCTGCATACATCTGATGGGGTTTAACGTTCTCCATCAGTTCAGATACCAGGGCAATATCTTTGGAGGTCAGGCTATTTTTTTGAGCCTTTCCGGTTTCGTAAAATGGCATGTCCAAAAAATGAATATTCTCCTGTGGAATACCACAGTATCGGCAGGCTGAATTCGCCTCTACTTTTCGGATTTCTGATTTAAGCCGAAGCATTTCGGGCGAGTCGATATCCCCCGGTTTTTTCTGTTCAATGCCTTCCATAATTTTTCTTAAAAGTGATCCATTGACAGTCTCCCCTCCTAACCTGGATACAAAATCTGCATAGCGCAATGCTTCGTCATCGTATACGGCAATATTGCCGGATGTTTGGTAGGCTACATGAACATCATGCCCGTGCTCCACGAGCCTCATAAGGGTGCCTCCCATCGATATAACATCATCGGCAGGGTGTGGCGCAAAGACAAGCACTCGTTTTGGAAAAGGGTTTCTTCTTTCAGGTCGATTACTGTCATCAGCATTGGGCTTGCCACCCGGCCAACCTGTAATGGTATGCTGTACCTCATTGAACACTTTTATATTCACCTGGTAAGCTGACCCATATTCGGTAAGGATCCCACTCAGTCCGTTTTGATTGTAATCCACATCCGTAAGCTTAAGAATGGGTTTGCCCAGTTTCAGGCTAAGCCAGGTTACCGCTTTTCTGATGTTTCTGTCGGTCCATTTACATGGCCCAACCAGCCAGGGCGTTTTTCTCCGGGTGAGTTCGGATGCTGCAGGTTCATCCAGTATAACCTTTGTATTATCGTGCTCCTGCAAGAACGTTGCAGGACGCTGATCTGTAATTTCACCTTCAATGCATTTTTGAATAACCGGGGCTTTTGCTTCACCCCAAGCCATCAGATAAATTTTTCGGGCGTCCATAATGGTTCCCACACCCATTGTTATCGCCTGGCGCGGCACATGTTCCTCTCCATAGAATGCAGCTGCTGCATCCGATCGGGTCAGATCGTCCAGTGTAATTAATCGGGTTCGGGTCTTTTTAATAGAGCCGGGCTCATTAAAGCCAATATGTCCCGTTCGTCCGATTCCCAGAATCTGTACGTCCAACCCCCCTGAAGCTTCAATTTCTTCTTCATACGCCCTGCAGTAATCAAAAATCTCTTCCTTATTTATCGTACCATCCGGTATATGAATATTCTTGGCTTTAATGTCGATATGATCAAATAAGTTTTCATTCATAAACCGAACATAACTCTGCAGTTCATCAGGACGGATCGGGTAATACTCATCAAGATTGAACGTAATTACATTTTTGAACGTGAGACCCTCTTCTTTGTGTAAACGGACCCATTCGCTATATACCTGCAAAGGTGTGGATCCGGTGGCAAGACCCAAAACCGTCTGCTGGCCCACCCTGTTTTTGGCATCAATTATATTGGCGATATCCCGGGCAACCTGTTTCGATGCCGACGTTGCGTCTGGAAACACAACCGTCTCCATTTTTTCAAATATTTTCCGTGCGGGCTGATCAAATATTATGCTCATCGCTCAATCGCTATTAATTAATATTTTGAAAGAAAGGAATCACAAATTCACATTGGAGTCAACCTGAAGGAACAAAAAAAGCAACATTAAATTACAGTTGCTGGAAAATGAAGGGAATCTGTTTATCTGAAATATTTTGAAATAAGAATTGCAAGAAGAGTAAGAAGCTTGGTATATTTAAGTCTTGAAATTTTTAAGCCCGAGTGGCGGAATTGGTAGACGCGTGCGCTTCAGGTGCGTATGTCCTTACGGACGTGAAGGTTCAAGTCCTTTCTCGGGTACTATTATAGCTCTATAGAAACGTTTCTATAGAGCTTTTTTTATTTTGGTACACATTATGGTACAAATACATTAGTCATTTGCTCTTTTACGAATGTACCATGTAGGGTGTGTAGCTTTTCTCAAAAAAACTACTGTGAGTTGAGTACAATGATGATTTTAATTAACCCTTATATTCATTATACGAACGCTTCTTGATGGCGATTTTATAGACTTGCTACATTATTTCAACTTCTACTTGACCAACAGTTGTCTTACCCCCCACTGTTGAATCTGCTATCAACCCATCTATTAAACTGTGCCTCTACACTACCTCTGTATAGAAATAAAACTGACCCAACATATTTTAAAAATTGCTTTACTTCAGCTTTATTTCTATTAATACTCATTGCTGTAGCCCGAATACTTTGTACATCGCTTTCATTATCACTTTCTACTTCAACTTTGTAATCAATTCCACCATTTGAGCTTGTAGAAATCCAAAAGTTACCATATTCAGAACCAAAATCTTTTTCTGTTTCAAAGCCAATATTTTCTAGATGATCTGCCCGAGTTGTGATTCTGTTAGTACAGCAACGTTTAAATTATTTTCCCTGACTTGATTTCTCCACGCTACCTCATAACTTCTATAAGTACTTGATATTTTTTTATAAATTTTTTTGATGGGTACAACAAATCTAAAACTTTATAGCCAACAAAAGAGGGCAAAACTACCTTCTATAACGAACCAAACTTGACCAGTAACTCTCATTATTCTCCAAACTTTCAGATATTTTTCCCTTCTATTATTAGTGCAGAGATTTTCAATCTTACTGTATATGAGGATGAACCGCTATGGGTGTTGGAAGCATCCGGCGAAAATAAAGGAATGGTGATTGATCGAATAAGATATGTAACCGTTGATGTAATATAAACTTAGATTCATGTAAGTAAACCCGGCTAGAACTTAGACCGGAGTTCGAGATGACCTTTATGACCTTTATGACTTTTAGGCCATTAAAATTATTCTATATTGCTCTGGTAATATTCTGAGCGAATTTTTCTTTTTTTAGATGGTCTG
>Ga0209942_1002182_pt1 | contig 10148 bp, 9 predicted proteins | sample SalPonR1_A_D2_MG_FD_185695 | JGI IMG/M metagenome (GOLD analysis project Ga0209942, IMG submission 185695) | Salt pond soil microbial communities from South San Francisco under conditions of wetland restoration - Salt Pond MetaG R1_A_D2_MG... ... | reverse complement strand
ATGCAATGTTTATTTACTGACGGAGGAGGATTTTATGTCTTTTAAGTTTGAAGTGCTGAAAAAATCAAATGAGAACGCGGCACGTCTTGGGAGGATGACAACGAGCCATGGAGTCATAGAGACACCAATATTCATGCCGGTAGGGACGCAGGCGACCGTCAAGAGTATGACCCCCGAGGAGCTCAAGGAAATAAAGGCTCAAATAATTTTGAGCAACACATACCATTTATACATGAGACCGGGGCATGAACTTATAAAAGAAGCTGGAGGATTGCATAAATTCATGAATTGGGATTTCCCAATATTGACAGACAGTGGAGGTTTTCAAGTTTTCAGTTTGGGACCTATGCGGAAAATAAGCGAGGAGGGTGTTGCATTCAGGTCTCATATAGACGGATCGAAGCATTTCATAAGCCCTGAAAAAGCCGTAGAAATCCAAACAGCTCTGGGTTCGGACATAATGATGGCTTTTGATGAATGTCCGCCTTTCCCGGCTGAATGGAAATATGTAAAAGATTCGCTTGAAAGAACTACCCGTTGGGCGAAAAGATGCAAGGATGCCCATTTCAACACCGAAAAGCAGACATTGTTTGGAATTGTTCAGGGCGGGATGTACAAAGATTTAAGAAAACAAAGCGCAGAAGAACTCATTGAGTTGGACTTCAGAGGTTATGCTCTTGGAGGTCTGAGTGTGGGAGAACCGAAGCCTGTAATGTATGAAATGCTTGAATATACAACACCTTTGCTTCCTGAAGACAAGCCCAGATACCTAATGGGGGTCGGATCGCCAGACTGCCTTTTTGAAGGGGTTGAAAGAGGAATAGACATGTTCGACTGCGTATTGCCCACGCGTCTTGCAAGGAATGGAACAGCCATGACCAGCAGGGGGAGGATTTCTATTAAGCGGGCGAAATACACCAGGGATTTTTCACCACTCGATCCCGAATGTGATTGTTACACATGCCGAAACTATTCCAAGTCTTATTTAAGGCATTTGTACAAGTCGAATGAAATATTGTCATCGAGGCTTTTTTCATATCACAATTTGCATTTTTTGCTTAAGACCATGGAAAAGATTCGCAAAGCCATAGAGGAAGATACATTCAAAGCGTTAAAAAAAGACTTTTTTAGAAACTATGGTTATGATAATATGATAGGGAAAGATATGTAGGGACTATGTAAAAAAATTAAGGGGGAAGTGTTGATGAATAATTCATCTGCTATTCAGCTTTTGTTTCCGTTGTTGTTCATTGGAATATTGTATTTTCTTATGATAAGACCGCAACAAAAGAAGAACAAGGCAATTCAGAAAATGCGTGAGAACTTGAAAATCGGCGACAAAGTTGTTACCATTGGAGGAATCAATGGTACAATCGTAAAAATCAACGATGAAATGCTTACAATAGAAATAGGAGCTGACAAGCTCAAGCTTCAGCTAAGCAAATGGGCTATAGGAACAGTCGAGGAATAGTCAAAAAATCCATGTATTAAAAGCGGATTTTATGAAAGGACGGATGAACGGAATGAAGCATGTAAAAACCCTCAGCAGGGGTAAATTGAAAGAAATCAAAAACAAAGGTTGCGGAGAGTGTCAGACTTCTTGCCAGTCCGCATGCAAAACCTCATGTACCGTTGGAAACCAAGTTTGTGAAAACACAAAGTAATCAAAAAAGCAGCTTGAAAGCTGCTTTTTCTCTTTGCATATTTAGTGGGAGGAAAGACTATGATTCACAAGTATAGACAAAATGGTATGAATATTGTATTAGATATAAACAGTGGAGCGGTTCATGTTGTGGATGACGTTGTATTCGATCTTCTGGAGGCATATTCTGAAAATGGAATAGATGCCGAAAATGATGCTTTCAGGAAGTGCGAAAAATTGCATGGAAAAGAAACGGTTGATGAAGCAAGGTCTGAAATAGATTCCCTTATAGAAGGAAAAGAACTTTTTGCAAAAGACATATTGGGGGAAAATCCCCTGCTTTCCGCAAAACCCGTAGTAAAAGCCATGTGTCTTCATGTTGCCCACGACTGCAATCTCAGATGCGAGTATTGTTTTGCAGCCCAGGGGGATTTCAATGGTAAAAGGAGCCTAATGTCGCTTGAAACAGGAAAGAAGGCCTTGGACTACCTTATGGAAAATTCAGGAAATAGAAGGAATCTCGAAGTCGATTTTTTCGGAGGCGAGCCTTTAATGAATTTTGATGTCGTAAAGGAACTTGTACATTACGGAAGAGAAAAGGAAAAAAAGACTGGAAAGCATTTTCGTTTTACACTTACCACAAACGGTGTTCTGATGAACGACGAGGTAATGGAGTTTTTGGACAAAAACATGGACAATGTGGTCCTCAGCATAGACGGCAAAAGAGAGAATCATGACAGACTGAGATATTATGCTAACGGTAGGGGATCTTTTGACGACATCTATGAAAAATTCAAGAAATTCGTGGTAATGCGTGAAGACCGACTGTATTTTGCAAGGGGGACTTTTACATCGTATAATTTGAATTTTGCAGATGATGTACGTTTTCTTGCCGACAGCGGCTTCGACAGTCTTTCGCTTGAGCCGGTGGTGACAAAACCGACCGAACCTTATGTGCTTAAGGAAGAGCATCTTCCTGTAATATTCGAGCAATACGAGGCGTTGGCCGATGAAATAATAAAGCGCCACGAGGAAGACGAACCAATAAACTACTATCACTTTGAAATAGATTTGAATCAGGGACCTTGCGCATACAAGCGTTTGTCCGGATGCGGTGCGGGAATAGAATATCTGGCAGTAACTCCCGATGGAGAACTTTATCCATGCCATCAGTTCGTGGGAGAAAAATCGATGGAAATGGGGACACTTGAGGATTCTTATGAGGATTTGAGGAAGCCGTTGGACTTTAAGAATGCGCATGTTTATCAAAAGGAGGCATGCAGGAACTGCTGGGCAAGATTCTATTGCGGCGGGGGCTGCCATGCCAATGCATATTACTCAAACGGAGATATTTTCAAACCGTATGAATTGGGTTGCGAAATGGAAAAAAAGCGTGTCGAATGCGCAATATACGTAAAGGCTGCATTGAATGAAAAAGGTATAGAACAAAGGAAACTCATATAGGGGTGCTGATATGATAAAAAGTTACAAAGATATGATGCCTGAAATCCATTCTTCATGTTATATATCAGAAACAGCCGACATAATAGGAAATGTGACTCTTGAAAAAGATGTAAATGTATGGTTTGGAAGCGTGATCCGGGGAGATGAAAACTATGTTAAAGTCGGAAAGGGAACCAACATACAGGACAATTGCACATTGCACATTGCAAGGGATTTTCCATGCATTTTGGGTGAAAATGTGACCGTGGGGCATGGAGCGATAGTTCACGCATGCACAATAGGCGATAGAGTTCTTGTCGGGATGGGTGCGATTATTTTAAATGGCGCAGTCATAGAGGATGATGTTATAATAGGAGCCGGGAGCGTTGTGCCTCCGGGCCGAAGAATCCCGAGTGGATCGATGGTGATGGGAACACCGGGCAAGGTTGTACGTCCATTGACAAAAGATGAAATGGATTATTTTGAAGTTTCAGCTGAAAATTACGTAGAACTGGCGTCGGATTATAAATAAAACACAAGGAGGAAAGATGCTATGAAAACAAAGAATATTACATTTTTCATAGTCGTAGTCTTGGTTGTAATTGCAGCAGTCTTTACAGCTTTAAATGGCATCGATGCGGGGAATTTAAAAATTGATTCCATCAGCGATTCAATGAAACTGGGACTTGACATCGAGGGTGGAGCGTACGTGGTTTTGGAAGCCGACACCGATGAAACGGGAGAGGCCTTGGCAAAGACAATGGATCAAACTCAGGAAGTAATAAGAAGGCGCGTAGACGCAATGGGTTTGACAGAACCTAACATAGTACGCGAGGGAACAAAAAGGATAAGAGTCGAATTGCCTGGAGTAAGCGATGCGCAGGACGCGATAGAGGCTATAGGCAAGACCGCTCAGCTTCAATTTGTAATGGCTGACGGCACTGTCATTTTGACAGGAGAACAAGTAAAGAATGCAGAATTGACTTTTGATCCCAAGACCGACAAGCCGGCAGTAGCGCTGGAATTTAACGGAAACGGAACCGAGGCATTTAGACTTGGAACTAAGGAAGTAGCTAAGTTGGCTTCGCCCAACAATATAATGCCCATAGTGCTGGATGACGAAATAATTTCCGCACCGAGGGTTGATAGCGAAATAGCGGGCGGAACGGCAATAATAGTAGGCGAATTTACCGTTGACGAAGCCTCGAATCTTGCCGCATTGATCAGGGGCGGAGCATTGCCGGTTGATTTGACGGAAGTGCAAACCAAGGCTATTGGCGCAACACTGGGAATTAATTCACTCAACACAAGTGTGAAGGCCGGGCTCATAGGTCTTTTAATGGTTCTTGTATTCATGCTTGGATATTACAGAATACCGGGATTTGTGGCGAGCATAGCCCTAATGCTTTATATTGTGATTGTTCTTTATACTCTTGTATTAATGAATGCCACATTAACTCTCCCAGGAGTGGCCGGGATGGTGTTGTCCATAGGAATGGCAGTAGACGCAAATGTGATAATATTTGAACGGATAAAAGAGGAAATAAGAAACGGGAAGACACTGAGGGCGGCTGTGGATTCGGGCTTCACAAAGGCATTGAGAACTATTGTTGATGCGAACGTGACTACTTTCATAGCTGCAATTGTGCTTTATTATTTTGGATTGGGTCCGATCAAAGGTTTTGCAATCACATTGATGATAGGTATTGTAGCGAGTATGTTCACGGCTGTTGTAGTGACTAAAATGCTCCTTAGGATTTTTGTAGGCATGAATTTGACTAAAAATGTCAAGATGTACGGCGCGTAGGGAGGGGAGGAAAGATGAAATTTAAAATTTGCGAAAATTACAAGATATGGTTTGGAATTTCTTCAGCAATCATTATTATTGGATTGATTGTGGCCGTTATTTCAGGTTTGAATTTCGGGATTGATTTCACGGGTGGAACAATGATGCAATTCGATATGGGAAGAGAGTTCAATGTCGATGAAATACAGGAAGTTCTTGCCCCATACGAACTCGACGCGGACATAATACATGCGGGATCTGAAAATCATGAGGTTATAATAAAGACAAAAGTAAATCTTTCAAATGCGGAAAGAATTGAGATCTTCGATTCGGCAAAAGAGGCATTCGGAATCGAGGATTCGGCATTTGGACAAACTGAACAGTTTGGTCCGACAATAGGAGACGAAATAAAGGAAAAAGCGTTGATTTCCATATTGCTTGCATCACTCGGAATGCTAATGTATGTAACTTTCCGATTTGAATACAAGTTCGGAGTCTCAGCAATAATAGCCCTTATGCATGATGTCCTTATAGTCATGGCCATATATTCCATTTTCAGGATACCTGTCAACAGCTCAGTAATAGCGGCGATTCTAACTATTGTGGGATATTCAATAAACGATACCATTGTTGTTTTTGACAGGCTCAGGGAAAACATAAAGTATATGAACAAGAAAAGCCATTTTGAAGTTGCGGACATAAGCATAAGGCAGACACTTAGAAGGTCTTTGAACACATCGCTTACAACTTTGCTTGTAATAGGAAGTCTTTATGTATTGGGAGTTGAGTCAATCAAGGAATTTGCTCTGCCGCTTTTGGCTGGAGTTTTGACAGGGACATATTCATCCATTTTCATAGCGAGCCCGGTTTGGGCAATTTGGAAAAACCACGAGAGCAAGAAACACAGCTACAAATCCGCATAGTGTATAAAATAGTATTATTCAAATGGCGGCTTATGCCGCCATTTGAATTTTCGCAGCCAAAAAATAAATTTTAATGATGTTGAAGGAAAAAGGGTATCAATATAGAAGTCATTACTATTAAATATGGGAGGGAATGCCATGCAAATTTATTTTATATTGTCGCTTTTGTTTGCAGTTGTTGTTGCGCTGTTCGCAGTGATAAATTCCGAAATGATAGAAATAAGCTATTTTGTGGGGAAGGTTGAAGTTGCCCAGTCAGTTGTAATACTTGTTTCAGCAGCATTCGGAGCACTCATTATGGGGCTTTTTGCAATCTTCAGCAAGTTGAAGAGCGGTCTGAAAACCAGAAAGCTAAACGGCAAAATCAAAGTTCTTGAAAAGGAAATCGAGGGTTACAAAAAGGCCGAAAACAAAGCGGCGGAAGAAAAAACCAAATTAGAGGAAGAAGAGGCCAAAAGGGTTGAAAAAGCAAGAGAGGAACTTGGGAAAGACGTTGTGGAAAAAAAGTGAAAGCCAGGAGTTTAAATGATATTCAAAAGCAATAGATGGGACATTAAAGCAAAACCTGATCCGGGTGATATTGAAAGGCTTGTCAAAGAGTTGGGAATAAGTGAAATTACGGCTGCACTGATTTGCAATAGAAATATGTCAGAATCAAAAGAAGCCGAAATTTTTCTGAATCCGTCAATGGAAAGGATGAGGAATCCTTTTCATTTAAAGGATATGGATAAGGCGACGGAAAGAATAAAAATAGCTATAAAAAGAAATGAGACCATTTGTATTTATGGAGATTACGATGTTGACGGCGTTACATCGACTGCCATATTATTGACATATTTCAGAAAAATTGGATATAAGAGTGTAATTCGCCATATACCCGACAGAAAAACCGAAGGATATGGTCTAAACAGGGAAGCTGTCAGAATCATATCCGAAAAAGGATGTGGATTGATTATAACAGTGGATTGCGGAATATCCTCTTTCGATGAAATAGAATATGGCAAAAGCCTGGGAATGGATGTAATTGTTACAGATCACCACACGCCTCCGGCGGATTTTCCTAAGGCTTGCGCGGTTGTAAATCCCAAAAGAGATGGTTGCGGATTCGGTTTTACGGAATTGGCGGGAGCAGGAATAGCTTTCAAATTGGTGCAGGCACTTCTTGATGAAGACGATGATCTGGGCCCTTATTTGGAATTGTCGGCCTTGGGAACTGTTGCCGATGTGGTGCAATTGACGGATGAAAACAGGATTATAGTGAAAAAAGGCCTCGAAGTGCTGAGTGAGAGCACTAATCCGGGCCTGGTTGCTTTAAAGAGCGTTTCAGGCATTGGGGACAGGTCAGTAAATGCCGGGAATATTGCATTCATGTTGGCGCCTCGAATCAATGCAGCTGGAAGAATGGGAAGTGCGGACATTGCCTTGGATCTTCTTTTGTGTCAAGATTCAGGCAAAGCTGAGCAATTGGCTAACCGTTTGAATGATATGAATATGGAAAGACGGTCTATTGAGGAAAATATCCGCATCGAAGCTGAAGAATTGATAAAAGAAGGAAAATTAAACGATCAGAACATAATTGTTATAGCCAAAGACGGTTGGGATTCTGGAATAATAGGAATTGTCGCGTCTAAAATAAGCGAAAAATATTGCAGGCCAGTTGTTATGATAGCAATCGACGAATCGATTGGAAAAGCCTCGTGCCGTTCTTTTGGATCGATCGACCTCTATGAATTGCTTGATTCCTGCAGATCGTATTTTATCAAATTCGGAGGTCATAAATATGCTGCCGGGTTTTCAATGGACAGAGGGAATATAACTCTATTCAAAAGCGAAATCGAAGCCTTGGCGTTGGAGAATATCCAGAAATCCGAACTTGAAGCGAAGATTAATGTCGACTTTGTAGTCGATGCCAAAAAAATCGATTTTAAAATGATTGATGAAATCAGTCAAATGGCACCATTCGGATACGGGAATCCCCGACCCAAGTTCATTTTGAGAAATTTGAAGCTGAACAATTTCAAATATGTCGGCAAAGACGGTAAACATCTGAAGGCGTCTTTTTCTGAAAACAAGAGGATTTTTGACGCCATAGGCTTCAATATGGACCAATACAGCCCTTTTTTAAAAAAGAATCAAAGGATGGATCTCGTCTTCAACCTTGAAAAGAATATATTCAGGAATGTCGAATCCATACAACTCAATATAAAGGATGTCAGAATAAAAGAAACGGCATGTTACGCCGAAGGCAATCTGGGGAGAAGATATTTAAACGCTTTTCCGGCATTTATAAGAAAAATGGCTCAAAGGGACGATTCATTCCATGAAAAAGGCGAAAAAAAAAGAAAAAAACCAATTGAGAACATTCTGATTGAGGATGGAACAGTTGTGACAATCTATACACTGGACGGTTTGTACAGATTTGTTGATCATTTGGAGGAGCATATTCCTGTTGGTCTTATAACAGCCGAAAATTTCTATTTTGGAAATGAAGAACCGTCCGAAGCTGCATTTCATATAGCAGTTCTTCCAGATGATGACGGTATTGCCCAAAGGGGTTACAAAAAGATTGTCAATTTTGACGGGTATGAAATGGAATGTAAAGTAGACTGCATTGACGTATCTGAACCGTCGGATCGGGAATCATTCGAGAGAATGGTAAGAGATATGATTCCGGACAGAAGCCATCTTGTCGATACGTATAGGACGCTTATGAAAAACGGGCATGTCGGGCAAATTGAACTTGAAAAAAGCGTGGACGTGCCATTTCTTAAGCTGAGTGCATCGCTTTGGATATTAAAGGATTGCGGTCTTATTGATTTCAGGAATGGGATATATGAGGTATGCAATGCTCCTGAAGAAAAAATAGACATATTTGAGAACGGCCTGTTCAAGAAATTGAATGAATATATGCTGAAAATATGATTTTAAGGAGGAAAACATGGGATTTAAAGATAAAATCAGAGTTATTGAGGATTTTCCCAAAGAAGGCATAAGTTTCAAGGACATTACGACGTTATTGAAAGATGGCGATGCTTACAAAAAATCGATAGACGCCTGCATCGAAAAGGTAAAGGATATTTCTTTCGATGTAATTGTTGCTCCTGAAGCGAGAGGTTTTTTGATTGGTGCTCCAATTTCCTATGAAATGGAAAAAGGCTTTGTTCCTGTAAGAAAACCCGGGAAACTGCCTGCCGAGACGTTGGACTATGAATACGAATTGGAGTACGGAACAGATGTCTTGCAAATGCATGTCGATGGGATAGAAAAAGGGCAGAGGGTTTTGATTGTTGATGATTTGCTTGCCACAGGAGGAACAATCGCTTCGGTCGTAAAGATGGTAGAAAAACTGGGCGGTCAAGTAGTTGGGATACTTTTCCTTATGGAACTCGAATTCCTCAATGGAAGGGAAATGCTTGAAAAATACAGGATTGAATCTGTTATTAAATACTGAATTCATGCCATATGCAATTTCAATAAGGAAACGGTTGCTAATTTACCGTTATAAAGCAGCGGATGCGATTTGTCCGCTGCATTGTTTTAAAATGACTGTTGGTATATAATGAATTTAAATTTTCACTGCCAGGAAAGAGGGATATCAATGTTGGAGAATTTCATAATACAAATACAACAGCATAATCCTAATATTGAATATACCAATATTATTAAGGCTTATCACTTTGCTGAAAGCGCCCATGAGGGCCAACTCAGAAAATCCGGCGAAAAGTATTTTACACACCCCTTGCAGGTTGCGCTGATATTGGCGGAACTTGAAATGGACGACAATACAATAGTTGCGGGTTTGCTTCATGATGTCCTTGAGGACACAAAGTATGAATATGGTGAAATAGTGGCGGAATTCGGTGAGGAAGTAGCGTGGCTGGTTGACGGAGTCACTAAGTTGACGCGGCTGAAATATGAGTCAAAAGAGGAAAGACAGGCTGAAAATCTGAGAAAGATGTTCCTTGCAATGGCAAAGGATATTCGTGTCATAATAATCAAGCTTGCTGACAGGCTTCACAATATGAGAACTCTCGAATATATGAATGAGGAGAAGAAAAAAGAAAAGGCGATGGAAACCATAGAAATCTATGCGCCAATTGCAGACAGGCTCGGTATATCGAAAATAAAGTGGGAACTCGAAGATACTTCCCTCAGATTCATAGACCCTGAAGGCTATTATGAATTAATTGAAAAGGTGAACAAGAAACGTGAGGAGCGGGAAGAATACATAAAGCATGTAATAAGAGCGCTTGACGAATCATTGGTTGACATGGAAATCAATTATGAAATAACAGGACGACCAAAACACTTTTACAGCATTTATAAAAAAATGGTTTACCAGAACAAGAGCTTC
>Ga0209942_1002175_pt1 | contig 10157 bp, 10 predicted proteins | sample SalPonR1_A_D2_MG_FD_185695 | JGI IMG/M metagenome (GOLD analysis project Ga0209942, IMG submission 185695) | Salt pond soil microbial communities from South San Francisco under conditions of wetland restoration - Salt Pond MetaG R1_A_D2_MG... ... | reverse complement strand
ATTTTCTTTTTGTAATTAAAATATATTATTTTCAATTTTTTTAATTTATATTATAAACTATATAGCTATCAGCAAGTATGCATAAAAACACATTTGAATATTCAGTTAAAATATGTATTTTAAACACAAAAACCCCACTTCAACACAGTGTCCACTATGTTGTATTAACATGTAAAAAAATGTTTACATTTATTTGACTGTCTTTGGTATAATGGTATATAATTTTTCTGAATTGTTTTGTCTAAAAACGTTTTAGATCTATTTTTAACTTTTAATCAAATATAAGGCTTTTTCTTTTAATTTATCACTTATCCAAATACCATTATTTCTCATAGTACTAATAACTTTTTCCAAATCAATATCTTTTCCATTATTAATTACAGAAATAATTATTCCAAGTGAACCTGTAAGTTTTAAATTATTAAGCCTTGCTATTCTCCTTCCAGCAGCTTCATCTATACAAACTGTTTCAATATTTTTATTAAGAGCCGTTTGAATTACTGAAGCTTCACCTAGATCTAAAGTATTTTTCAAGAAAGAATTAATCTTTATTGGTTCCTCTAATTTAGTTTAAAACTTATTTTCCAAAAAAACTTTTGCATCAAAACGTTCATTTCCTTTTACCAATATTTCTTTAGCAACTCTTTTAGGTACATATACTTCTTCATAGTTCTCTTCTAAAATCTTTAGATTATTTAATCCAACTATTAAAGCTATAATGGGACCTGTATTAATAACTAATTTTTTATGCATTTTCAACATCAGAAGTTAACTCTTCTGGATCCAGATTTATCATCCCAATGCCATATTTATGAAGTTCCAATAAAAATGTTGCTCGATCTATTCCTACCATTTCTGCAGCCATACCAGAAGAAATTCTTTTTAATTCAAATAATTTAACTGCCATAGCCATTTTAGCCTCTTTCTCAAAAGCATCTGAACTTTCCTGAAGTAAATCAGGTAAAGAATCAGGATATTCTATTTCTATCTTTTTAGCAATACTAATAACCTTCCGGTATAAAACTTAAAATTTATATTTAGTCTCTATATCAATTATATCAGAAAATAATAATTTATATATCATAAATTAAAATCCTCTATTGAATCATCAATAATATCCTGTGTAATACCTATATAATCTAAGGTAATGGCAGGTGATGAATGATTAAAAAGCTTTTGCAGTAAAGCAACATCTTTATATCTCTTATAGTGATGATAGCCAAAAGTCTTTCTAGTGGAGTGACAGGCTATTCTATCAAGGCCAGCTTCCTTACCGGCAGCACTCAATATTCTGTAAGCTTGAAAACGAGATAATGGTTTATTATTACCAATCCTACTTTGAAATAAATATTCATAATTATCCATATTCTTAATATATTTGTTGATCTCTTTTCTTAAATTTTTATTAATTAAGAACTGTTTATTTTTAGAAGTTTTTTGTTCTTTAATAATTATGTGACTTTTATTTTTCACATCTTCAACCTTTAAACTCAATAAATCTCCAATTCTTAAACCTGTATTTATACCCAAAACAAAAATCATATAGTTTCTATAACTTGTCTTTTTTAAAATAGTTTTAATTTCTTTAATTTTATTTGTATCCCTAATTGGTTCAACCTTATTCATTTTAATTAAATCTCCTTTTATAAAAAAATATGAAATATTAGTTTCCATTAGTCAAAATAATCATATCACTAATATAAGGAAATATAAAGAATTTATTCCATATTTTTCTATTTTGGAAGATTATGAGATGGTTACACTGTGAAAAAGGTATTTAACATAAATTATTAAAATAATATACCAGTCGAGACAGGAATGATAATTTGGAAATTCGTTAAAATTGACTTTTCGCAGGATAATCATAAAATGCAACATGTAAATTATAATGACAATATATTAACAAACTCTATGTTCTTATTATATTTACTTGATTCTTCAACATTACTAATATACTCTGGATTCCAATATAATATTATAAATTGTTGATTTGGATCGAAGTTTGCTTTGTCAATATTGTGTATGGTTGTATAGCTTAAATCAATTTCACGTAAAACTTTAACTACTATATTATATATCTCATCTTTTTTCCCGTAAATGAAAAACTCTTTATTTTCATCATTTTTTAACATAATCAAATTACTGATTTTATAGTTCAATAAACTTATTTCATTATATGATCTTTTTAGATAATTCAATGTTTTTCTTGTTAGGTAAGTCATGCCTTTTGGAGTTAGAATGTACTTCATCTTTTTTGCATTTAATTTTTTGACTTCGATCATACCTTTTTTTACATATTCTTTAATTAATAAATTTACTTTTCCCAGTGAAAAATCAGATAACCTTGCAATTTCTCTTTGACTAAGATCTTCATTAGTTTCTAGTATTTCTAGCAAATCTTTTTTAGAAGAATTCATTTTTACTCCTTTTGTTCATTTCTTGAACAATTTTATTATAATAATTTTACTGCATTTTTTTATTATTTCAATTACCTATTATTTCAACTTAATTCCTTAATTGAATAAAAACATAATTATTCCTGCTAAATATACCATTTATTTTAAAAATTTAATAACGCATATATTTTTATGTTTTTCTAATTTCTATTTGCATCAATATTTTTATTATAAATAATTCATTTATATTTAATTATCAATCATTATCATCTTCTTTGTATCCATAGCCATAACCATATTCATCATTTTTATTATCACCATCAGCATCAGGAATAATTGCCAGAACAGATAACCCGGTAGCTTTTTCTATGTCTTTTTCATTTTGAATGGTTCTATCCATAAATTCAAATATGAAAATAATAAAAACAGCTATAAATATAGCTAATAAAACTGCAATAGCCATGTTTAATGTGATATTAGGTTTTATAGGATTTCTATTAATTGTTGCATTATCTAAAACTACAATGTCTATAGATTTCATAGCAGTCTGAATACTGATTTCTTCTTGTCTCTCTTTTAATAGTAAATAAAGATTTTCCGTTACATCTGCTTCTCTTTCCAATCTTGAAAGTTCCAAGTTTTTTTCAGGAAATTTATCAAGTTCTTCATTTACAGAGCTAATTCCTTTTGCGTAATTATCCATCTTGATTTTTGATTCCACTATTTGTTTTTCTAAATCCACTTTTTCATTAAAAAGATTAGTGAAGATAGGATTATTATTTTCATAATCACTATTAACAATTTTATCTATTTCCTGGCTTGTAAAGCCTTTTTTTTCAAGGTATTCATTAATTTCTTTTAAACTTGCTAAAGCTTGTTCTAATTCAAGTCCACTTTCTACTTTGGACATTTCAAGTGAAGAAAGTTGATTTAATTGGTTTCTGCTTTGTTGTTGAGGATCAATAATGTCATTTTCTTTTTTGTATTTTAAGATTTTTTCTTCTAAATCTGCCAGACTAGATTTTATATCAACTATTTGTTCATCCACAAATTGAGAAGCACTATTTAAATTTGCTCTGTTAATATCTTTAATCTCTTTTTTAAATTCATCAACGATATTTTCTACAATATTTTTTGCCATTACTGGATCTGAATAATTAACAGTTATTTCTAAGAGATCTGTTTCTCCTTTTCTTCTTATAGCTACCATGTTTTTCAAACTATTTGTACTAATCAATTCATCATCTTCATTAGTCAAATTGCATTTCTTTATAACATTATTTAGTATTTTTCGGCTTTCTAAAATGTACATATAACGTTCTACTTCGTTTTTATCTTCAATATTTATGGAAAATTGTTCATCGAAAATATTTTCTGAACTACCACTTTTATTGATCATTATCATGGTAGAAGTGCTATATATTTTTGTCATCTGTTTGCTAAAAATATAACTGGCTACAAGAGCTAAAATTACTAATATTATTATAATCCATTTCTTTCTCCATAATAAATAAAGATATTCACGTAAGTCTATCTCCACCAAATCGTTATTAATATTTCTTTGTTCACTTTCTGCTTGATTCATCGTTTCACTCCCTACTGCCAATTAATTATTATAGGTATTTTAATACATAATATATTGATCTACTATGTTAACTATCTTTTCTAACTTTGATAAACAAATAATTTAAGATTTTAGCCTTTCATATAAAAAAGATAATATATCTATTTATATTAAAATACCAACATGAAATTTCTTAAATAAATAGAAAAAACAATTCATTTACAAAATACTCTAATAATAATATGATTTGCTGTAATACTGAGCATCGGCTTTGGCGTTATAGCTATTTAGTATTACACCAATAATATTTGCATTAACATTAGTTAATACATCTTTTGTTTTAATAAGTAGTTCTTTAGTAGTATTATTGGCTTTTACAACAATCAACACCCCATCCAAATTGGGAGCTAGATTAACTGTGTCACTAACTGGAATAATTGGAGCTGTGTCTAGAATTATTTTGTCATAATCATTTCTTAATTTATTTAAGAGTTTGAACATCTTTTTAGAATTAAGTAGTTCCACAGGATTAGGAGGTATAGCATTATTTGTAATGATATCTAGGTTTTCTTCACCGGTTTTTTTGATTATCTCTAAATATTCATAGTCAATTTCTCTGGAAAGATAATCGCTTAAACCAACATCTCCTAATATTCCGAAAATTTGATTTAACTTTGGTTTCCTCAAATCAGCATCTATTATAAGTACTTTGTTTGACTCTAGGGAAAGCGCTTTACCTAAATTTGCAACTACTGTACTCTTTCCCTCTGCTTGACTGGGACTTGTAACACCAATAATTTTTAGATCTCTATCAGGATTCATATAGTTCAGATTAGTCCTTAAAAACCTAAAAGACTCAGATATTGGTGATTTGGGGTTGTTTTTAACATATAATTTATCAGTTCTGTTCTTTATTTTAGTCATTAATTTTCTCCCTATTTTAAGTCTTAAAATTTACAATAAACAATTTATCTAATATTTATATTAACACAATGTGATTAGATATTAAAGTTTTTCCACAATTAACAAATAAAAATAGCTTACAATTTTTTATAAATTCCCTAAAAAATGCCTGCTGCAATTTTTAAATTACAACAGGCATGACTATTAAAAACGACCTGATTTTAAAAAAATAAAAAAAGTTTATCTCTGTTTAACAATAAGTTTAATAGCTGTTCTTTCCTCTCCATCTATTTCAATATCAATAAATGCAGGGATACAATAAAGATCAATACCACTTGGGGCTACAAACCCTCTTGCTATAGCTACAGCTTTAATACCCTGATTAAGGGCACCTGCACCTATTGCTTGTAATTCGGCCATACCTTCCTCTCTGACCACTCCTGCTAGAGCACCTGCTACAGAATTAGGACTTGAACTCGCTGCTACTTTCAATACTTCCATTTAGACTCTCCTTTCAGTATTTAATAGTTGTTATATTACTAATTAATCAAAAATGTAATAACTCCTTCATGATTTCTAAATTATTTTTTATAAATTATTATATTTAGGGTTGATTATTTAGATTACTTGTAAGAATGTTCAGTTTCAGGGTGATTTAAAAACTTTAATAATTTATTATAAAATATTATCAATTAAAAAAACCCAACAGAAACTTAAAGTTCCTGAGGGTTTTTCTATTAATTCTATTCAACTTTTTATAACATTTAATACTAAAATACATTTTAGTTAAATTAATTTTCAACTTCTATAGATGCTTCAGCTTCCTGTTGTGTACTCTGCTCCTGTCCAGTTACTGTAATTGGCGAATCAGAAACATCATCCCATTGAGCACTATAATAGACTGTCCCTTTTCCATTACTTCCAGTAATTTTATTACTTCCACCTACAAAGTATCCAGAACCATCATTAGTAAACTTAACTTCTATTCCTTCTACTGGGTCTCCATTATCATCTGTAACTGTTGCTGTAACTGTAGAGTTATCATTCTGATAACTTATCGGGCTTTCTGCTTCTAAAACTATGGTATATGGATTTGTTATTACAAGACTATCTAGTTCAATTTCATGTGCGATGATATTTTGTTTAGAAGAACCATTATTTTTTGCTTCTATTATTACTTCAACTTGATTTATCCCGCCATAATTCCAATCATATATTATATCAATGATGTTATTTGTACCTGGTTCTAATTCAAGATCTCCCGTTGTATTAATTTCAATCGGATCTCCTGCCTTATCATTTATTGTTACAACTATTTCATGGGTTTCACCAGTTGAAATTATTACGTCATTATTAGGGTCTACTGTACTTTTCTCCACACTTACTGCTTGCTCAATTGTTAGTTTGGTATTTTTCGTAACGTCTTGTAGATGTACAGGAAGGCTAATGTTATTTTGTGCTTCAATTTCTGTTTCTTGTGCAGTAAGAATTTCTACAACGGCTTCTCCTGAGTTAAATGCAACATCTACAATTTCTCTATCATTATCGATACCTGTTAGTTGACTTGTTTCAACTATCACATCTGTGGTCCCTTCAAAACTCCTATTATAGACGCCTTTTACATTTGCAAGTTCAATTATTAGGGATTCACTTTGATTAATAATCACAGGAGAACCTATATCAAAAATAAATATTTCTCCTACTTCGAGTAAACCACTCATTTCATCATCATCTGTGGTACATATAATATCATAATCTCCAGTTGCAATATTTTCTTCAATTTTTTTACTAAATGTTAGTTTTGCTAATTCATCTTCTGTTAAAGTTATTTCCTGACTATCAATCAAAACGGGATCTACACCATCAAAATCACCATATAACTTAATTACTTGAGATTTAGTTACTTCACCACTATTTATTATATCAGCTTTTATTGTTACCTCTTCTCCAATTATTGCTTTCTCTGGATCGATTTCTAAACTTAAAACCTCAAAAAAAGCAGGTTCGGTTTCCACAACTGAAATAGTTTTTAAAATCTGATCATCTTCACTGACAATTTTGAATTCTATTTCTGGAGCATCACCATTCTTGACTTGATAACTGAAAGTTCCTTCAAATTTCTCTAAAGTACCTAACTCTATATCAACCATATCGTCCTCTAGGTCTTCTTCCACATAGAATTCTATATCTTGATTATCAACACTGCTGCCAAAGTTTTTAATAGTATAATCAACCTCAATTGTTTTTCCTTCTTCTACTTCCTCGGTATAATTATTTATTCGAACCTCAAAGTATGATTCTTCAATATATTCCAATACAACTGTTTCGTTTTCATCCTCTTCAACTTCTATTTGATCCTCTTCAGTTTTAAAATAATCTCTAATAACCTGATAACTATAAGTTTTCTCTCCCACATTTTCAAAAACTGCCTTGCCATCTTCCCCAGTTATTTCTTCCCTTCCATCTAATTTGACCATAGCTCCTTTTATGTGATTGCTTTTTTCATCTTCAATTACAAAAGTAAGTTTATAAGGAAAGGGAGTTAATTCTACTTCTTGTATAATATCTTCTTGTACTATAATATCTCCTGTTTTTTCTTCATAACCAGTTGTTAAAACTTGATATTCATAGCTTCCTTCTTTTACATTGGAAAAATGAACAATACCTGACTTATCTGTTTTTTTCTGTTGACCATCAAATTCGACCAATACTTCAGGTAATGGGGTCTCCTCTTCTTCATCCAAAACTTTTATCTTTACATCATATTGACCAGAAGTAGGCACGTTTCCATCACAACCAACTATAACAAGTGTCAAAATGAAAATGAGTATTGCCAAACCAAAATATTTAATCATTCTATTTCCCATTTTAACTGCACCCCCTTATGCAGTTTATTACTATTTACTGGGATATTATATATATATTTATATAAAAAGCCTTTAAAGTTGATGATCTTTTTCTATTTTAAATCTGTATATTTTGGTTCAATTATAATTTATCAAATAATTTGTTTCATTTCAACACTAAGTTTGCTGTGAGGTGAGGTTTTGTCCATCTTATATATTTTTATCCTATTAGTAACCTAATATGTTTATTTGGTTATTATCCATTTTAGTGGTTCACAAACCTAAAAAAGCCTGATGTATTTTCAACTTAAAGTAATCCACATCATGATAGTCATGGACTTTTTAAATCTCATTGATTTTATAGTTAATTCCTTCTAATTTGCGAGTTTGAATAGGACAATCACCATATGTAACAATTCCATATTTGTGCTTCTGTAAAGTATCTACAAATTTAATTACTGTTTAAGTTTTGATTCTAATCCTAACAAACAGCGATTATCTAATGCTTTTTACATATCTTGGAGTTTTCAGTATTTTAGATTAACTTAAGTCCATCTTTAATTGTATATTCTTTAGATAAGTTTTTATTTTTTGTAATTAATTTTTCTAACCGGGGTTTTTCGTTTACTATTAAAATTCTTTGGTCTTAACTAAGATCCAGCGGTTATGTTTTAAAGTGAGAGTTTCTTGTTTACTTAAATTATTACGGCTTTGTTCATCTCTATGGACCTGATCTATTGTATTATTGAACTTAGCAATAATATGGAATTTATCAAAGACAATAACTGCATGTGGATACCAGTTGTTTATCACTTTAATATAAGGATCTCATCTATCCATAGTTATGGCTTTAATGTTAAAAAGTTCTTTTTTGGTCATATACTTAAAAAGTTCATCTAGGGTTTTAAATCATCTATTCTTACCGAACCAGATTACGTGGCCGGTAATGAAGTCTAAAACAACTGTTAAATATTTATGATGTTTTCCAACTGATACTTCATCGATAGTAATATAACCAGAATTAATATAGTCAATTTCATCATATTTTTCTTCTAAGAAGCTTTTATCTATTTTTTTTAACTATTTTTAAGTCAAGATTAAAGTGTTTAGCTTAGCATTAATGTACAGAGTTAATGTATATAAACGAGTATTTTTTTACTTTGGGCCCTTTCTTATCACTTATAAGACCTAAACGCCAACTCTGGTTTGTCCACAGGTAGATGTATATCTTTTATCAGGAAAAACTGTTGTAAATATAGCCAGACCTTTATCAGGATCAACAATTTGATCGAAACTGTCAACCTTTGCTTGATAAAAGGAAAATAAAAATGATATACAAAAATGTGACATAAATGAAGATCTCTTCTTATATTTTATCTTGCTAAAAAATATTAGAGGTCTTTCAACCTATGGTCTTCTTTTTATTTAATTTTTATCCACTGAAATGGAGCGGATTCAAAAATTATTATAATGAGAAACTAAAATATCTGAATTTTCGAAGACAAAATATATTTAGAATTATAATATTATATAACTGGATCTAATCTCTATAGGCGATGAGACGATCAGAAGAAGTTATTACTCGGTTTAAAAACTTATTTAGTAAAAAAGTATCTTTATGTATAAGCCAAAATTTAAAGTGAATAAAAGATTATTCAAAAACAAGCTTTCTGTAAAATTTATAGTTTCAATAATATGGTTAGACCCCAAAAAGTCCAAATAAATATCTCTAATAATAAAATTTTTTAGTAATTCAACAGTAAATATATCTTTAATCATGAAAAATAATATATCTGAAGATAAAAATGTCTCTCCTGTTCTATGTGGTGACTAGTTTTAATCCTTTAAACAACTTTTTGAAGTTTACTGCTGCAACTTTAAATCCAAACCAGATTTTTTGACATACTTCACCCCTGACAGGCATATTATCGACATTGTATTTGCGTCTCAATACAGAAGGAATACCTTCTATAGCAGCTCTTTGATTGCATTCTTTGATATATTCTTCTTCACCCATTGTTTTTCTAAGTCGGCCAGTCTCATATCTTTTTTCAGTGAAGCGGACTGAATTATGTTTTTTATTGCTTTTGATTCTACATTCGCTTTGTCTATTGCAATCGGCACACTTTTGTTTATCAAAAATAGCATAAAATGAATTTTTATCAGGATTTTTCTTCTGATATTCTGGTTCAACACCTTCTGTACAGCTTAGAATATTTTCATCATTTACATCAAGGTTAAAGTTTTCATAATAAGTCATTTTATCAGCAGCTGGTTTTTTACCCGTTAATTCACCAGGCATATATATAATGCCTTTATCAAAAGCTTCTTTTGCAAGCTCATATGTATAATAAGCACCATCCATAAAAACTTTTAACGGGTTATTAATACTAATGTTTAAGGTTTGATCATTACTCAGTTTTTTTAAAGTATCAGCACTAAAATCTT
>Ga0209942_1002170_pt1 | contig 10169 bp, 10 predicted proteins | sample SalPonR1_A_D2_MG_FD_185695 | JGI IMG/M metagenome (GOLD analysis project Ga0209942, IMG submission 185695) | Salt pond soil microbial communities from South San Francisco under conditions of wetland restoration - Salt Pond MetaG R1_A_D2_MG... ... | reverse complement strand
GGGGGCGGCGGCTCTTTACCCGCGACCTGCTGGCCCGCCCCGTGCTGTTGCGCAACACGGGCGAGATGGCGGGGACGATGTGTTTCGTCACCGCCATCGCGCTGACGCCCTTGTCCTCGGCCTCGGCCATCCTGCAGGCGACGCCGCTCGCCGTCACGCTGGGCGCGGCGCTGTTTCTGGGCGAGCCGGTGGGCTGGCGGCGGTGGTCGGCGATCCTGGTGGGGTTCGCGGGGGTGCTGATGGTGGTGCGCCCGGGGCTCGCGGGGTTCGCGCCCGCCTCGCTCTTTGCCGTGGGGGCAGTGGTCGGGCTGGCGCTGCGCGATTTGTCGACGCGGGCGGTGCCGGCGGCGATCTCGTCGATGCAGCTCTCGGCCTATGCCTTTGCCACGCTGGTGCCGACGGGGGCGATCCTGCTCGCGTTCGGGAGCGGGCCGGTGGTGCCCGGCGGTGTTCAACTGCGCGACCTCGGCCTCGCGCTGGGCTGTGGCGTGGCGGCCTATTACGCCATCGTCGCGGCGATGCGGGTGGGCGAGGTGGCGGTGGTGACGCCGTTTCGCTACACCCGGCTGGTCTTTGCCCTGGCGATCGGCGTGCTGGTCTTTGCCGAGCGGCCCGATGGCTGGACGCTGACCGGCGCGGCGGTGATCGTGGCGTCGGGGCTTTATACGCTGGCGCGTGAGGCGCGGCTGGGGCGGCGGCGGTAGGGGGGACGGAATCCGGTTGAGTGCGGTGGCGATCCGGGCGAGGCTGCGAGGTGACACCACCGGGCCGGGAGACCGCCATGACACGCGCCTTTGCCATCCTGACCTTCGTGGCCGCCGTTGCGTTCGCGGCCTCGCCGTTCCTGTCGGACGGGTTCAACGGCTTTGCCCCCGAACAGTTCCCGGTGCCGCAGGCCGACCCGCCGATTCAGCCCGCGGGCTACGCGTTCTCGATCTGGGGCCTGATCTACCTGTGGCTGATCGCGGGGACGGGCTTTGGCCTGCTCATGCGCGCGGATGCGCCGGGCTGGAGGGCGGCGCGCGCGCCGCTGTTTCTGAGCCTCGCGGTGGGCAGCAGCTGGATCGCCGTGGCGCAAATCTCGGTCATCGCGGCGACGGTGCAGATCTGGATAATGCTGATCGCCGCCCTCGTCGCGCTGGTGCGCGCGGGCCGCAGCGACCGCTGGCTGCAGGCCGAGCCGGTGGGCGTCTATGCAGGCTGGCTGACGGCGGCGGCGTCGGTCTCCATCGGGCTGGTGCTGGCGGGCTATGGCCTTGCGTCGGAGACGGTCGCGGCCTTTGCGGGCCTGGTGCTGGCGCTGGCGATCGCGTCGGCGGTGCAGCGCGTCCGGCCCGACAGCCTGGCCTATCCGGCGGCGGTGATCTGGGCGCTTGTCGGCGTGATCGTCGCCAATCTCGCGCCCCTGAACGCCGGTGTGACCGGGCTTGCGGGGGCGGGGATCGTGTATCTGGCGGCGATGATGCTGCGCGGTGCACGCGGCTGAGGGGCGGCCTCTTCGCTCCATTCTCATCCTGCCCCGCCACGCGCCGCGTTTGCATCGGCGGGGTTTCTTGCTATGGGGCGGGCAGGTTTCATTCAACTCCGGGACAGGCACGCCATGAGCAGCATCATCGACATTCACGCCCGCGAAATCCTCGACAGCCGGGGCAACCCGACGGTGGAGGTCGAGGTCACGCTGGAGGACGGCACGATGGGCCGCGCCGCCGTGCCCTCGGGGGCCTCGACCGGCGCGCATGAGGCGGTGGAAAAGCGCGACGGCGACGCCGCGCGCTATGGTGGCAAGGGCGTGCTGGAGGCCTGCGCCAGCGTCAACGGCGAGATCGCAGAGGCGCTCCTCGGCATGGACGCGACCGAGCAGGTGGCCGTGGACGAGATGATGATCGAGCTTGACGGCACCGCCAACAAGGGGCGTCTGGGGGCCAACGCGATCCTCGGCGTCTCGCTCGCCTGCGCGAAGGCGGGGGCCGATTACTCGGCCATCCCGCTCTATCGCTACGTGGGCGGGGCCTCGGCGCGGGTGCTGCCGGTGCCGATGATGAACATCATCAACGGCGGCGAGCATGCCGACAACCCCATCGACATCCAGGAATTCATGATCATGCCGGTGAGCGCGGGCACGATCCGCGAGGCGGTGCGCATGGGCGCCGAGGTGTTCCACACGCTCAAGAAGGAACTGAACGCCGCCGGGCTCGCCACCGGCGTGGGCGACGAGGGCGGCTTTGCCCCCGCGCTGTCGGGCACGCGCGATGCGCTGGATTTCATCCTGCGCTCCATCGAAAAGGCGGGCTACGCCCCGGGCGAGGATATCCACCTCGCCCTCGATTGCGCCGCGACCGAATATTACAGGGGCGGCAAGTACGAGATGACGGGCGAGGGGGCGAGCCTCACGAGCGAGGAGAACGTCGCCTATCTGCAGGCGCTCTGCGCCGACTATCCGATCATCTCGATCGAGGACGGCATGGCCGAGGATGACTGGGACGGCTGGACCGCGCTGACCGACGCCATCGGCGACAAGGTGCAGCTGGTGGGCGACGATCTCTTCGTGACCAACCCCGCGCGGCTCTCCGAGGGCATCGCGCGCGGCGCGGCCAATTCCATGCTGGTCAAGGTCAACCAGATCGGCACCCTGACCGAGACGCTTCAGGCAGTGGAGATGGCGCATCGCGCGGGCATGACCAACGTGATGAGCCACCGCTCTGGCGAGACAGAGGACGCCACCATCGCCGATCTCGCCGTGGCCACCAATTGCGGGCAGATCAAGACCGGCAGCCTCGCGCGGTCCGACCGGCTGGCGAAGTACAACCAGCTCATCCGCATCGAGGAATCGCTGGGCGAGAGCGCCCGCTACGCCGGTCGCGGCATTCTGAAGTGACCGGCCGGGCGGGACGCCGCCCGCGATCTTGATCTCTGTCAATGCACCGTGGCGACAATGCGTTAGGGCTTGCCGTGTCGCGGGCGCGGATGCCCGCATCGTGCAAGGAGGATGAGATGCCGTCTTTTTCGAAGCTTGGCGTGATGATCGCCGCCGCCCTGGTCCTGTCGGCCTGTGAGACGCCCGACCGCTATCCCGTCTCGGGCGAGGAATGCACGCAGGAAGACGGCGTGAAGAGCGTGGACAGCACCACCGCGAACTGCGCGCCTCCCGCGAACTGAGGCGACGGGGCAACCCGCGCGGGTGCCGGAAGACATCAGGGGCGGGTGATACCTCACCCGCCCCTTTGCCGTGTCCGCCGATGTGCCCGGCACGGGAGATCCGCCCGGCCCGCGGCCTGACGCTCAGGCCCGGCGGCGGCGGCTGCGGCTGCCCGCGCGCCCGCCCGAGCGGACCTCTTCGCCCGGCTTCGGCGGGGCCTTGTTGAACTTGATCCAGTTACCGCCATGCGGGTCGTTGGCCATCAGGAAATTGGCGGCGTGGATCGCCTCCATCTCCTTGCCCGCGCGGGCCCTGGTGGAACCCAGCCCGAAGAGCTGGCAGAAGGTCTCGTCGTCCATGTCTTCGGAGATCACCAGCCCGGCTGCGGCGACCTCGGCCTTCTTGGCCTCGATCTCGGCCTGTTTCACCGGCAGCGCGATCGGGTTCATGATCGCGCTCGTCATCCCCGCCTCGATCGCCATCGGCAGGAAGGCGTTGTTGATGCCGTGCCGGTTGGGCAGGCCAAAGGAGATGTTGGACGCACCGCAGGTGGTGTTGACGCCCAGCTCATCGCGCAGGCGGCGCACCAGGGTGAACACCTGCCGCCCGGCGGTGCCCATCGCGCCCACCGGCATGACCAGCGGATCGACCACGATGTCATGCGCGGGAATGCCGAAATCGGCGGCGCGCTCGACGATCTTTTTCGCCACGGCAAAGCGCACGTCCGGGTCCTCGGAAATGCCGGTGTCGTCGTTGGAGATGGCAACCACCGGCACGTTGTATTTCTTGACCAGCGGCAGGACGTATTCGAGCCGCTCCTCCTCGCCGGTCACCGAGTTGAGCAGCGGGCGGCCATGCGCGGCCTGCAGCCCGGCCTCCAGCGCCGCCGGAACCGAAGAGTCGATGCAGAGCGGCAGGTCCACCAGCCCCTGCACGAGCTCGACGATCGCCGTCATCAGCGGCGGCTCGGTCTCGTTGGGGTTGGGGTTGGAGTTGTAGACCACGCCCGCGTTGATATCGAGCACGGTCGCCCCGGCGGCGGCCTGCGCCACGGCATCGGCCTCGACGGTGGAATAATCCCCCGCCTCCAGCTCGGCGGCGAGCTTCTTGCGCCCGGTGGGGTTGATGCGTTCGCCAATCACGCAGAACGGCTCGTCAAAGCCGATCACGGCGGTCTTCGTCTTGCTTTCGACGATGGTGCGGGTCATGTCTTATCCTTGTTGCGCAGCCGGGATGCCCGAGGCACCCCCCTGGTCGATCGCCCATTGGGCATTGGTCTTGATCCCGCCCAGCGGGAAAAAATGCACGCGCTCGATCAGGAAATCGGGATTGGCGGCCTTGTGGGCCGCGAGCGCGGCGAGAACCTCTGTCGGCTCGTAGGGCAGCAGAAGCTTGGATACATCCATCGCGCGTTTCTGGAGCACTTTCAAGGACGGACCGACGCCGCAGGCGATGGCGAACTTGATCAGCGTCTGAAGCTTCGCCGGACCGGCAATGCCGATGTGGATGGGCATGGTGATGCCCGCCTCCTGCAGCGCGTCCGCCCACTTGATGATCGGCTTGGAGTCGAAGGCGAACTGCGTGGCGATGGCCATCTGCGCATCCGTGGTCTCGGAGAATTGCTGCTTCCAGCGCAGCGCCGCGTCGACGTTCTTGCGGCTGCCGTCGGGGTCGATGTCCTTGTTGCCCTCGGGGTGGCCTGCGACATGCAGGCGCTTGAAGCCCGCGCGGTCGAACTCGCCGGTTTCCAGCAGTTGCGTGGAGGCGTGGAAATCGCCGTGCGGCTTTTCGACACCACCGGCCAGCAGCAACGCCTGATCGACGCCCGCCTCTCCCTGATAGCGCGCGATCCAGTCCTTGAGCGTGGCGCGGTCCTTGATGATGCGTGCCGGGAAATGCGGCATCACCGGATAGCCCTCGCGTGCGACGCGCTTGGCGGTGGCGACCATGTCGTCGATGGGCGTGCCCTCGATATGGGCGATGTAGACGCGCGTGCCCGCGGGAAGCAGCTCGCGGAAATCCTCGATCTTCTCGGCGGTGCGCGGCATCACCTCCATCGAGTAGCCTTCGAGCAGCGCCTCGACCTGACGGTTCAGGGGGGGCGTCGCGGGGGCGGCGGCCTCACGCCTGCGGAAATTCAAAAGAGCCATCGCGGCCTCCCATAGCGAACCGGGGCGCATTCACGCCCAGCCATCATTGCCGATGAGCGTCCTGAGACGCTCGGTGTCGTAAAGGGCGTCGAGCCGGGCGGCCTCGCTCTGCGCGACCTCGCCCGCCTCGCCTTCCACCGGATAGGGATCGCCCTTGCGCCACTGGGCGAGATAGTCGTCCGTCTCCGCCGCGCCGGTCTTCATCGCCGCGCGGTCGATGGCCTGCTCGAACCGCTCGGGCAATTGTACCTTGCTGCCCCGGCGGCCCTTGCCGACGATGACCTGCGCGGGAATGTCGCGCCAGTAAACGATAGTGACATCAACCATGACCGATTCCCCTTCCGTGGGCTCTGTCTAATTCACCCGGCCCCCGTGACAGGGCCGGATTTCGACGTAACGGCGACGCACAGCGACGCGCTCAACCTAGTCATGCCGCGCGCGCCCCGCCACCGGGCGGAAATGGAATAATTCTCAAGATCATGTTGGCGCGGCCCGTGCCGGGCGCACACGAAAACGGGCGGCACCACCGGCCCCGCCCGTCTGGTCGTCTGGCGCTGTCGACGCGGCTCAGGCCTCGGCGTCGGCCTCGGTCTCTTCCTCGGCCACGACCTCCTCGGTCTCGTCCTCTTCGTCCTCTTGGCTCTTGAGCGCGGAGGGGGCGGAGATGTTGCAGATCACGAAATCGCGGTCGATGGTGGGCTTGGCACCCGCCGGCAGGTCGACCATCGAGATGGTCATCGTGTCGCCGACATTCTCCATCTTGGTGAGGTCCACGACCACCTTCTCGGGGATGTCGCCCGCCGTCACGACAAGCTCGACCTCCGGGCGCACGATGGTCAGCACGCCGCCCTTGCGCAGCGCCTTGCACTCTTCCTCGCCCTCGAACTCGACATGGATGAACAGGTTGATCTTGGTTGTGCGGCGCAGGCGCATGAAATCGACATGCGTCGGCAGGTCCTTGACCACGTCGCGCTGCACGTCGCGGCAGATCACGCGCACGTCCTCCTGGCCGTCGACCTTGAGGTTGAACAGCGTCGACTTGAACCGGCCCTTGCGCAGCTTCGCGATCAGCTCGTTGAACGGCATCTGGATGGGCAGCGGGTCCACGTCGCCGCCGAATACGATCCCCGGAACCATGTGCGCGCGGCGCACGGCACGGGCGGCGCCCTTGCCTGTCCCCGTGCGTTCCTGGGCGTGAAGATCAGGAATTTCTCCAGCCATGTTGTCTCTCCTTGGCAAAAGGCGGGGTGCCTCCAAGGCTGTCACCCCGCGTGAAGCCGCGCTGATAGACCACGAAACGGGGCTTGAAAAGGGACAAAAAGCGCGACTCCGGGTTTCTTCGTGACAAAAATGCCCGCTCTGCGCCGTGTGCGGCCGCGTGCTACGCCCAGTCGCCCGCGAAATCGCGCGGGATCATCAGCACGTCGCGATCCAGATCGTGCACGTCGCGGCACCCGCACAGCCCCATCGAGGCGTCGAGCTCGGTCCGGATGATCTCCAGCGCGCGGGTAACGCCGGCCTCGCCCATCGCGCCGAGAGCATAGGTGAAGGCGCGCCCGATATAGGCCCCGCGCGCGCCCAGTGACAGCGCCTTGAGCACGTCCTGCCCCGAGCGGATGCCGCTGTCGAGATGCACCTCGATGCGGTCGCCCACCGCGTCCATGATCGCGGGCAGGGCGCGGATCGCCGACAGCGCCCCGTCCAGCTGACGCCCGCCGTGGTTCGACACGATGATGGCATCCGCCCCCACGTTCAGCGCCTCCGCCGCGTCGCGCGCATCCATGATCCCCTTGATGATGAGCGGCCCGTCCCACATCTTGCGAAACTGCCGGATGCGGTCCCAGTCGAGCGCCTGGTCGAACGCCTCCGCCGTCCATGCCGACAGCGACGAGGGGTCGGTCACGCCCTTGGCATGGCCCACAATATTGCCGAAGCTGCGCCGCTTGGTGCCCAGCATCCCCAGGCCCCACTGCACCTTGGTCATCATGTCGGCGATCGAGCGCGCGGTCAGCTTGGGCGGTGCCGACAGGCCGTTCTTTAGGTCCTTGTGCCGCTGGCCCAGCATCTGCAGATCGACCGTGATCATCGCCGCCGAGCAGTTCGCGGCTTTCGCCCGGTCGAAGAGGCGCTGCATGAAATCGTCGTCCCTGAGCGTGTAGACCTGGAACCAGAACGGCTTTTCGGTATTCTCCGCGACATCCTCGATGGAACAGATCGACATCGTCGAGAGCGTGAAGGGCACGCCGAATTTCTCCGCCGCCCGCGCCGCCTTGATCTCGCCATCGGCGCATTGCATCCCCGTAAGCCCCACGGGCGCGAGGCCCACCGGCATCGCCACCTCCTGCCCGATCATGGTCGAGGCGAGGTTGCGCCCGGTCATGTCGATCGCCACCCGCTGCTTCAGCAGCAGGCGCGCGAAATCGGACGTGTTCTCGCGAAAGGTCTGCTCGGTCCAGCTCCCGGATTCCGCGTAGTCGTAGAACATCTTCGGCACGCGGCGGCGGTAGAGGGGCTTGAAATCGTCGATGCAGGTGATGACGGGCATGGGCGGCTCTCCGGGAATTGGTAAAAGGGCTTTACCAACCCCGGCGCGCGCGCGCAATCACCGGCGGTGTCGTTGGGGCCGTCTGGCCTTGAGCGGGCGTTTGCATCCTAGCCCCGCGCGGGACAAGGCGTGCTTGCACGCCGCCGCGCGAGCGCCTGACCGCCTCCTCGGGCGGGCGCTTTGGACACGCTGTAAGCAGCGGAAAGATAGAAAGTATCTTTCACCATAAACCGCGCAGCACAATCGGATTTGCGCCCACCCGGCGGCCGGGCGCTCGCGCGGCTCAGCTCGTCACGTAGCAATGACGGCAACAGGCCACTTACGCCCGGTGCGCGCCCTCCGCCAGCCCGCGCACGAACTCCAGCACCTCGCCGACGGGGCGCCCCTTGGCCATCTCGCCCACGATGGCCGAGCCGACGACACAGCCATCGGCCACCCCCGCGATGGTCCGGGCCGTCTCGGGGCTGCGGATGCCGAAGCCCACGATCACCGGCAGGTCGGTCTGCGCCTTGATGCGCGTCACTTCCGGCCCCACGTCGCCCGCCTCCGCCGCCGCCGCGCCGGTGATGCCGGTGATCGACACGTAATAGACGAATCCGGATGTGTTCTGCAGCACCTTGGGCAGGCGCTTGTCGTCGGTGGTGGGGGTGGCGAGGCGAATGAAGTTCAGCCCCGCCTTGGCCGCGGGAATGCACAACTCGTCATCCTCCTCGGGCGGCAGGTCCACCACGATCAGCCCGTCGATCCCGGCGGCCTTCGCATCGGCGAGAAATCGGTCCACCCCGCGATTGTAGATCGGGTTGTAATAGCCCATCAGCACGATGGGCGTGGTGTCGTCCGCCTCGCGAAAAGCGCGCGCCATCGCCAGCGTCTTCTCCAGCGTCATGCCGCCTGCCAGCGCCCGCTGCCCGGCCAGCTGGATGGTCGGCCCGTCGGCCATCGGATCGGTAAAGGGCACGCCCAGCTCGATGATGTCCACGCCCGCGCCCGGCAGCCCCTTCATCACCTCCAGAGAGGTCCCGGCATCCGGGTCGCCCGCCATGATGTAGGAGACAAAGGCCTTTTTTCCGGCGGCTTTCAACTCGGCGAACTTGGCGTCGATGCGGGTCATTTGCGTTTCCTTGGCGGTTTCGGGTCATGTGCAGAAAACTGCGGCGGAAATCAATGCGAAACCCGCCGCGCACCCCGGCGGTTTCGGGAATCCCGGGGTTTGTGGCATGATGAAGCGGGATCAGGCGGAGGAAATCTCGATGAAACGAGACAGCATCATCATGGCGGTCGGGCTCGTGCTGGCCACGGCCACAGCAGCACAGGCAGAGGATTTTGGGATGCGCGTGATCGGCGGCTCGGTCCAGCTTGGCGCCGATCTGGTGCTCCGCATCACTGGCGAGGACGTGGCGCTGCCCGAGGGCGCGCGCTGCACCGTCGAGCTGCCGCCACCCTATGACGCCCATGTGCAGCAGGCCAGCCAGGAGTGCCGCCGCGTGGTGCTGCACCAGTCCACCATGCCGATCCTCGATGCCGAGGGCTATGCCATCCCCTCTGGTCAGGCGCCCGCGATCATCAGCGTCAGCGGCCCCGACGGTGCGCCCCTGGGCGAGATCGACACGGTCTATCCCTACAACAACCAGTTCTCCGACCTGCGCATCCTCATCCGCGGCGTGCGCAACCCGGTGGCCGAGGGCCAGAGCTTCGAGGCCGAGGTGCAGGGCACCGGACAGCCCATCGCCCCGGGCCTCACCTGCCGCTGGGCCACCTACGGCCCGGTGCGGTTCGAGCCCGCCTCCGACAATCACTGCACCGGCCGCGTGACGGCGCTGGCCCCCACCGGGCGCGATGCCGACATGCATGTCGAGATCGTCAACATGACCGACATGCACGCCGTGGGCTACGCCATCGCCGCGATGATCGTGGAATAACCCGCGCCGCCGCACCTGCTTGCGTCTGCGCCGCGGCCTCACTAGAAGCAGCGCAAACGCAAGACAGAGGGGCCGCAGATGGGCTTCAAGATGGGAATCGTGGGGCTGCCCAACGTGGGCAAGTCCACGCTGTTCAACGCGCTCACGCGTACCGCCGCCGCGCAGGCGGCGAATTTTCCGTTCTGCACCATCGAGCCCAACGTGGGCGAGGTGGCGGTGCCCGATGCGCGGCTCGACCGGTTGGCCGAAATCGCCAAGTCGAAACAGGTCATCCCCACCCGCATGACCTTCGTCGACATCGCGGGGCTGGTGAAGGGCGCGAGCCGGGGCGAGGGCCTCGGCAACCAGTTCCTCGCCAATATCCGCGAGGTCGATGCCATCGCCCATGTGCTGCGCTGCTTCGAGGATGGTGACGTGAC
>Ga0209942_1002168_pt1 | contig 10174 bp, 6 predicted proteins | sample SalPonR1_A_D2_MG_FD_185695 | JGI IMG/M metagenome (GOLD analysis project Ga0209942, IMG submission 185695) | Salt pond soil microbial communities from South San Francisco under conditions of wetland restoration - Salt Pond MetaG R1_A_D2_MG... ... | reverse complement strand
GCGAAGGGGATCCACCTCTTACCATTCCGAACAGAGAAGTTAAGCCCTTCAGCGCCGATGTTACTGCGTCAGAGCACGTGGGAGAGTAGGTCGCCGCCGCTCTTTAAAACAAAAAAGCCCAATACCGTAAGGTGTTGGGCTTTTTTTTATGTGCTGCCCTCGGCTCCGCTCAGGTGGCAAGCTCGCCACGACGCGCTAGAAGAAGGCCCAATCTGAGTGTATGTGTGAAGCAATTATTCGCACTCTATTCATATCGGGATGTCTTCTTGCTTTTATTCGGAACCTATGACTTCAAGAGATAGAACTGTTGCCCTTATCATATTCCTTATTCTTTATTACTTTTGGGACAGCCGAGCAAACAACTTTAGTCATTAGCCATTCTATGAATTATCCAATTGTGCTTTATCCAAATATGGTTTCTAAGTTTCTTAACCTATAAGTAGATTGCACTTATGCTTTTTCATACTCTGGACTTCTTATATTTTTTTATAGCTTTTTTTCTTGTCTATTGGTTTGTCTTTCAAAAGAGTCTTAAGGCCCAGAATATCCTCATTTTCATTGCGAGTTATATATTCTATGGTTGGTGGGATTGGCGGTTTTTATCCTTAATAGCTTTCAGCACAGTCGTGGATTATGCAGTTGGCCGCAAGCTCTCCCAGACGAGCAGTGAAATCCATCGTAAAACTCTATTGTGGGTAAGCATTGCGGTTAATATAGGACTACTCGGATTTTTTAAGTATTTCAATTTTTTTGCCGAAAACTTGTACGAACTTTTATCAAGTATAGGTTTTCAGCCCAATAGAACAAGCTTAGATATTATTCTCCCTGTGGGGATTAGTTTTTATACTTTTCAAACACTTAGCTATACTATTGATGTTTATCGACGAAAGATAAAGCCCACCCGAGACTTTATTGCATTCGGAGCATTTGTGAGCTTTTTTCCTCAGTTGGTAGCGGGACCTATTGAAAGAGCGAGTCACTTGTTGCCACAATTTTTTTCCGCACGAAGATTCAATTACCGAAAGGCGGTTGATGGAAGCAAACAAATTCTATGGGGCTTATTCAAGAAAGTGGTAATTGCTGATAAGTGTGGTGAATTGGCAGATCTAATTTTTAATAATTCAGCAGATCTGAATGGGTCTTCCCTTATTTTAGGAACCGTTTTCTTTTCCTTTCAAATTTATGGAGATTTTTCAGGATACTCTGACATTGCTATTGGGATTGCTAGACTACTCGGCTTTGATTTAAAGCAAAATTTTGCTTTCCCCTATTTTTCAAGGGATATTGCTGAATTTTGGAGGAGGTGGCATATCTCCTTATCAACTTGGTTTAGGGACTATCTGTATATTCCACTCGGTGGAAGTAGAGGCGGACTCAGAATGAAAATCAGAAATATTTTTATCATTTTTCTGGTCAGTGGTTTTTGGCACGGAGCAAACTGGACTTTTATTTTCTGGGGAGGCATCAATGCGGTATATTTTCTACCGCTTATGCTAATGAATCGCAATCGTGATAATCTGGGTGTTGTGGAGTCACATGGGGTATTTCCGGCTGGAAGGGATGTACTCAATATTATCGCCACCTTCTCACTTTCCGCTTTTGCCTGGATTTTTTTTCGGGCTGAAAGTATGACTCATGCATTTCAATACGTGAAAGGCCTTTTTTATAACACTTTCCAACCCGATGGTTTTTTTAGTGATGTCCAGTGGGGCAATATCGGCATTACATTCTCCCTGATTGTTTTTTTCACAGTGGTGGAATGGTATGGTCGTTTTGGATTGTATGGACTTCAACATATATTTAGGAAGCAGCATAGACTTGTCCGATGGGGATTTTATACCGGCTTAGTATTTCTGATCATCATTTATTATCAGGTCGAGCGGAGTCCATTCATTTACTTTCAATTCTAAGTCAATGAAAAAGTACTTTAAGGAGTTAATCCGATTTTCACTCGTTTGCATACCCGGGTATTTTGTATTGTTGATCCTTTGGGGTATTATTCCCTATTCTCACAATGGGTCAAACTTGAAATACAAACAAGGTTCGTATGGTCATTTAAATACGCGGGTCAAGGAAATTTCGGGTTTTGGGGAAGTAGATATTCTTTTCGTTGGAAGTTCAAGAATATACAGGGGGTTTGACCCCAGAATTTTTGAGAACTATGGAGTAAGAGTCTTTGTGCTGGGCTCAAGTGGCCAAACCCCAGTTCAATCCTACATTTTATTAAAGCGATACCTGAAAGAGTTAAATCCCGGCTTAATTGTTTTTGATCTTTTCCCAAGATCCTTCTCTAAAAAAGGTGTAGAATCAAGTTTAGATCTTCTAGCTAATGATCAAATAGATAGCCTAAGCATGAACATGGCACGCAAGCAAGATGATATATTAGTTTGGAACACCTTCATTTATGCTAAATTGAGACAATGGATGGGAATGCACCAAGAATTTAAAGAGCCGCGATTTAAAGCGGATAGGGGTGATAGGTATGTTTCAGGAGGATATGTACATAAAGAGTTAAAATTTCACCAAAAAATAGATTGCGAGGATACTGAAGAAGTAAAATGGGCAGCACCCAATCCACTTCAGACGGATTACTTTAATAAGATTATCAATCTAGTGGGTAAGATGAATATCGAGCTGCAGCTAATAAATATGCCCATCGCAAATTATGAGTGTTATTCTAATAATGATATCCTGCAGCCCCTATGGAAAGAGACTAAACTAGATTATATCGACTTTAATAAGGTCTTGACCTGGAGAGACTCCATTGACTTTTACGACAATTTTCACTTAAACGAAATTGGGGTTAAAAAGTTAAACACCTATTTTGTCGATCAAATTATTGAAGTGGATAGTCAGGAATAATTGGACCTAATCTTCGGAATCTTGAGTTACCCCCCACCCCCACTAGTTCTAAGCGATTCCCATTAGTTCAATTCCTTAGTCTAAAACTTTCCAATAATTTTCGTAAATTAAACATCATCTTACTTATGAAGATCAAGTCATTATGAAACTGTCTATAAGCTCGCTCACTCTCAATTTTATTTTGCTACTTTTCGTCGCCCCACTTTTCGGGCAGGACTACCAGACTGTGCATTCGAATCGAACCGCTCACTTTAAGGATTATGCAGCGAATGTGCGAAGCCTTCGCATTGATTCAGTGCAATATCAGGGTGATTCTATTCTTTACCCCTTTGCAGTGATTCAACAGGTGGGGGTGAATTGTTTTTCCCTTTCTCAAGCCTCCTGGATCGGAAAGAAGGTGATTATTGAGGATTCTGGCCACAACCTGTTTTTCAACAAGTACGGAGATACGATCACTTTACAACCTCAAGCGATGCCCGGTGATTCCTGGCTGGCTTTTCAGAGAGGAGATTCGCTCTCTATTAAGGCCAGAGTGACCGCTTTAGAGGAAGGAGAGGTACTTGGAATGCCGGATTCTGTGAAGACGGTAAGATTTCAAGCGTATGACAATGAAGATCAAGCTATGGATCATCCCGTGAACTCCATGGAAATCCAGCTCAGTCAACATTTTGGCTTTTTACAAACGTTGAATTTCGCCTTTTTTCCCGATCTTGAGGGTGCATTTCTCGGTCGAGGACTTTTAGAATATGAACTTGCTGGTTTGTCTGAACCTCGAGCGGGTATTCAAAACCTGAGCTGGAGAGATGTGCACGATTTTCAATTGGGTGATATCATGCATGTGCGAGAAGAATCCAGATGCTGGCCTGACCCGGGGCAAACCACGGTAACAAAATCAATTATTACCTATCTGGAAAGAGCCGATTATGCAGACTCTATCGTGTATCACTATGCTTTGGAGGAGCAAATAGAACACACGGACGATCTCGGGTTTTCTGTTGAATATTCCATAGATACTCTAATACAAACCATCCATCCTAATCCCGCCTTTGACCAATTACCGGGTCAACCCGTGGTAGAACAGGACTTCAGTTACCAATATTATATGAATGCAGCCTACCCCTTATCCAAAATAGATGCCAGTGGATTTGAGAGCTTTTTCCAGACCGAAAACTGTTGGGAGATGAGCTTTGTAGATGGATGCTTGCGGGACGACACCTACTATAAGGGCCTGGGGGGACCATTCTATTTTTGTATGTATGATATATGTAATGGTATAGAAGAGCGAAAATTAGTCTATTACGAGAAGTCCGATACTGTTTGGGGCACACCTTTAGATTTGACCTCAGCGACCTCAGCCGTGACTAAAGAGAAGCTCATCGTATATCCCAATCCGGCGAATGGAGCCATTTTTGTAGATAAGGTGGGGGGAAATCTAAATGAGCATCATTTTTTACTCTATACCCTCCAGGGGGTTGAGGTGAGAAATCAAAAGTTAGCAGGAGCAGGCGCAAGGATGGATATCAGCGACTTGGCTTCAGGTATGTACCTTTTGCATATCAACAAAGGTGGAAAACGGGTACATACGGAGAAGGTGGTCATTCAATAGGATGAGGTCGGTGGTATTTGATGATTTTATAAACGTATGCTTAAGGTTTTTTTTGGGCATCCATCGGCTCGAACCAGGTTCGAGCCGATGCGCTACGTTTCAGGGCTCACTCGGTAGCCCCGCCTCTGTCCTCGAAAAGGTCTTGAACAGACCTTATTCGGGACTCCGGCGGCCTCGTTCGGTCTCCTCCCGGAGGAGACCCCGACCCCAAATTTTGGGCCGGGCCCTTACACATCGCTGATGCGAGGGAGGGTCGTATTTTTCCCTACTTTGATTCCTTTATTTGTAGGAATTGGAATGTACTGATCGCTAGCGTTTTGCCGTGTTTAGAAGGTAAGAAGTGGTTTTCAAATCTCAAATCGAGATATACTTATTTAGCTAGGATACTTTTCTTTAGCTGCGGGTTTAGCTAGGATATGCTTTAATCCCGTTTAGTTTTTGTTGCGACCTCATCATTTAAATATTGATTATAACATTCCCTGTTTTCTTTCCTTTGATTACATACTCGTAAGCCTTCGATATATCTTCTAGTTGATATTCGCGATCAATCACGGGTTTAAAGTTTCCGGACTCCAACTGATTAGAGATAAATGGTATTGTTTTCTTTTTATTGAGGGGGATAGGAAAGATTACTTTTTTGCTTGATATTGAAGTTACTAGTGGGTAAAATACATTTTGAGAATATGGTCCTAGCTCGGATGAGGTATATACTCCTTTTGCATTTAGTATTGACTTACATTTTCCGAATGTACTTTTACCTACCGTATCAAAGATAAAATCATACTTTTCGTCGTCTGCTGTAAAATACTCTTTCGTATAATCAATGACCTTATCGGCACCTAAGTCTTGTATTAACTTGATGTTTTTAGTGTTGCAGGTTGCGGCTACTTTGACATCATATTGCCTGACAAATTGCAGCAGAGCAGAACCTATTCCACCAGTTGCCCCATTAATAAGAATGCTCTGGCCTGGTTTAATCTTGACCTTATGAATAAAAGAATAAGCGTAATGAGCTCCTTCTAAACTTGCAGCTGCATGTTTGTAATCAATATCCCTGGGAATAGGGAAAATATTGCTTTCTACAGTTGCTAGGTATTCAGCTTGAGATTCTGAACCGGAATCATTAAATCCAAATACCCGATCTCCGACATTAACTGAGTTGACATTTCTGCCCACTGATATTACTTCGCCTGCAAAATCTGTTCCTAGAATTATTTTCCGCGGTTTGAATAAGCCCAGGAAAAATCGCATTATAAATGGTTTGGCAGTAAGGTTCGCACAATCTGTCCTATTGACTGTAGTAGCATAAACCTTAATTAATACTTCATGGTCTTTAGGAATGGGTTTTTCTATCGGCTCGACCACTATTTGACTTGGAGAGCAATAATTTCTACGTATTGCTGCTTTCATTTTTCTATTGCTTAATGGATCAATACTTAAATATATTCACACTAAAGGTACCGATAATACACCCATTCTGTATAAACGGCACCTCAGGGTACAGTTACTTTAGTGATTTTGGATGATCCTATTACCCCTCCGGACTAGCGCTGCGAAGTGGGTCTCCGCCGAAGGGCGGAAGAGACCGTGTCCCGCCCTATTCAGGGTGGGACAAAGGGCCGAGCGCAGCGCCCGGAGTCCCGAGGGTCGCCAAGGGCGATCTCAGGGACAGAGGGCGGGAATCTGCGCGAGCCCCGAAGCATAGCGGCCCTCGAGCGGCGCCGCGAGGCGCCGCCTCGGGGCAGGCCCCGAATAGCCCAAAGTTCTATAAGACTGTGCCCTGGATTGGTTATGGATCCTCAGATAATTTATTTGCAAGCTATTAGGATATAGCCTAATTTTGGAAGACTAAGTGTGTATATTACGCTAACTAAAAACGGGATATGAAACTTTTTAAAGCGAAATCTGAGGGCAAAAATATTAGTCCGGTTCTTCCCAAGGATGTAAAGAACTATCTTATCGATATCGATGGTACGATCTGCGAAGATATTCCGAATGAGGAACCCGAACGGATGCTGACCGCCGAGCTTTACCCTGATGCTCTAAAGACCATAAATAAATGGTACGATCAGGGACATTATATTTGTTTTTTCACCTCCAGGGTAGAAGAGCACCGAGATTACACCGAGACCTGGCTGAAAAAGCATGGGTTTAAATATCATGGATTGCTCATGGGGAAACCGCGTGGAGGTAATTATCACTGGATAGATAATCACCTGGTACGTGCGACCCGATACAAAGGCAAGTTCACGGACCTGGTGGATAAAAAGGTGACGATACAGGTGTTTGAGGAGTAAGACCAAAGTTGTTTTTGCTTTACTTCGCTTTCTATCCGGGCTGGATTTCGATTGTCCCGCGGTTTGCTGTCATTTAGAATGATTCCAATCGGAAAGACGGATTGGTTTTATTATTTTTGTGGTATGCATTGCAAGCGATTTTTCTGGTCTACGGTACTCATGCTGGCCTACTTTATGGGTTTTGCGCATGATGTCATTCCGCACGTGCATGAATCCCAGTTGGCAAATAATAGTAAGTCGCAAATCGTAAGCACGGTATGTAAGACCGAATGCCACGAGCCCATATCCATTCAACATGCGGGACATCACGATCATGGCTTAATGCATCTTTTAGCTTGTCTGCTTAGCAATGTAGAACATCCCGACGGTGACTGCGATCAGGTCATTTGTTCGGAGGCACAACAAAAGGATAGTCGGCAGTTTCGATCTTTACCCATGATGGCTGTGATGCCTTCAGCTCTTCTTTTTCTAATGGAAGAGTGCAGTAATAGTGAGAACCAGTTTACCTTTTTTACTTTTCGACTCTCTTGTTCCTGGTCTTCTTCTCTTTTTGACAGGGGTCCCCCTGCGCTGAATCTCTGATTCTTTTTCTGTTCAGGCCGATAAGGCCCATTTTTTCCTCGTTTATCAGCGCATATGATCAACCATATTCTCTCTTTTTCGATTAAGAATAAGTTTCTGATTGGCTTATTTACGGTAGCTCTCATCCTGGGTGGGATCTGGAGTATGACCCGTGTCCCATTAGATGCTGTGCCGGATATTACCAATAATCAGGTGCAAGTGATTACGCAGGCGCCAAGTCTGGGCACTAGCGACATTGAGCAATTTGTTACTTACCCAGTCGAATTATCTATGGCCAATTTGCCGGGCGTCGTCGAGATTCGATCTATCTCCCGATTTGGGCTTTCTGTAGTCACCATCGTATTTGAGGATGATATGGGGACGTATCTGTCCCGCCAATTGGTATCTGAGAAATTGACTGAAGTCAAGGAAGAAATCCCTATGGGATTTGGCGAACCTTTTATGGGTCCGATATCCACGGGCTTAGGAGAAATCTATCAGTACACTTTGCAGGTAGACTCCGCCTATGCCGGACAGTATTCCAGTACGGATTTACGAAGTATCCAGGACTGGATTGTGCGTAGACAAATGGCTATGGTGCCCGGTGTAGTGGAAGTGAATGCTTTTGGAGGAAAGATTAAACAATATGAGGTCGCAGTCGACCCGGAAGAAATTCAAGCGATGGGCCTGACCATAGCAGATGTGTTTACTGCCCTGGAGAAAAACAATCAGAATACAGGGGGCGCCTATATTGAGAAGAACCACTATGCCAATTTCATACGAGCTGAGGGTCTCACACGAACGCTGGAAGACATCGAAGCCGTTGTAATCAGTCACGAAAACGGGATGCCTGTGACGATCGGTGATGTAGCGAAGGTACAATATGGAACGGCGGTTCGCTACGGTGCATTCACCAAAGATGGCCTGGGAGAAGCTGTGGGAGGAATGATCTTGATGCTAAAAGGGGCAAATTCGAATGATGTCATCGCGGCTGTCAAAGAGAGGGTAGCTGATATTCAGAGCTCTCTTCCCGAAGGGGTCACCATTGTGCCTTTTATGGATCGAAGCGAACTCATCAGTAGGACGACCTATACTATTGCAGAAAATCTCATTCTCGGGGCTCTGATCGTTATTTTTGTTTTGGTTTTTTTGCTGGGTAACTGGAGAGGTGGTCTCATTGTGGCCTCTACCATTCCCCTGTCTCTTCTGTTTGCTTTTATCATGATGTATATTTTCGATGTGTGGGCAAACTTGATGAGTCTGGGTGCCATCGATTTCGGGATTATCGTTGATGGAGCGGTAATCATAGTTGAAGGGACGGTTTTTATGCTCAATGAAAAAGTACTTAAAGGCAAAAAAATCACTCCTGGGGTGCGTGATGACACCGCCTTTTCCGCCTCCAGTAAAATGATGAATGCGGCCTTCTTTGGTCAACTTATCATTTTAATTGTTTTCATTCCCATTTTAGCATTGGAGGGCGTGGAAGGAAAGATGTTTCAGCCCATGGCGCTCACCTTTATGTTCGCTATGATTGGCGTTATGATTTTATGCCTCACGTATGTGCCCATGATGTCGGCCTGGTTTTTACGGGTAAAGCCAAAGCAAAAGCAAAGCTGGGGAGATCGCTTAGTAAAGGGATTAGAAAACCGATACGATGCGATATTGAATAAGGGCTTGAAACGAGGGAAAGCTATTGTATTGCTTGCTTTGACGCTACTTGGGGTCTCGATTTTTGCATTTACTCGAATGGGGGGCGAATTTATCCCACAATTAGATGAAGGGGATCTGGCTTTTCACATTATATTGAAACCCGGTAGCTCCCTGTCTGAATCTATCGAAAGTGCTTCGAAGATCGAGGGGATTTTGTTGGATCAGTTTCCCGAAGTGAAACATGCGATGACCCGTTTTGGGGTGGCTGAAGTACCCACAGACCCCATGCCAATGGATGTAGGCGATTGTATTGTCAAGCTAAAGCCGCGCAGCGAATGGGTTTCAGCCGATTCAAAGGAAGAGCTCATCGAGAAAATGAAAAAAGCGATAAGCGTGGTGCCGGGCATTAATTATGAATTTACGCAGCCCATTGAAATGCGGTTTAATGAGCTACTCACGGGCGTACGAGAGGATATTGCTGTTAAATTATTTGGGGAGGACCTGGAAATACTAGCAAACAAAGCGGAGGAGATGGGCCAGATTATCTCTCAAATTGACGGGGTTGCGGATTATAAAGTGGAGGCTACGGATGGACTTCCGCAAATGACCGTGCGCTATCAACGCCAAAAAATGGCTCAGTATGGACTCGCTATATCAGATGTGAATACCCTGGTGCAGACGGCTTTTGCAGGCGGGAAAGCCGGGGTGGTTTTTGAGGGAGAACGCAGGTACGATCTCGTCGTTCGTTTAGATGAGGAGCATCGTCAAGGTATCGACAATTTACAACAGCTATATGTGCCTCTTCCGGAAGGGGGGCAGATTCCGCTGCAGGAGGTTGCAGATGTACAATACGAAAATGGTCCCATGCAGATCAGCCGGGATAACACCCAGCGAAGAACATACGTGGGGATCAATGTGCGCGGCCGGGATGTGGAAAGTCTGGTCGAGGAAATTCGTGAAAAGATCGAGGCTCAAGTGGAATTGCCGCCGGGATATTCCATACACTATGGTGGTGCTTTTGAAAACCTGGAGCGAGCGAGTAAGCGCTTAAAAGTCCTGGTTCCTATTGCCTTGGGTCTCATATTTTTCCTCATCTTTTTTGCCCTGCGGTCTTTCCAACAAACCGTCATGATCTACGTGGCCATTCCCCTGGCGGCAATTGGCGGCGTGTTTTCGCTTTGGCTTCGGGATATGCCAT
>Ga0209942_1002166_pt1 | contig 10182 bp, 10 predicted proteins | sample SalPonR1_A_D2_MG_FD_185695 | JGI IMG/M metagenome (GOLD analysis project Ga0209942, IMG submission 185695) | Salt pond soil microbial communities from South San Francisco under conditions of wetland restoration - Salt Pond MetaG R1_A_D2_MG... ... | reverse complement strand
TTGACGCCGATGGAAAGTATAACCAGGTCACATTCAAGGGTTTCCCCCTTTTCTGTGCGGACCAAAAGGCGGCCGTTAGTGTTTTCAAAGGCCTCAATGCCGTCGCCCAGTATCAGGTCCACCCCCTTCTCTTTTAGATGGGCATGCATAAGACCCGCCATCTCATAATCCATCGCCGGCATCACCTGCTCCATCTTTTCCACGATTGTTGTTTTGGCCCCGCGAAAAGACAGGTTCTCAGCCATTTCCAGTCCGATAAATCCGCCGCCGACGACCACGGCGGCTTTCGGCGACTGCTTGTCCACATAGGCCTTTATCCGATCCGAATCCGGAATATCCCTCAGATTGAAAATATTATCCGAAGACATACCCGGAAACGGCGGACGGACCGATTCGGCGCCCGGTGAAAGAATAATCTTGTCATAGGTCTCCGTATATGTTTCACCGGTCTGATGGTTTTGGGCGGTCACCGTTTTTTCATTCCGATCAATTGCGGTAATTTCCGTAAAAAGCCGAATATCAATATTGTATCGGCTCTTAAAGGCATCGGCGGTGGTCACCAGGAGATCATCCCGCTCCGGGATTACCTCGCCGATATAATACGGCAGCCCACAATTGGCGAATGAAATGTATTCGCCCCGTTCAAAAACAACGATTTCAGCCTCCTCATTCAACCTGCGGGCCCGGGCGGTAGCCGTTGCACCACCGGCCACGCCGCCAATTACAACAAGTTTCATCAAATCCTCTCCTTTTTCATTGGTGTTAGATGAAAGACTATTTTATAAAAGTAAGATATATTTTTCAGAAATCCAATTCCCTTTAAAATTAACCGGTCCCGGCTAAACCTTCAAGGAACCGATTGACCCATATAAAACTAAAACCTAAACTGAGCGTTTCAACGTGCTATTTTTTGCCGGCACCCCCCAAAAACTGATTTTTACGAGGCCGGCAAAAACCATTTTCAAACAGAAGGGATTGACATTATTGCGTAGAATAGATGATAAAGGAGTTTCTATGAAAAGCGGCCCGGATCAGATGAGACATAACCCCTATTTTTAACGGCGCCTCTAATTATGCGGATAGCCATAATATCAGATATTCACGGGAATGCCACGGCGTTTGAAGCGGTACTGGCGGATATTGAGGACAATGCCGAAGTAGAGGAAATTTATTGCCTGGGCGATAATGTGGGCTACGGACCGGAACCCGACAAAGTGGTTTCAATGCTTATGGCGCACCAGATCCCATCGGTGCTTGGCAACCACGAACTCGCGATCAATCGACCGGAAACGCTGCCATGGTTCAATCTTATGGCCCGCCGCTCCCTTGAGATAACAATGGATTTTCTCTCTGAGGCCGCAAAAGCGCATATTGCCGAATTCGACGCCTGTATGACCGTCGGCGGCTGCCGCCTTGTTCACGGCTTTCCCCCGGATTCACCCACTACCTATCTTTTCGAGGTCCCTCCCCAGGAAATCAAACACACCCTGGACCCAATGGAAGAACGAATCGTTTTTGTCGGTCATACGCATGAACTACTGATTATTGAATCCGACGGTGAGGATGTGACCTCAAATCCCCTCTGCAGCGGAAGCGTGGTTTTAGAGCCCCGGAAAAAATATTTGATCAATGCCGGCAGCGTCGGTCAACCCAGGGACGGCAATAACCAGGCCAAATATGTCATATGGGATGACGCCAAAAATGAGCTGAACGTCCGTTTTGTCCCTTATGATATAAACGACACCGTTCAAAAGATTTATCGGGCGGGGATGCCCGAGCAGCACGCTTTGCGGCTGCTGTAGCTGCCCGCTAGTGTTTGGGGATTTTTAATTCCTGGCCCGGATAAATCTTCGCCCCATCTTTCAACCCGTTTAGATTGAACAACCGCTTTAGCTCGACATCGTGTTTTTTGGCGATGCCATAGGGGGTATCGCCTTTTTTCACGACATAAACGACGGTTTCCGGGGATGAAGGCCCGGCCGTCTGACGGTCGGTTCCGGCTGCAGATGCCTGCTGGATCCGGTCTTCCAGCCGGTTCAGCCGCTGCTCGATCAAATTCAACCGCTGCGTCGTATCTTTTATTGACCTAAGGTTCGCCTGTATCTGATGGGTCGATTCCGGCTCCGGCGCCGTTTCACCTTCCCTGGCAGAACGGTATTTATTCTCGATATCTATTATTCGACTCTCCAATCCATCCATACGCTTCTGAATCGCCATCAAATCGGTAATTTTTGCCTCGATCCGTTTCAGTCGACCGGCCATATCGGCCTCCGGCCTGTTTGTATCGGGGGCCGCCGCCTCCGTAGCGGAACCCGCTTTATCTGTCGGCTCCGGATTTCGCACAAAAAAAACGGCTACCAATACGATCAGAAGCAACACCCCCGCCCCCAAAAGAACGAACGGATACTTCGGCTGGGTCAGAAACCGCTGCGGGTCCTCAGAAAGCGCCGAATAGGGTTTGTCATTGAGCTCTTCATTTTCGGAATCCGAATTCCACGTCATGTTAAGCCTCCAGATTTGATTTGCGTGATCTTTTCAAAAAATTGATCGAATTCAAGCCAGAATTGCCGGCGTACTGAATCCGTTTCCTTTAATATTTCATGCTTGGCGTGTTTCAAAACAACGCATCGACAATCCGCCAACCGTTGGCACATTCGCCGCATTGCCGGAATAGACACCACACGATCAGCGCTGCCGCCAACCATCAAAACCGGCGTCTCCATGTTTTTCCAATTATTGCTGGAAAAAATCGTATCTATGGATTCAAATGCGGCGCTGAGCCAGCCATAGGTGACGCCCCCCAGTGCAAGCGCCGGGTTTGAATTGATTTTTTTATGCTCGTCCATAAAACGATGCGGGTCATTGGTTAGGGGGTTATTCTTGAATGGCTGCCGCTCCGGGTTGTAATCCCCGGCCCCGACGATATAGTGTTCCGACCACCCCGCACGGCCGGCGATTTTTGACAGCCAGCGGGTAAGCCCATGGGGCAGCGGGTGGGTACAAATATCGATCATCGGGGAGACCAGTACCGCCCCTGCCGTGGCGGAAGGCGTTTCATTGAGGTACCTGAGCGTAATATGGCCGCCCATGGAATGGGCAAGAAAGATAATCGGCGCTTCGGCGTTCGGGAAAAGAATCCTATCGAGGAAGCGTTGAAGGTCGCCCATATACTGGTCAAAGGATTCGACATGGCCCTTTTGCCGGTCTTCCAGCAAACGGCTGGACAGCCCCTGACCGCGCCAGTCAAACGTATAGACCTGTAGCGCGCGATCATTGAGCTCTTTGATGGTTTCCTCATGTTTTTCGATGAATTCCGCACGCCCGCCAAGCAGAACCACCGTACCCCGCGGTTTCGGCGAACCGGAAGGCATGCAGGCATACCGAATGGCCAAATTGTCTCGGGTTTGAAGATAACCGGTAGCGTCTACCATTGAATGTCGGGTTGACCTTGGTTTTTTTTTTCTTTATTATGGGATAAATATAGCTTGTGCCAACAATAATCCTTTATAAGGTATACCATGTATCATATGACCTTTGCTGTCAATGAATTATCCCGGGTATTGGTTTTCGGATACCTATCATTATTTCATATGCCTGCGGTTTATCAAACGCTGTCTGCCAGGAGATGCTATGCTCACCGAAAAACAGATTCAACGCTATGCGGATGTATTGATTTGGGGGCTTGAGTCCGCCCGAGCCGGAAAAATCAAAAAAGGCGATGTGATCCTGATACGATATGATCTGCCAGCCGTCAAACTGGTTGAGGCACTGTATGCAAAGCTCCTTGAAATGGGGGTTCACCCTTTACAGCGCCTGTTGCAGACGCCCGCCATGGAGACGTATTTTTACACGCTCTCAAACAACAGGCAGCTCACGTTTATCCCCCCGGGTGAAGAAGAACTGTATCACCATCTTAATGGGAGCATTGCCGTTTTGGGACCGAGCTCCCTTACGCATCTGAGCCGCGTAGAGCCATCAAAAATCGCCAAACCCGCAAAAGCAAGAAAATTCCTCCGTGACATCCTTGATCGACGGGAGGATGAGGGGGATTTCAGCTGGACGCTTGGCATGTATCCAACCGAGGAGTTGGCTGCGCATGCCGGCATCTCAGGCGAAGAATATGCCCGCCAGATCATCAGGGCCTGTTTTCTAAACCGGAAAGATCCGATCGGCCAATGGCGAGAGATCTACAAAAAGGCCCAAAGCCTTAAGAACTGGCTCAACCGGATGTCTGTTGACAAATTTCATGTGGAATCGGCCAACATCGACCTGATCGTTACACCCGGCGAAAAGCGGCGCTGGATCGGCCTGTCCGGTCATAATATGCCCAGCTTTGAACTGTTTACTTCCCCCGACTGGCGGGGAACCCACGGGGTATATTACGCTGATCTGCCCTCCTATCGAAGCGGCAATTATGTCCAGGGCATCCGGGTCGAGTTTAAAAACGGAAAAGTGGTTTCAGCTAAAGCCGAAGAAGGCGAAGGCTTTTTAAATAAGCAGCTGGCCATGGATAATGGGGCAAATAAAATCGGAGAATTCTCATTGACAGACAGGACTTTTTCAAAAATCGACCGATTCATGGCGAACACCCTGTTTGACGAGAACTTCGGGGGCAGATACGGCAATTCGCACATCGCCCTCGGGGCTTCATTCTCAGATGCCTACAGCGGCAAGCCGTCGGATTTGACGAAAGGGCTAAAAGAGGATCTCGGATTCAATGATTCCGCCCTGCACTGGGATATCGTCAATACGGAAAAAAAACGGGTCACCGCCCATCTTCAATCCGGCCAGAAAAAAGTCATCTATGAGAATGGCCGGTTTGCCTATTAACGCCGGCGTAGCGATGGCTGAAAGCGGAGAGCGAGGACATTTAGCCTGTTGTCAGGATCTGTTTTCCGCAAAACATCCAAAAAACGAGGCAAATAATGGAAAATAAACCCCTTTGTCTGAAAAATGAGATCCAGGATTATGCCTGGGGGTCGTATTCATTCATTCAGGATCTCCTTGGCTTTGAGCAGACGGAGACGCCCTGGGCCGAACTCTGGATGGGCGCCCACCCCAAAGCCCCGTCAAGGGTCCGGGTCAATGATGAGTGGCAGGCCCTTGACCGATTGATTGAGCAGTCCCCGGAGGAAATTCTGGGCCCCCGAACGGCAAAGCGCTTCCACAATACCCTGCCCTATCTTTTTAAAGTGCTTTCTGCTGAGCAGCCGCTTTCCCTTCAGGCCCACCCGAACAGGGAGCAGGCAAAGAACGGGTTTGACCGGGAAAATCATGAGGGCCTTGCGCTGAGGGCGCCGGAGCGAAACTACAAGGATGACCGTCATAAGCCTGAATGCATCTGTGCCCTCACCCCTTTCTGGGCAATGGAGGGGTTTCGCCCGATCAATGAGATGGTAGAGCTTTTATCCATTGCGTGTCCGGAGGCGCTTTCCGATGCGATCGAGTTTTTGAAGCAGAACCCGAATAGGAACGGGTTCCAGAGGTTTTTTGAAGCCCTGATGACGCTGCCGGAGCAAAAAACTCAACAGGTGATTGATGAAACAGCCGCCAATGCGATTACGAACCAGGCCCAAAATGACGAATTTTACTGGGTCAAAACCCTGTATGAGCTTTACCCCGAGGATATCGGCATCCTTTCTCCCATTTTGCTCAACCTGGTATGCCTGCAGCCAGGCGAAGCCCTTTTTTTGAACTCCGGAGAGATGCACGCCTACCTTAACGGCACCGGCATAGAAATCATGGCAAATTCCGATAACGTCCTGCGCGGCGGCCTGACATCCAAACATGTGGATGCCACCGAACTCATGCGGGTGCTGAACTTTCAACCCCATAGCCTGGATATACTCGTCGCCCAGGAGAACCAATCCTGCGAAAAGGTATATCCTACCCCTGCAGAAGAGTTTTCCCTGTCCGTCATTCATATTGACGACAGCTGCACTCACCGGGCGGACAAAATTCTGGGGCCCGAAATCCTGCTATGCACCAGTGGATCCGGAGAGATCTACTGGAACGATGCGGCGGGCGCCGTCAAGATAAACCGGGGGGACTCGTTTCTGATTCCAGCTTCCGTCAACAGCTACCGAATTTCCGGACAGGCGGAAATCTATAAAGCCGCTGTTGGCGAACTGGTTCCCGCATAAACGCCCCATGAGCCTATATGTAACAGAAATATTTTACAGTATTCAGGGGGAGTCGCTTCATGCCGGACTGCCCTGCGCTTTTATACGCCTTTCCGGCTGCAACCTGCGTTGCCGTTACTGTGACACGGCCTATGCATATGAGCCCGGCACACAGATGGGGATCGAGGAGGCTATCCAAAAAATAGAAGCATTCCAGTGCCCGCTGGTTGAGGTAACCGGGGGGGAGCCCTTGCTTCAACCCGATACGCCGGTTTTGATCACAAAATTTCTGGATCGTGGCTTCCAGGTTCTGCTCGAAACAAACGGCACCCTAGACATCGCTCCGGTGGACCCCCGCTGTATAAGAATCGTCGACATAAAATGTCCCGGCAGCGGGGAAAGCGAGAAAACCAACTTCTCCAACCTGGACCAACTGACGCCTGCGGATCAGCTCAAATTTGTCCTCACGGATCGAACCGATTATGACTATGCAAAAAACCTGCTGATGGACAAATGGAGAAAGGAGCATCCTGCGCCCGTCCTGTTTTCTCCGGCCGCCGGCATGCTTGACCCCGCATTTCTGGCGCAATGGATCCTATCGGATCGTTTAGCTGTCAGGCTTCAACTACAGCTCCACAAAATTATCTGGCCGCACGCAGAAAGCGGGGTCTGAATACGGGAGAGGGGGATCAATTGAAGCGACTAATTCCGGTAATACTCGCAGCGATGCTGTTTGCCCTGCTCTTCGGCGCTATGGCATCGGCAAAAATATATAAGTATCAGGATGAAGACGGCAACTGGCATTTCACCGATACGCCGCCGGAGAACGCCGATTATGAGACCGACCCCATGGAGGGGATGGATACACGTAAATCCGGCCTTATCAACCTTCGAGAATCCCTCTATGAAAAATACCATCCTTCCACACCTGTGGAAACTGCGGCGATCGCCACGGTTTCCATCAAATCGGATATTGGAAGCGGATCCGGGTTTTTCATAACCGCAGACGGCCATATTTTAACGAACAAACATGTCATTCGCGGGGATGCCCAACTGTTCAAAAAGGCCGATAAAGCACTGGATACCATTGATGACCGGCTTGACCGGGCGGACAAGGCATTCGAAGCCGAAAAAAAGCGCCTGGAAAAAATCAAACGACACCTGGACAAATATAAACAGGCCATAGACGCCATGGCTGATGGGGCCGCAAAAGAGCAGAACAGGCAGCGGTATGAAATCGAGAAAAACCGCTATGAGGCCAGGAGGCACGATTTTCGGGTAAAAAAATCAAAATATGAATCCCGCAAGGCAACCTATGAGGACCAGAAATCCGACTATCGGTATACCACAAGCACCGCAGCCTTAACCCGGCATTTTAAAATCATTCTGAAAACCGGAAAGGTGCTCCATGCCTATTTGGTGGATACAAGCAGCGAGCAGGACCTTGCGCTCCTTAAAGTGGATGGTTATCAAACCCCGTTTATAAGGCCGGCCGACATAGGGCCGCTCAACCAGGGCGACCGGGTTTACGCCATCGGCAGTCCGATGGGCCTGCGGGATTCGGTCAGCAACGGGGTATTTTCGGGCTTTGAAAATAATTTCATTAAAACGGATGCGAAAATTTATCCCGGAAACAGCGGCGGGCCATTGATTAACCGGGATGGCAGGGTTGTCGGGATCAACTCGTTTAAAAAGCTGACCCGGCATTTTGAAGGCCTCGGCTTTGCCATACCGATTGAAACCGCAATCAATGAGTTCAACCGGCATATTGAAAAGTAAGGGTTCCGGTTCAAACGAGCCGCGTGTGTTAAGCGCTTTACAAGGTGAAAGGATAGGCCCGTGTCCGTCCATAAGAGGAAGTAAAAATGGCTGAAACCGGAAAGGCGGTCGTTCTTTTGAGCGGCGGGTTGGATTCCGCCACGACCCTGGCGATTGCCGTAGAAAAGGGCTTTAACTGCTACGCCATGAGCTTTGACTACGGTCAGCGTCATCGGTTTGAACTGGCGGCGGCAAAAAAAATCGCCGATCGAGTGGGGGCGATAAAACACCTGGTCCTGCCGATCGGCATCGGGGACATCGGCGGATCTGCGCTTACGGCCGATATTGCGGTCCCGAAAGAGCGATCAGATACGGACATGGCCGCCAGTATTCCGGTTACCTACGTACCCGCCAGAAACACGGTTTTTTTGAGCTGTGCGCTTGCCTGGGCCGAAACCCTGGGGGCCGAAGATATCTATATCGGCGTCAATGCCGTGGATTACAGTGGGTATCCCGACTGCCGGCCGGAATTTATCAAGGCCTTTGAGCATATGGCCAATCTTGCGACAAAAGCCTCGGTTGAAGGCGACGCCAAAATTCGAATTCAGGCGCCCCTGCTTTATTTCACCAAAGCGGAAATCATTAAAAAAGGAATATCCCTAAACGTGGATTATTCCATCACCCACAGCTGTTATGATCCCTCACCCGAAGGTTTGGCCTGCGGGCAGTGCGACAGCTGCAGACTCCGAAAAAAAGGGTTCGCCGAGGCGGGCCTGGTGGATCCGACATCTTACATTGAAGAATAACCTTCCATGAAGATCGCGTTCCTTCACTATCACCTAAAACCCGGCGGCGTCAGCCGCGTGATTTGTCAGCAGCTTGCAGCGCTCTGCCAACAGGCGGAGGGACTCGTGTTAACCGGAGCCGCCCCCCGGCGCCCCTTGGCCGTCACGACCCGGGTTATCCCCGGCATTGGCTATGACGCGCCGGAGGAAGCCTCAAAAAATACCGAAGAGCCCCCCCGGCTGACCGCCGAGCGTATTGTCCGGGCGATTGCTGAAAAATGGCCGGATGGCTGCGACATTCTTCATGTACACAACCCGCTGCTGGCCAAAAACCGGAGGCTTCCAAGGATTCTCTCCCATCTTCAGTCCCATGGGATGCGTTTGCTCCTTCAGGTCCACGATTTCGCCGAGGACGGCAGACCCGGCGCCTACTATGCAGAAGACGCCTATCCAGAAAATTGTCATTACTGCGTGATCAACTCAAGGGATTACAAAATTCTTGGGCGGGCCGGTCTTGATAAAAACGGGCGCCATCTGCTGCCGAACATGATTGAGCCCTTTCATCCGAGCCCTGGGCGAAGAATCGATCACCGGTTTGTCCTCTACCCGGTCCGTGCGATCCGGCGGAAGAACATCGGCGAAGCCATCCTGTTATCCTGTTTTCTGGCCCCGCAAACCTGGCTCGCCATCACCCTGCCCCCGAACAGCCCGCGGGATTGGACGCCCTATAAGTCCTGGCAGACATTCGTCGAAAATAACCGCTTACCGGTCATTTTTGAGGCCTCCGGAAGGTATGGCTTTAACGACCTGATCCAATCCGCTGAAAGCATAATTACAACCAGCATCACCGAAGGATTCGGCTTTGCTTTTCTGGAGCCCTGGACCGCCGGCCAGATGCTTGCCGGCCGAAGACTTCCGGATATTTGCCGGGATTTCGAGAATAACGGGCTGCGCCTGGACCACCTCTACGACGGCCTGCGGGTTCCGCTGAACGCCTTTGAGGAAAACCGGTTTTTTGAAAAATGGACGTCCTGTATTCAAAATAATGCGAAACGCTATGGCGTTCGCATGGACGGGCGAACCATCCGGTCCGCCTATCAACAGATGACCAAGGACCGTTGCATTGACTTCGGCCTCCTTGAGGAGCCGTTTCAGCAGCAAGTGATTTCGCGGATATGCTCGGAGAAAAAAGTTTATGAAAAAATCCTTCATGACAATCCGGCAATTAGAAATTTGACGGATATTCCAGACCGCGATGAAAGGGTTTCAGAAAACCGGGCGGCCGTCATTTCAAACTACGGTCAGTCCACCTATCAAAAAAGCCTGTCGGCTATTTATCAAAAGGTTCTTCAGACCGATGTCCGGCAACGGATTGATAAAAAACGGCTGGCGCTCGAATTTCTCCATCCGGAGGCCTTCAGCCTGCTGAAATGGAGTGAGTATGGCCTATACTGATTTGATGGCGAAATACATTGCCCCGCTTCATCCGATTCCGGCCGGGATGAGGCCCTCGGGCG
>Ga0209942_1002156_pt1 | contig 10210 bp, 13 predicted proteins | sample SalPonR1_A_D2_MG_FD_185695 | JGI IMG/M metagenome (GOLD analysis project Ga0209942, IMG submission 185695) | Salt pond soil microbial communities from South San Francisco under conditions of wetland restoration - Salt Pond MetaG R1_A_D2_MG... ... | reverse complement strand
CCAGTTTGTTGCCCAGACTCCGGTGGATGACTTCTGGGATGCCAAGGCCGGGATTCGCATAGATACCCCGGAAGGTCCAGACCGGGTCTATGGCGTGCTTGGGCTCACCGGGCTGGCACCCTACTGGTTCGAGGTAGACACCAACCTTTATATCAGCGATGAAGGCGATGCCTCGGTGGACTTCGAGGCGGAATATGAGTTGCTGGTCACCAACTTCTGGATTCTGTCGGCTTCGTTCGAGACCCTTGTGGCGTTCTCAGAGGACCGGGAGATTGGCGTCGGCAAAGGCCTCAATTCCACTGAATTGGGGTTGAGGCTGAGTTATGACCTGATTGACCGTGCCTTCTCTCCCTACGTCGGCGTGGTACACGAGCGCAAGTACGGAGACACTGCGGATCTGGCGGAAGCCGGAGGCGGAAGCACAGAAGACTGGTTTGCCGTGATTGGCGCGCGAATCGCTTTCTGATCTTCTGGATAGCCTGCCGGGGCAGAACTCGCCCCGGCAGGCTTTGAAGTCCGGCTAAACGTGCAGATCCCTGCACGTTCGCGCCTCAGAGAACCTTTTTCAACTGTCCATAATCACCGCCAGTACGCAGCACCAGGGTAATCTCGTTGTCGTTGCGGTTCCGGAAGAACCAGCCGTGGTCGCCGGTGAAAGCGGCTTCAAGCTCTCCTTCATCTTCAGGAACACCTCGCCCTTTCTCGTAGGAAATGGATTGTCCGCTGCCGTTGCCGTGGGTGTCGTAATTGATCGGGCCACCTTCAGATACCCAGGAGAAACGGGCCACAGCACCTTCTTCCATAGTCAGTTTGAATTCGGTTCCCTGGCCCGGCGTCAGAACCACGCGCACTTCATCTTGCCATTGCGGCTTCGCAACTTCTTGTTCAGTCGCAGGCTCTGGCTCGGCCGACGCAGTCTCGATTTCGGGCGAGGGAGCGGGCTCGTCAATGGCTTCGGCCACGACAGGCGCCGACACTTCCTGAGTTTTCTGATCGGCCGACGATTGTACGGCAACCATCTCAGCTGCCGCGTCAGCGGCGGCTTCCTCGGCGAGCTGCTCCTTGATTTCTCCCATTTCGGTCAATCCGAGCAGTTGGCCCGCGCCGGTAGGGTCCAGGGCGTACTCAGCGGGCATTACCACGGTAACCAGCAGGACCAGTGCCACGATGGCAGCAATGATTGTCGATCGAATCAGTTTGGCAGTACTGGGCAATGCTTCACGGTTGGGTATATCGGTGTTGTACATAGCGAATCTCCAGAATTAAGCGACAAAGTAACCGGTGAGCTGATAACCGAAGAGCAGGAAGCCTGCGCTCATCATGGCGACATTGGCGGTGTAAGCGTGGCGGAAAAAGCCGTCGGTTTTGCGCCAGAAGCTAATCACAATCAGGATCATGGCGAGGGCGATGAGCTGTCCGATTTCCACACCTACGTTGAAGGCAAGAAGGTTCGGGATCAGCCCGTCCGGCGAGATGTCGTATTCGATGATCTTGGTGGACAGCCCAAAACCGTGGAAGAGCCCGAAAATAAGCGTGGCGGCCTTGGTGTTGGGCTGGAAGCCAAACCAGCGCTGGTAGGCGCCGATATTATCCAGTGCCTTGTATACGATCGACAGGCCGATAATCGCATCGATGATGTAGCTGTTGATGCCGACGTTGAAATACACTCCAAGCAGCATCGTGGTGGAATGCCCCAGGGCAAACAGGCTCACGTAGATCGCGATGTGTTGCATGCGGTACAGGAAGAAAATGACACCCAGCAGAAACAGCAGGTGGTCATAACCGGTGACCATGTGTTTGGCACCGAGGTAGGTGAAAGCAATCAGGTTTACGCCGGTAATCTCCTGAATATAGCCCTTGTCGCCTTGCGCGACCGCGTGGGCCAGCACATCAGCGCTTGTGGCCAACAGACCGAGCGTCATGAATATCCAGATAAGGTGACTGCTCCCGGCACCTGAGCGCGCACGGGCTTTGCCAAGCAAGGTTGACAGCATAATGACTCCATGGGATTTGATTTCGTTGAGCTGCAAAGGCAGCGGAACTCAAGCAGTCATCGAGGGCTTTGGCGGGCGGTCGAGCCGGTAACGAAAACTGCGGGGATCCTCTCCGGCAAAGGGAACGGGGCGCCGGAGTGAAGGTGTCAGGTTGGAGAATACCGGCATTTTCAACCGGTCTGCAGACTCGTGTGAGTGGTTTCCAGAGTCATGATGAGAGTGGCGGTCTTGATGATCTTGCACGCTATGGTTGTGATGATCATGATCGTGTGTGTGATCGCCTTCGTGCAGGATTTTGGCTTCAGTCAGCTCCGGTACTCCATGGGATAAGGTTTCTCCCATGACCGAGAATGTCATGCCGATGAGAGCAATCAGCATGACAATAACCGGAAACGCTTTTTTACGGTTGATGGCCGTAATCATAAAAACCAGCTTTCAAACAAAGGCTCTGCGCGCGCATTAACCCGCAAGAGGTTATTGGAATAGTTTGTGGAGAGAGAATACCATTTCGATTCGGTTTTTCAGGAATTAAAACAAATAAATGTTTCCTGGCCAGAGGAAGTGTAAATGACATGGCTTATTACCAAATACGCAATAACTGCAGCGCTGGTGGTTCTGATCTCTGAGGTTGCCAAGCGCAGCGACAAACTGGGTGCATTGATCGCAGCCTTCCCCATGGTGACCGTACTGGCGATGATCTGGCTTTACGTTGAGCAGCAACCAGTAGAAAAAATCAGTAATCACGCCTGGTATACCTTCTGGTATGTGCTGCCCACCCTGCCCATGTTCCTGATGTTTCCCTTCCTTATGGCAAGATTTGGTTTCTGGCAGTCTCTTGCGATCGGAGTCATTGTTACAATTGCCTGTTTTGCCTCTTTGGCGTTTGTCACCAAAAGGTTTGGTATCTTCCTTCTGTGAGCCGTCATCAAGAGGTTTCCCGGACGCACGGATGACTCAGATCAAGATGAGTACCGTCAGCTAGTCGCGAGGCACTGTTTTTCAGCCCCAATTCAGTTTCATGGTCTTTACTTAACAGGATGCACATTGATGCAGCTTTTAAGGAGGATCTCATGAACAGATTAAGCCGTTTGGTTGCGTGTTCCGTTATGGTGGTCTTGCCTGCCTTTGCTTTTGCTCAGGGCAATTCCGGACAAATGCACGGTGGTGGCATGATGAACCAGGAACAAATGCAGCAAATGAATGAAAACATGGCCCGCATGCAGGCCCTGGGGCAGGAAATGCGGAATGCAAACTCGCCTGCCGAGCGCCAGAGACTGCGCCAGCAGCATATGGAGTCCATGCAGGAGCAAATGCAGATGATGCATGGCGGCATGATGGGCTCCGGAATGATGGGCCAGGGCATGATGGGCAATGGTCAGGGCATGATGAATAATCAGGGGATGATGAACAACCAGGGTCAGGCCCAGGGCAAGAAGCAGCCTGGCAATGCTCAGGGTAACCGTTCGGGTGGCCCCGGGATGGATAACGAACAACGCCTGGAAATGATGGAAAAGCGCATGAACCAGATGCAGCTCATGATGGAGCAGATGCTGGAAAATCAGGCTCAGAGCCAGCGCGGACAATAAGCCGAACTTTCCAGGAGCAGGACGGGGATGCCGGGGTACTGGCATCCTGTGGTAGGCTTTCAGGAACTTATACAGGGGGTTAGCGAACAAAGGGCCGTTATGGTCCGCTAAGGAGAGCCGATATTGCCAGCGCCCGTGTCACCCGTCTTCGTTTTCCTGATTCGCGCCATAACGCTGTTTGCGATCTGGTGGGTTCTAACCCTTGGTGATCTTGACGGCCTGGTTTTCGGCGCCATCGTCACAGCTCTGGCCGCCGGGTATTCCATTCGGCTGTTTCCGCCTTCGAGTTACCGACTCAGGCCGGTGGGCCTCCTGGTCTTCGTTGGCTATTTCCTGTCCCGTTCCGTGGTCGCCGGGCTCGATGTGGCCCGTCGGCTACTGTCGCCCGCTCTGCCAGTCAAGCCGGGTGAAATCCGTATAACGCTGAACTTACCCGAGGGCAGCCCCCGCTGGCTCCTTGCCAATACCCTTTCGCTGATGCCCGGTACCCTGAGTGTTCTGCTGGAGGGGGACCGGCTGATACTTCACTGTCTGGATACCTCGGCGCCCGTCAAAGAAGACGTGCGGGCGACAGAACGACAGGTGGCGAGGCTTTTCGGCCTTCCGTTGCCTCACGGTGATGGAGTGGGCCGATGACTCCGATTCTCAATTCAGTCGCTGCGTTCCTGTTGCTGACCTTGCTGATCGCTCTGATCAGGATCTGGCGAGGGCCGAATCCCGCCGACCGAATGCTGGCTTCGCAGCTATTCGGTACCACGGGAGTGGGACTTTTGCTGGTGCTGGCCCACGCCCAATCTATGCCGGCACTGCTGGACGTAGCACTGACTCTGGCGTTGCTGTCGGTACTTGCCATTGTTGCCTTCGTGACCCGGGTTGTTCGCATTGATCAGCCCAGTTCTCAACCCCCTGCTACTGAACGGGAAGGGGGCGAGGATGGCTGAAACCCTCCTGCTCATCGTTCAGATAATTCTTCTGGTGACCGGCTGCCTGTTCTTCGCTGTCGGAACCCTCGGGCTGTTCCGGTTTACGGAAACCCTGACCCGTATTCATGCGCTGACCAAAGTGGACAATCTGGGGCTCGGTTTTATTGTGATTGCCCTGCTGCCACTGGCGCCATCTCTGGAGAGCGGTCTCAAGACGATTTTGATCTGGGCCGTGGCGCTGGCCGCGAGCGCGACCTCGGCCCATCTGGTGGCCCGTGCCGTTCGTGTCAGTTCGGATACTCCGGGATCAGGAGACAGGGAACATGACTGAATGGCTGCTGGATGGGCTCTTGGTCTTTGCTCTGCTGGTCACGGCAGTAGCCACTTTGTGGTCACGGGATCTGTTTCGAGCGGTGGTGATCTTCATTGCCTTCGGTTTGCTGATGGCCCTGGCCTGGGTGCGATTGAGGGCGCCGGATCTTGCTCTGGCAGAAGCTGCCATTGGCGCCGGGCTAACCGGGGTTTTGTTGCTGGATGCTGTCCGTCACCTGAAAAGCGGTCGCTCTGGGCGAAGTGGACCCAGGCCCGAACCTGAGGCTGAAGAGTCGAAAGGGGGAGTGTCGGGATGAGGCGATCCGTCGGGATCCGGGCTGTGGCCGGAGTCTGCCTGGCCTTCGTTATTGCGCTCGGGTTGGCGGTCCTGGGGATTGCTGAAACACCGGCGCACGTCGATCTGCCAGAGCTGCTTTTGGAGAGTATGGGCCAGAGTGGCGTGGAGCACCCGGTCACGGCGGTGCTGCTGAATTTCCGGAGCTACGACACCTTGCTTGAGATCGGTGTGCTGGTCATTGCCGGCATCGCCGGCATTTCCGTATCCAGAACGACCTCCCTCGAAGATCCGGAGCTGCGGACTTCGGATTCTCTGCTGTATGCCCTTCAACGCTGGTTTGTACCGTTGATGCTGGTGTTGGCGGGCTACCTTCTCTGGGCCGGGGCAGACCGGCCCGGTGGCGCTTTTCAGGCAGGAGCCGTGCTTGCTGCCACAGGTGTGATGATGCGTCTTGGCGGCATCCCCATGGATTTTCTCCGGCCCGGAATCCTTCTGCGGCTGGGGCTGGCCCTTGGGTTCGCCGTGTTTCTTCTGATTGCCCTTGCCAGTGCGATCGGTGGCGAAGCCTTTCTCGCCTATCCTCCGGCCGTTGCCAAACAATTGATCATCCTGATTGAAACGGTGCTTACCCTGTCGATCGCCATGGTGTTGCTGGCGCTGTTTGTCTCTGCGCCAGTCAACCGGGCCGCAGAGCCCGGGGAGGGCGAGTCGCCGTGAGTGCCTCGTTGCTGTATGCGTTGGCGGGAGTTGCGTTGTGTGGAATTGGCCTGTTCGGTTTCATCACCCTCGCTCATCTGCTGCGTAAGCTGCTGGCTTTCAACCTGATAGGGTCCGGTGTATTTCTGGTCCTGGTGGGCCTGGCGCAGCGCCACGGTGAACCCGACCCGGTGCCCCAGGCGCTGGTGCTCACCGGAATCGTTGTGGCCATTGCTGCCACGGCGCTGGCCGTGGTGTTGATTCGCCGTTATTTTCATCTTTCGGGGCATACAACCTTGAGGGCGGAGACGCCAGAACGAGTCCCCGGGCGCTTGAAGCCGCAAACCCGGGGGGATAATCCGGAATGATCCTTGGGCTGATGGCCGGCTTGTTGTTTACGCCCCTTGCCTGGGCAGTATTGACGCTGCTGTCCGGGTTTGAACGTAGCCGTCTGATCAGCTGGCTGGGCATCCTGATTCAGTCGCTGGTGTCCTTCGCGCTTTGGGCAGCGGTGGCATCTGAGGGCGGCTTCCACTATCAACTGGGTGGCTGGCCAGCTCCTCTGGGCATCGAGCTACGGGTGGATGGTCTGGCGGTCACCTTCGTGATGCTGACCGCCGTAGTGGGTGGTGCCTGTGGTTGGCATGCGGGCATCTACCTTGATCCGAAAAAAAACTGGCACCGGTATTTCTGGCCCCTGTTCTGGTTTTTATGGGCTGGCCTGAACGGGGTCTGGCTGGGTGCGGATCTGTTCAATCTCTACGTTGCGCTTGAACTGATCAGTCTCTCGGCGGTGGGTCTGGTGGCCCTGGGCGGTCAGGCAGATGCGCTGCGAGCGGCCATTCGATATCTGATGGCGGCACTGCTGGGGTCACTGGCCTATCTGCTGGGAGTTGCCCTGATTTATGGTCAGTTCGGTAGCCTCTCTATGGGCGGCATAAGCGAGTTGCTCCCGGCAGGCAGTGGCCAGGCTGGTTTGATCTTTGCCCTGGTTTTGATGATTGCGGGGCTGGCCCTGAAAACGGCGCTGTTTCCCCTGCATGGCTGGTTACCACCAGCCCATGGAATTGCCAAATCCCCGGTCAGCGCGCTGTTGTCGGCATTGGTAGTCAAGGCATCTTTCTACATTGCTGCCCGGCTCTGGCTAGAGTTCGGCGAGCACCTGGGCAGTTATGGGCTCGCTCAACTGGTCGGTGCGCTGGGTGGTGTGGGCGTACTCTGGGGGAGCTGGCTGGCCTTTCGGCAAACCAGGCTCAAACAGGTGGTGGCCTATTCGTCGGTCGCCCAGATCGGCTACCTGTTCCTGCTCTTTCCCCTGTCCTGGGGCGTCTCGGAAGCGGTTTCCCTGCAAGCGCAACAGGGCATGACACTGCAGGTGATCAGCCATGCCCTGGCAAAGGCCGCCATGTTCCTGGCGGCTGGCAACCTGATTATGTCGGTCGGCAGTAACCGGGTGGATGCGCTTGCCGGGGTCAGCCGCTTCCTGCCGTTCTCCCTGTTTTCGTTTGGCCTGGCCGGCGTGTCGTTGATGGGGCTGCCGCCCACCGGCGGGTTTGCCGCCAAATGGCTGCTGCTTCAGGCCAGCCTGGGAAGTGGCCAGTGGTGGTGGCTGATTGTGCTTCTGGGCGGGGGACTGCTCTCTGCGGCGTATGTGTTCCGGGTTTATCGGGCGTCGTTTATCGAGAATTCCGACACCGACCTGTTTTTTCATCCTTCACGCAGTCTGGAAGTCATCCCGATGATCCTGGCCTTGCTCTCTCTCGGTCTCGGGTTGGTGGCTGAGCCGGTGCTGTCTGTCATGGCGCTGCCGTTTTCAAAAGGGGGTGGCGGGTGACGGCCAATACACTGATACCCCTGTTTGCGCTGTTAACGTCCTTGTTGGCCTCGGTGATTATTTTTGCGTTGCCGGAGAAGGGCCATCGCCTCAGGACATCGGTGAACCTGGCCGCAGCTGGCCTGAAACTGATTCTGGTCGGGGTCATGGTCTGGGGCATATTCCATGGCCAGTCTTTTGAGTTCGCCTTCACCATGCTGCCGGGCGTTCAGTTTGTTTTGCGTGCCGACGCGCTTTCGATGCTGTTTGCCGGTTTATCGGCGGTGCTTTGGCTGCTGACGACCATTTATGCCGTAGGCTATCTTGAGGATTCGCCCAACCGTAGCCGGTTCTTCGGTTTTTTCAGCCTCTGCGTCGCCAGCACCATGGGTATCGCCCTGGCTGGCAACCTGTTCACCTTCTTTTTGTTCTACGAAATGCTCACCCTCTCCACGTACCCCCTGGTGTTGCATCGCGGAACCCGCCAGGCGTTGAAGGCTGGTCGGAATTACATCATCTACACCCTCACCGGCGGGGCAGTGCTGCTATTGGCCATCGCCTGGTTACACGGGCTGGTGGGGGACCTGCCGTTCCGGCCCGGTGGACACTTTTCTGGCCTGGAGCCGGAATTACAGGGGCCTTTGACGCTGGTTTTTGTGCTGCTGATCGCCGGCCTTGGTGTGAAGGCGGCCCTGGTGCCGTTACACGGCTGGCTGCCGCAGGCCATGGTCGCGCCGGCCCCGGTCAGTGCGTTGTTGCATGCGGTTGCCGTGGTGAAGGCCGGGGCCTTTGGTATTGTCCGGGTTGTGTGTGAGATCTACGGGCTGGAGGCTGCGAGCCAGATGGGGCTCTTGTCCGGCCTGGCCTTGGTTTCTGCCATTACCATCATCTATGGATCGACCCGGGCGCTGTATCAGCTGGATCTGAAACGCCGCCTGGCATTTTCAACCATCAGCCAGGTGTCCTACATCATTCTTGGTGTGAGCCTGTTCGGGCCAGTCGGGGTCGCGGGCGGGCTGGTGCACCTGGTGCATCAGGGCATCATGAAAATTACACTGTTTTTCTGTGCCGGCAACTACGCCGAAACCCTCGGGGTTCATCGAATTGATGAACTGGATGGAGCCGGTCGCCGCATGCCCGGCACGTCTGTGGCGTTTACCCTGGGTGCATTTGGCATGATTGGTGCCCCGCCGCTGGCCGGTTTCGTCACCAAGTGGACCATGGGCACCGGTGCTCTGGCTGTGGGCATGGATTGGGTGGTCGTGGTGCTTGTGGTCAGCAGTCTATTGAATGCCGCGTACTTTCTGCCGATTCTGCACCGGATCTGGTTTGCCGGGCAGCAACAGGCCTGGCCCCATGAACGCCGCTGGGGCCGCCTGGAAACCAGCGCCTGGTTGCTATGGCCGCCGCTGATTACGGCAGTCGCGCTGATTGTGATCGGACTGCTCGCGTCCATGCCCTTCAGTCCGCTGAGCTGGGTCAATCTGATCGTGGAGCAGGAGGTGATGCAATGATGCAGTCCTCGGCTCTGCTGTTACTGGCGGTTCTGCTGCCATTCGCCTCCTTGCTCTTGGCGCTCAATCCCCGGTGGCAGACTATCTACCGTTACTGCCTGCCGGTTCTTCCCCTGCCAGCGCTGCTGCTGGCCTTGCTGGCTGAACCTGGCTGGCGGCTTGAAATGCCGTGGCTACTGAATGGCGGTTTGTGGGGCCTGGATGAGCTCCGGCGGGCTTTTCTGATACTGACCGCACTTCTCTGGTCGGTAGCCGGTTTGTTCGCGACAGGGTACCTGCCGGACCGGAAACTCCGCCGCTTCTGCGTGTTCTGGACGCTGACCCTCGCCGGCAACCTGGGGCTGACCATTGCCGGAGACATTGCCAGCTTCTACAGCTTCTTTGCCCTGATGACCTTTGCCGGCTACGGATTGGTGGTGCACGAGGGGTCTGAAGAAGCCAATCGGGCCGGGCGGGTCTATCTGGCCATGGCGGTGGTGGGTGAAATGGCCATCCTGACCGGTCTGCTGATGGCTGCCCAACTGTCAGGCAGTGCAATGCTGGCGGAGATACCGGCCGCGCTTGTTGATGCAGAGCAGCGCTGGCTGATCATGCTGCTTCTGATCGCCGGGTTCGGGGTCAAGGCCGGTTTACCCTTGCTTCACTTCTGGTTGCCTCTTGCGCATCCGGTGGCACCCACACCGGCCAGCGCGGTGCTCAGCGGTGCCATGATCAAGGCGGGTTTGCTGGGCTGGCTGGTGACCCTGCCTTTCGGGCAAGTGTCGCTCCCAATGTGGGGCAATATCCTGGTGGTGCTTGGAACGATCGGGTCGCTGGGTGCCGCTGCTCTCGGGGTGCGACAGGTGCGCCCGAAAACGGTCCTGGCCTATTCCAGCATCAGCCAGATGGGGCTGATGGTTCTGATGGTGGGTGCTGCACTGGCCCATGCTGAGGCAGCCGGCGCCATTTTTGCGGTGCTGGCGCTATACGCTCTGCATCACGGCCTGGCCAAGGGCAGCCTGTTCCTGTCCACCGCCATGGCGGTGCCAGCGGGCCAAGGCAGCCGATGGGGCTTCTGGGTGCTGATTGCACTTC
>Ga0209942_1002153_pt1 | contig 10217 bp, 10 predicted proteins | sample SalPonR1_A_D2_MG_FD_185695 | JGI IMG/M metagenome (GOLD analysis project Ga0209942, IMG submission 185695) | Salt pond soil microbial communities from South San Francisco under conditions of wetland restoration - Salt Pond MetaG R1_A_D2_MG... ... | reverse complement strand
CGTGATCGACGCGCCGATCGAGATCGACACGCCTCAGGGGCTGTGGCGACCGCGCAATTCTTCGAACAAGTTCTACGGGCCGACGCCACTGCGCACCGGGGTCGAGCAATCGCGCAACCTGATGACCATACGACTGGCGCAGGAAGTCGGCATGGACGTGGTCGCCCGTTATGCCGAGCGTTTCGGAGTCTATGACGATATGGGCCAGTTCCTGGCCAATTCGCTGGGGTCGGAGGAGACGACGCTTTACAAGATGGTGGCGGCTTATTCGATGTTCGCAAATGGCGGCGAGCGGGTCGAGCCGACGCTGGTCGACCGGGTGCAGGACCGGGACGGGCGCACTGTCTACAAGCACGACCCGCGCGATTGCGTCGATTGCGCTGACGCCGCTATTCCCGAAACCCGCGGCCCACGTATCGTGTCGAACCGCGAACGGGTGATCGACGCGATCACCGCCTATCAGCTGACCTCGATGATGAAGGGGGTGGTGGATCGCGGCACCGCATCGGGGGCGATCAACCTGCCGGTCCCGGTGGCTGGCAAGACCGGCACCACCAATGATGCGCGCGATGTCTGGTTCGTGGGGTTCACAAGCAATATCGCCGCGGGCTGTTACATCGGTCACGACCAGCCGCGGGGCCTGGGGCGGAGCGCCTATGGTTCATCCATGTGCGGGCCGGTTTTCCAGGAGTTCATGAGCGAGGCGATCACGAAATACGGTGGCGGGCAATTCGAGGTGCCGCCGGGCGGACATTTCATAAAGATCGACCGCTATACCGGCGCACGACTGGCCGACGAATCGGAAGGCGAGTTCGTCGTCGCCGAGTATTTCCGCGATGGCGAGGAGCCGATCTTTGGTTTCAGCGTTTCGGGCGGCTTTGCCATGGGCACCGATCTGAACCTGTTCCAGCGCGGTGAGAGCGAGCAGGTCAAGCAAGTGACCACCTCGACAGGGGGCACGGGGCAGGTTGGCGAGAAGGCAAGTTTCGGCTCCATGAGTTCAGGCGGGCTTTACTGACGGCCGTGTGATCTTGTCGGGGCCTCGTGGCTGCGGTATCACCGGCATCCGAGCCAGAGCAGGGACATATTCATGCGCGCCGAGATCCAGACCGTCGTTTCCGAAATCGAGAATTCGCTGGAGCTGTTGCGCCAGCGGATGGGCTGGGAGACCGCGCAGCACCGGCTTGAGGAGTTCAACGCGCGCGTCGAGGATCCCAACCTGTGGGACGATCCGGCAAAGGCGCAGAAGCTGATGCGCGACCGCCAGGCGCTGGTCGACGCGATCGAGACCCATGATTCGATCAGCCGCGACATGCGCGACAATATCGAGTTGATCGAACTGGGCGAGACCGAAGGCGACAGCGAGGTGATCGCCGAAGCCGAAGCGACGCTGAAGGCGCTTGCCCGCAAGGCGGCGGCCAAGGAACTGGAGGCGCTGCTGGATGGCGAGGCCGACGGCAACGACACCTTCCTTGAGATCAACGCCGGCGCGGGAGGCACCGAAAGCTGCGACTGGGCGGCGATGCTGGCGCGGATGTATGTGCGGTGGGCCGAAAGCCACGGCTATACGGTGGAATTGCAATCCGAAAGCTCGGGTGACGAGGCCGGGATCAAATCGGCCGCCTACAAGATCAGCGGGCATAATGCCTATGGCTGGCTGAAATCGGAATCCGGGGTACATCGTCTGGTGCGGATTTCGCCCTTCGATTCAGCGGCCAAGCGACATACATCGTTCTGCTCGGTCTGGGTCTATCCGGTGGTGGATGACAATATCGAGATCGATGTGAACCCGTCGGATATCCGGGTGGATACCTATCGCAGCTCGGGTGCTGGCGGACAGCATGTTAACAAGACCGACTCGGCGGTGCGGATCACCCACCATCCGACCGGCATCGTCGTCACCAGTTCCGAGAAATCCCAGCACCAGAACCGCGACATCGCCATGAAGGCGCTGAAATCGCGGCTCTATCAGCTTGAGCTGGACAAGCGCAACGAGGCCATTGCCGAGGCCCATGAGGCCAAGGGCGATGCCGGATGGGGCAACCAGATCCGCTCGTATGTGTTGCAGCCTTACCAGATGGTCAAGGATCTGCGCACCGGGGTCGAGACCAGTGACACCAAGGGGGTTCTGGATGGTGATCTCGATCAGTTCATGGCCGCGACGCTGGCGATGGATGTGAGCGGCAAGTCCCGGGCCGAGGCGCAGGGCGAGGTGTGAGGCGCCGGTGGGGGTTTTGCACCCCCACACCCCCGCAGAGTACTTTCGGCAAGATGAAGCAGGGGCTCCGGAGGGGGCGGGAGGTAAGGCATGGATGAGGTTTTGAACCTGTCGGCGCGCGCGCAGGCGGCGCGGATCGCAAGCGGCGAGATAAGCGCCGAGGCATTGATGCGCGCGACGCTGGCGCGGGTGGGAGAGGTAAACGGGGCGCTCAATGCGATCGTATCGCTGCGCGACGAGACCGATCTTCTGGACGAGGCGCGCAGGGCCGATGCGGGATCGGCGCGCGGCGTGCTGCACGGTTTGCCGGTGGCGGTGAAGGATCTGTCGAATGCGGCGGGGCTGGCGACCTCGAAAGGGTCCCCCGCGCTGGCGGGGCAGATCGCGGCGCAGGACGATCTGCATGTGGCGCGGATGCGCGCCGCCGGGGCGATCGTGATCGGTAAGACCAACACGCCCGAATTCGGGCTGGGCAGCCACACCTTCAACCCGGTGCATGGCGTGACCTGCAACCCCTATGACAACACCCGGACCTGTGGCGGCTCGTCGGGAGGCGCGGCGGTGGCGCTGGCGGCGCGGATGCTGTCAATTGCGGACGGCTCGGACATGATGGGCAGCCTGCGCAACCCGGCGGGCTGGAACAATGTTTACGGGATGCGACCGAGTTGGGGATTGGTGCCCGGAGAACCTGCGGGCGACACCTTTCTGCATCAGCTCGCGACGCTGGGTCCGATGGCCCGCACGCCAGAGGATCTGGCGCTGTTGCTGGGGGTGATGGCGGGGCCGGATCCGCGCCAGCCGCACGCAATGCAGGCACCGGATCTGGCGCTGGATGGCGCCGGGAAGATCGCGGGGCGGCGGATCGGCTGGCTGGGTGATTGGGGCGGTGCCTTCGCGATGGAGGCGGGCATCGCCGATCTGGGCCGCGCGGCCTGCGGCGTGCTGGAGGAGCTGGGCTGCATTGTCGAGGAGGTTGCGCCGCCATTCAGCCGCGAGGCGCTTTGGGATAGCTGGACCACGTTGCGCAGCTGGTCGGTGGCCTGCAATCTTGCGCCGCTTCTGGAATCGCCCGTGACGCGGGACCGGCTGAAGCCCGATGCCATATGGGAGATCGAGCGCGGGCGCGCGATGAGCGCGTTGGAGGTGCATCGCGCCAGCGTGATCCGTTCGCAGTGGTTCACGCGTGCCGCCGAGGTTTTCGACCAGTATGACGCGCTGGTGATGCCGACGGCGCAGGTCTGGCCGTTTCCGCTGGAATGGGAGTGGCCAAAGGACATAGCGGGGCAGGCGATGGACAGCTATCATCGCTGGATGGAAGTGGTGGTGCCCGCGAGCCTTGCGGGCCTGCCTGCGCTGGCGGTTCCGGCGGGCTTCGGTGCTGAGGGCCTACCGATGGGCGTTCAACTGATCGGGCGACGCGGTGCGGACCGCGCGCTGCTGGAGCTGGGGCAGGCCTATCACCAGGCGACGCGCTGGCCTGAGCGGCATCCGCCGGAAAGTTGAAAGCAAAATGCATCTTTGCGCAGCGATCCGCCTTGGCTAGGCTCACGCCATCAGGGAGGACATCGAGCGATGGATGAAAGCAAGCCGCTTGGCGTGCCCGAATTGGGACCGGTGACATTCGCAATGCTGGGCGAGGCCTTGCGGCTTGGCTGGGAGGACATGCGCCGCGCACCGGGCTATGCGGTGATCTTTGCCGGGGTCTATGTGGCGATCGGCTGGTTCATGGCCTGGGTCACATGGATCACCGGGCAGAGCTATTGGCTTATTTTCGCGGCTGTCAGCTTTCCCTTGATCGGGCCGTTCGCGGCAGTCGGTTTCTACGAGGTGAGCCACCGGCGCGAAATGGGCGCGCCACTTGAGCCGGGCGCGGTCTTTGGGGTGATCCTCAGCCAAAGGCGGCGGCAATTGCCGTCGATCTGCGCCGTGATCGTGCTGCTGTTCCTGTTCTGGTTCTTTCTTGGCCATATGATTTTTGCGCTGTTCATGGGGTTTTCGACCATGACCAATGTCTCGAGTTCATTCGAGGTGTTCATGACGCGCGAGGGCATCAGCATGTTGGCGGTCGGCACGCTGGTGGGGGCGGGATTCGCGCTCTTGCTTTATATGATAACGGTGGTGTCGCTGCCGCTGCTGCTGGATCGGGAGGTGGATTTCGTGACCGCGATGATAAGCAGTTTCCAGACCGTGCTGGCAAGCCCGGTGCCGATGCTGGCCTGGGCCGTGTTCATCGCGATGCTGACTTTTCTCGCGCTGATACCGGGGTTCCTTGGATTGTTCATCGTTTTGCCGCTTCTGGGGCATGGGACATGGCATCTATACCGTCAGATTTGCAAGGCGGGGGGGACGTGCTAGGATATGCGCCTGTCTGGAATGGTGCGCACAAAGTAAGGGTCTGGCATGGCGGATACGCAGTTCTGGGACCGTGTTGCAAGGCGCTATGCGGCGCGCCCCATCGGCAATATGGCGGCCTATGAAACCACGCTTGAGCGCACGCGCGCCTATCTGAGAGATACTGACCAGGTATTGGAACTTGGCTGCGGCACGGGTAGCACTGCGTTGTTGCTGGCGCCCGGTGTGGAGCATCTGACGGCGAGCGATCTCTCTGGCGAGATGATCGCCATCGCGAATGAAAAGCTGGCCGATTTCGAGGGCGACAACCTTGAGTTTCGTCAAAGCGATGTGTTCGACGCGGGCTTCGCGCCGGGCGGCTTTGATGCGGTGCTGGCCTTCAATTTCCTGCACCTGCTCGACGGCATGGACCCGACGCTGGCGCGGGTCCATTCATTGTTGAAACCGGGCGGGCTGTTCATCAGCAAGACCATCTGCCTTGGGCGCCATGCCTGGCATTTCCGGGCGCTGATCGGGCTGTTGCGGTTGGTGCGCAAGGCGCCGCCCGCCGTGAATTTCCTTGATGCGGGGGACGTTCAGAGCGCGATACGCGCCGCCGGGTTCGTCATAGAGGAGACCGGCGATTACCCGGTTCGCCTGCGTGCGCATTTCATCGTGGCGCGCAAGCTGGCCGATCCGTCTGACAGCTGAGTATCAGCGCGCCGCGTCGCGGTAGTGGCGCAGGACGAAAAGCCGGATCGCCGAAGCGAGCCCGGTATCGATCCCGCGCGCTGCGTCGATTTCGGCGGCCAGCGCGTTGAGCGGCTGCCCACGCGCGGCGGCGATGGCGCGGAAGGCCTGCCAGAATTCATCCTCGAGGGATACGCTGGTGCGGTGGCCATGCAGGGTGAGCGAGTGTTTCACCGGGCGGGCATTGACGGGATGTGACATCATCTGGCGTTAAGCGGTAGCGTCATTCGTCTTCGTCGCGCCTGTGGGCTTCATGATCCTGAAGCGCCTTGTCGCTGCGCGCCGCATCCAGCGCGCGGTCGGCCTTGCTGCGGCCATGGCGGGCGGCGTTCTGGTCGGCCTGTTCGCGTTTGGCGGCGCGCGCCTTCTGTTTGCGGGCCTTATTGAGGTTGATGACCTTGCTCATGGTGCCAAGCATACCGGCTTGCGGCCATTCGTCCACAGGTTTGAGCGAGGTCGGGCAGCCCCGAAGGGCCACCCGCCGTTTTGATGGGGATCAATCGCGCGGGCCGATCATCTGTTCGGGGCGTACGACGCGTTCGAAGGTCTCTTCGTCGACGAAGCCAAGTCGGATGGCCTCTTCCTTGAGGGTGGTGCCGTTCTTGTGCGCGGTCTTGGCGACCTTGGTGGCGTTGTCATAGCCGATTTCGGGCGCAAGGGCTGTCACCAGCATCAGTGACTCGCGCATCAGTTTGCCGATGCGGTCCTCGTTGGCCTCGATGCCGTTCAGCATCCGTTCGGTGAAGCTGTCGGTGGCATCGCCCAGAAGCTGGATCGACTGAAGGAGGTTATAGGACATCATTGGGTTGTAGACATTGAGTTCGAAATGCCCCTGCGAGCCTGCGAACTTGATTGCGGCGTCGTTGCCCATGACATGCGCTGCGACCTGGGTCAGGGCCTCGGCCTGGGTGGGGTTCACCTTGCCAGGCATGATCGAGGAGCCGGGCTCGTTTTCGGGCAGGATCAGCTCACCCAGGCCCGAGCGCGGGCCGGAGCCCAGGAAGCGGATGTCATTGGCGATCTTGTAACAGGAGCCTGCCACCGTCGCCAATGCGCCGGACATGAACACCATCGCGTCGTGCGCGGCGAGGGATTCGAACTTGTTGGGCGCGGTGACGAAGGGCAGGCCGGTGATCTCGGCCATGTTGGCAGCGACGCTTTCGCCCCAGCCCTTACGGGTGTTGAGGCCCGTGCCGACGGCGGTGCCGCCCTGGGCCAGTTCGTGGATGCCGGGCAGCGCGGCATTGATACGGGCGATGCCCTGGCGGACCTGCTGGGCATAGCCCGAGAATTCTTGCCCGAGGGTCAGCGGTGTTGCGTCCTGCGTATGGGTGCGGCCGATCTTGATGATATCCTTGAACTCTTCCTGCTTGGCCTCGAGCCCGCGTAGCAGTTTTTCAAGGCTGGGCATCAGCACGTCGCGCACGCTCATGGCGGTGGCGATATGCATCGCGGTCGGGAAGGTGTCGTTCGAGCTTTGCCCCATGTTGCAGTGATCGTTGGGATGCACCGGGTCTTTGGTGCCTATCTCGCCGCCGAGGATTTCGATCGCGCGGTTGGCGATCACCTCGTTGGCGTTCATGTTCGACTGGGTGCCGCTGCCTGTCTGCCAAACCACCAGAGGGAAGTTGTCGTCGAACTTGCCTTCGACCACTTCGCCTGCGGCGGCGGCGATGGCATCGGCCAGTTGCGGGTCAAGCGCGCCGCTTTCCTTGTTGGCCTGGGCGCAGGCTTTCTTGATCACGCCGAGCGCTCGCACGATGGCGACGGGCTGGGTTTCCCAGCCGATCGGGAAATTCATGATCGAGCGCTGCGTTTGTGCGCCCCAGTACTTGTCGGTGGGAACCTCGAGCGGGCCGAAGCTGTCGGTTTCAGTGCGGGTGGCGGTCATGGATGGATCTCCCTCGCGAAAAAGGCCGTCTCTCTCATAGCGGACGGGGCGGAAAGATCAATGATGTATGCAATGGAATACCGCCCGCAGGCAGGCGACCTGTTGGGTCGGCGAAAAGGGCAGTTCTATTTGCGGAAACTGTCGAGGCTCACGACCTCGGCCTCGCCATTTGTGGAATGCGTGTCCGGGTCGCTGTCATCCTCATCGGGCGCATCGTCCGCTTCGGAGTCGAGTTCTTCGGCTTCATCCTGCGAATCAAAGCGAAGGCCGAATTCGACCGAGGGGTCGACGAAGGTCTTGATCGCGTCATAAGGGATGTAAAGCGTTTCGGGCGCGTCCCCGAAGTTGAGCGTAATCGAGAACCCGTCAAGAGTCACTTCAAGATCGTCGAACCAGTGCTGCATGACCACGGTCATTTCCGAAGGATAACGTTCCTTCAGCCAGTCGGCGAGATGCGCGTCGGGGTGGGTTGTGTCGAAGGTGATGAAGAAATGATGCGCGCCAGGCAGGCCGTTATCCTGCACACCGACAAGGACGCGCTGGATCAATCCGCGCATCGCTTCGTGCATCAGTTTTCCATAATCGATCGATCGAGACATCGTTTTCCCGAACCTCCTGCGCTTCAGCATAGGGGATTCGATGTAAAACGAAAGGCCCTCTTGCGTCGTTTCAACCCAGAAGATGCAAGCCGCCCGCAGCGGCCGCCATCAGGGCAAGGCCGAGGATCATGGGCAGGCGCAGAACCAGAAGAAACACACCGGCAAGCACCACCAATGCGGCGTTGAGCGGCAGGAAGCTGGCAAGCTCGGGGCGCGGACCCAAGGGGGTGCGGGTCACGGTATCGAACAGCACATGCAACGCGAACCAGACCGAAAGGTTGAGGATCACGCCGGTTACCGCCGCTGATATCCCCGAAAGCGCGCCCTCGAGGCGCGGGCGCGCCAGCAGCGCCTCGACATAGGGTGCCCCGGCGAAGATCCACAGAAAGCAGGGCGTGAATGTGACCCAGAGCGTCAGCGCACCCGTGAGGAGCGCCAGAGGCAGGCCGCCCTGCGCAAAACCCGCCAAGAGGCCGACGAACTGGGTCACGAGGATCAACGGCCCAGGCGTGGTTTCCGCCAGCCCCAGCGCGTCGATCATCTGGGGTGTGGTCAGCCAGCCATGGGTTTCGACGACGGCTTGGGTCATGTAGGCCAGCACCGCATAGGCGCCGCCAAATGTGACGACGGCGAGTTTCGAGAAGAAAAGTGCGATCTCGGTCAGGAATGTCGCGCCCATTGCCCAGGCCAGCAGGATCGGCGCCGCCCAGAGCGCGCCCCAAAGCGCCACAGTGCCAAGCGTCTGTGCAAGGGGAACCCGCGCCGGGGCGACGGAATCAGGCGTGGTTGCAGAACTGTCGGCACGGGCCATCCCCCAGAGCGCAGCGGCAAGGATGATCAGCGGGAAGGGCACCGAAAGAAAGAACATCGCCACGAAGGCGGTGAGGGCGAGCGCCCAGTCATCCCAGCCCGAAAGCGCCCTGCGCGCCAGCGAAAGAAGCGCCTGAAGCACGATCACGATCACCGCCGCCTTGATCCCCGCGAACACCGCCTGGATCACCGGCATCTGCCCGAAGCTGGCATATCCCAAGGCAAGGCCCAGGATCACCACCGCCCCCGGCAACACGAAAAGCAAACCCGCAATCAAGCCGCCGATCACCCCCCGCAGTCGCCAGCCGGCATAGGTGGCAAGCTGCATGGCCTCGGGGCCGGGCAGCAGCATGCAAAACGACAAGGCGCCGAGAAACTGCTTTTCTTCCAGCCACTTGTGGCGGGAAACCAATTCGTTGTGCATGAGGGAAATCTGTGCAGCAGGGCCGCCGAATGAAAGCAAGCCGATGCGCCCGAAGACGCGCACAAGATTAAGGACGCTTGGTTCCATGCAAGCGTGATACCGCCACGCACGGCAAATTCAAGAGTTTTCAGAGTTGTCGTAAAAACATCATGAAAACAGGTTCTTGAGTTGCGTCCTTAAGGTAAGGTGCAGGCTTCTGTTGCCAGGTGCCTGCGAACCCCGCCAGCCCTTGCTAGAGGACTGGGCTTAAGATTTCGGTCTTGTTACTGCTTACGCAGCAACGGCGACCGGAGCACGATTGTCGTTGGCAATTATGCTTTAGCGAACCGATAACGGTGGTATCTCACCGGGACAAAGCTAACCCCTTTAGACGTTCGTCGATCCTGTTTCGGCCCCATAACCACCTCCAACGAAAGGTTTATTGGTGGAGCCGCCGGGTACCGCCCCCGGGTCCGATCCGCTTATTACGAGCGCGTTTATGTCCATAGTCCCCGAAGGGACATTAGGAATATAGGCAGGGCCGCGCGATTTGCAAAGGGGTGAGTTGCATTGATTATCCGTGCGACGGGTTGCGCACTGTCAACATCTCAAGCCGGGTTTTCTGGGCGGGGTAAAGCTCATATTCCGGCCTTGGCACACTGGGTGTGCACGCACAGGGAACAACCAAGGAGGCAGCATGGCCAAGATGATCCACAACATGATCCGGGTTCTGGACGAGCAGAGATCGGTCGCGTTCTATCGGCAGGCTTTCGGCCTTGAGGTTGCCGAGCGGCTGGATTTCGACGATTTCACCCTGATATACCTCAGCAATGCCGAAAGCGGGTTCGAACTGGAACCGACGGTAAACAAGGGACGCAGCGCGCCCTATGATCTTGGCGACGGCTATGGGCATCTGGCCGTGTCGGTCGATGATCTGGATGCGGAACACGCGCGGTTCGAGACCGAAGGGCTGGCCCCGCGAAAGATGATTTCGTTCGCACCGGCGGGCGAGTTGATCGCAAGGTTCTTTTTCGTCACTGATCCTGACGGTTATGAGGTCGAGGTGCTGCAACGGGGCGGGCGCTATCGTTAGAGAACGCTTGATCTATGCGGTCGGGTGTCGGCAGGCCGACGGCGATCGGGCGGCGCCGGCGTCGTATTCGGCTAAAAAATGGGCGCAATTGCTTGCCATCCGGTGAGCGCGGTTGTTACGCT
>Ga0209942_1002149_pt1 | contig 10225 bp, 5 predicted proteins | sample SalPonR1_A_D2_MG_FD_185695 | JGI IMG/M metagenome (GOLD analysis project Ga0209942, IMG submission 185695) | Salt pond soil microbial communities from South San Francisco under conditions of wetland restoration - Salt Pond MetaG R1_A_D2_MG... ... | reverse complement strand
GACCCTGGCCCTGCAGGGCAGTGCGGGGATCAGCTCGGCGGCAGGCTCAAACCCCTGGCAGGTGGAGATGTACAGTTATGACCAAGAGGGCCGTGTGAGTGACAAATGGATCTGGACGGGCAACCGCCGCGAGTGGGATACGCACCTGGCCTATGAGTACAACCGGCTGGGCGAGGTGATCACCATGATGGTAGAGGTAGGAGACCCAGCCGTCAATACCGAAACCCTCTACCAGCACTACGAGTACAACCTACTCGGGCAGCTGCACAAGGTGTACATCTCTACCAATGGTACTCAGCCTTCCACCCCGGAAGTGACCTACACCTACACCCCATCCGGCGCGATTGACAACATCGTCTTCGATGGTGGAAAACAGGCTGATTATGGTTATAATATCAGAGATTGGGTTACATCGATTAACAGTATTGGCAGCCCGGCCGGCAGCTTTGCGGCTTTCTATGATTATGAAGTTAACGGAAACATCCGTATGTCACGTTTTTATAACCCGGATATACACCAGAATTTGACTGGACATAATGATTACCGGTACGTGTATGAGTATGACGCCCTGAACCGGATGAGCAAGGCGGACTACGAATACGGTGCGTCGGGTACTCAAAGTGACTTTTTTAGGGTGGACAATCTAAGCTACGATGCTAATGGAAACATTAAATCCCTGCGTCGCCGTAATGAGACAAGTGCACAGATCGACCGGCTCCGGTATGATTACGGAACCAACAACCAACTGTCGGCTGTTCATGACAGTTCTGGCGTGAATTTGGGCTGGGATGCGTTTACCTCCAGTTTCGGCTATGATGATAACGGCAATATGATTAGTCAATCGGGCAAGTTCACAAATATTGCTTATGACCACCGAAACCTGCCCATTCATTTTTATATGGACAGTGGAGCAGAATTTATTGCCAATTACAACGCCGAGGGCCAGCGGATCATTAAGGAGAGCTCCGGCGGAGCATGGTCCTTTTATGTGATGGACGGCATGCAGACCCTGGCGGTGCTGACCCAGGACGGGCTGAGCCACATGAACCTGGTAGGTGGCGGTACCTTTGGGCGCATCGAGGCCAATACCAGCGGAGCCATCACCACCTCCAACACCCGCTATTACAACATCACCGATCATTTGGGCTCTACCCGGGAAGTGGTCAATAACAGCGGGGCATTGGCAGAGACCTTTGATTACTACCCATTCGGCCTATTGATGCCCGGCCGCAATGGCGGGACAAACCTGACTCTTGAAAAATTCACTGGTAAAGAACGCGATACCGAAGCCGGGTTGAATTTGGATTATTTCAGGGCGCGGTATTATGATCCGGCGTTGGGGAGGTTTTTGGGTGTGGATCCGTTGGGGGATGAGTTTCCTTCCTGGAGTCCGTATAATTATGTCGGCAATGATCCAGTAAGTTTTATTGATCCTACTGGGTTATACAGAGTGCACCGAGCTGCTTACAATGCAAATGGAGTCGTATCAAGAGTTACCCGATTGAACTTAAGAACGTTAAGAAGAAATGAATTTATGGGTACATTTGGTGGTATGATACCTGGTGTAGGCTCAGTAGCTGCCGGCGTAAAAATGGCTATGATAGGAATGTCCCGTGATAATGCCTGGAAGGTAGGTTTTTGGGATTATGCAGGATTATTTTCTGGTGGATTAGCTACACTTCCGAGGAATTTTAAAAAATTAGAGGATATAACCACAGCTTTAATAAATGTAGGCTCTTTAACTAAAGGAGGTTTAAATTATTTTATAACAGAGGCAGCCGGAAGAGATCAAGTCATGTTTAGTGTAGCTACCCAGTTTGCAGGTGGGGGGCTATTTGAATCGGCGGATGGATATGCTGGTTATTCCAGAAGTTTGATGTTAAACCAGGGATTTGCTTCGGCACTGTATAATTCAGGGGGAGGATTAGATGCAGTGGATAATTTTACAAATGCATTCATGGATGTTGCATCGGGAGTTGTTACCGGCATCGCTAATTCACAGGGATTTGATTTAACGTCACAACGAGGAAGAGATGCTGCCTTAGATTACTACAGAGCAAACAAAGAGGAATATGATCAAGTTATTCAAAGGGTATTAAACTTGATTAGGAATGAAAATTAACATAGAAATATTATTATGGTTGCAATAATTCTGTGCATATTACTGATTGTCACAATGCTAATAACAAAAAGAAATGTACTCATGATTGGAGCTGGGTTTGAGTTGTTTCCACGTAAAGAAGATTATCCATTAGCGTACTGGAGTACAATTATTACGGCAGTAATAGCTATGATTTTATACGCACTGTTAGAATATGGAGAAGGATATTAGTTAATAAAATATAATAGAGTATTGCTTTGACTAATTGTCAATGGTACGCCTCCCTATCCAACCCGAATTATGGCCAAAATTTCACCGGCTACGAGCTCGAACAGCAGGGGGGGTTAGGCCTTTAACACGCCGGGGCGCGGACCGTGACCGACTCCCACCGGTTTTACGATCCGGTGATTGGGCGGTTTTTGAGTGTGGATCCGAGGCCAGTAATAACCAGTAAGTACGCCCGATCATAACTTGTTGAACATCCCAGTTAAGGCTGTGGATCCTGATGGATGTGTCATTGTATTTATTAATAGAAGTTACAATTTAGGTCCAAACACTAAAAGCCAATTCCCGGAGCAACTTTAAGGTAATATCGCAGACCGATTGATGAGCTCTCACTTTAAGGGAGAATTTTCTGTTTACCGTGTTGGATCTAACCGTAGAGAGTTCTCACGGTTCAACGCATTATTTGCCTCTGAGAGACAGGGTGTCGTTTTAACAATTATCTAAATAGTGTGTCTCATATTCTATCAAATATAGAAATTATTTACAACAGGATTTTGTATACTATCATCATTCTTACCTATATTCCACCCGCTAACAAAGCGTTAACGAGTGGTTGGGATTCAAAAATGAGCCGCTCCATTCTACAAAAAGGTAGTTTTAAGAATGTAGAAATGATTAGCCCGATTTTCACAGAGTTGTGGGGGCCAAGGCTTATTTTTAATCAACCGGAAGTGCAAAAACCATCCTAAATAAGGTAAAGGAACCGTAGCTCAGTTGGTCAGAGCAGTTGCCCCATAATTGATTGGTCACGAATTCAAGATCTGCCGGGCACCAATTCTTATTGTTCTGATTTAACTGAGATCGACTATATGTCGGTTCTTTGTTCAACAAAAAAGTCCGGTTGCTGCTAACCTAGAAACCATCGCTTAGAACTCCCGAAAAAATCGACCGGTTTACCTGGTCGTAGTGAAAGAAGATGTTGATCGGGAGATCACCAAAATGTTACAACGAATTACACGAGATGAGTAGAATGATCTCCATTAAAACCCGAAAGTTTAATTTTTTATCCCCTTAAAACCCGAAAAGTTAAATTTCATTAGTATATCCTCGGTTGAGCTCTCGAAATCTTATGAAGACTACTACTTGCTCGTCAATTTGATGAGCTGATTTTTGGGTGATAAAGGTGAACTAGAATTAATCTGACAGGAGCTTTATTAGCGAACAGATTTCCATACAAGAAATTTCTGTATTCCAACCGTTATCTTGACAAAGATATACGATCAGAATAAATCCTTGTAAGCCCTGCACGTTGCGAAGTCTCAAGTTCCAACTTGGGATACGATTTCTAAAAAATTTCATAGCCACTGCAGGGCTGTATTATTTGATTTGGGATCGTCTTTCTTGTTCGGCCTTAGATGAGTAAAATAGCCGATGTTCGGAAAGTAAATTTAACATACAAGATCACCCAAACTTTAACTGAAACGGATTTGATATGCTTTTCTCGCCAAATCGTTTCAAAAGCTCAACCTGACTGGTTGAGTCTATATCCTCTTTAGATATGATTTTCTGGACTTTAGGCTGTTTTAAGCTTGGTATCCGTATAATGAAAAACGGCCATAGTTCATTCTTGGTGTACACTTTTTGAACATCAGGAAAGTCCGGGAGAGCTGGAATTTGATTTTGCTCTTTAAACTCTTCGGAGTACGCAAAATGCCACAACCCATCTTTCAACTCAAGGCTACCGATTTCCAAATCCTTATAAAAGATGGTAAAATGGGCATATTCATCCTCTTTAACCGTAGAACTCTCCAGGCCTTGAGGGATAAATGATTTTATTTTTTTAAGCAACGTGGTCATGATTTTCAGCTATTTGAAGCAGTTTTTCCTGTCGGTAATTTAAGCAATCTTTGATTAACTTCCTTCTATCCTTGCTTAACAGATAACGATACTCCTCATCAATTAGTTTGGTTTCGTCATCTTCGATCGCTTTTTTGATGACTTTTGTAATGCAATGCGAAAATTTGGGAAAACGGTCATAAGATTCCTCTATAAACCTAAAATGATTGGGATTGTTTCGCTTCTCAATTCCCATTTTAGGTTTTGAGTTCTTCCCATACTTTTTAATCTGAATATCAATTAACTCATCATTCCGGGTAACGTTATATATCTTGTCGTCTGAAAAGTTCCAAAATAGAGCCCTTGCAGTATCATAGATGGGTGCAAACCTTGGAGGCTTCTTATCTTGAATATCCGTTATTACGCCCCAGTTATAAAAATGCCGGTCATTATTTCCCGTTATGGCATCAAAGGTCAACATTTCCAAGAGATCACAGAACAGTGTCTCATACTGATCAGGAAAAGAGTTCTTAATAGCTTCAAAGGTAAATGATAGGGTAAAAAACTGAGGTGACATTTTGTTGTCCTCGATTTCCTCTACGAATTTAATATCCTCATTTAGATTGGCAGCATAAATTTCAGCACCGTGCATAAGTCGTTCATCCTTCTTGAGAAAGTACTTACTTAAAAACCGTAATTGACCAGAAGCGATTGCCAGTTTGGAATCAGCAATCTTGAGGCCATATAATTTCCCCAGGTCTGTAAGAAGCTGCTCCATGATAGATTCAACCGGATACCACTTATGGCCTACTTTGGCAATGTAGGCAGGCCATTTGTGAGGTTTACTCTTTGGAGCCGTACCATATTCATATTCACGAATAAAAAGTTTAGGAGCGTCTCCGGTCAGTGGCTGGTTCTTTTCTACATATACGAAGCCTTCTCTTAAATAGGGTACAAGTCCGTCAAGGTTACCTAGCAGTCCTGAATATTCTAAAATTTCTTCCTTGCTTATTCCTTTCATTCGTAGGTAAGATAGGTTTTATTTCTTTTTGGTCTGCAAGTTCTCGCTTTTAATATATTTGGACAAAAAACATTTAGAAAAACCTAGGATCGAGTAAGCAGGCTTTCCGTGAATCTCTACCTGCTTGCTTACGGAAACTGTATAACTGGTAGAACCAGTAAAACGCGGAACCAGTCTGGCCAAATCGGTTGCGAAATCAGGCATATTTCCACCTGTTATTTATCAGATGATCGAAGTAGGAGAGGAGACTGCTGAATTAAGTTCCATGTTACTGAACATTGCAGAAACCAATCAACGGGAGATGGATTCTGATCTTGAGATACTCACCTCACTGCTCGAGCCGGTAATGATTGTTGTTATCGGGCTCATCATTGGAGTCGTTATCGTTGCCATGTACCTGCCGATCTTCGAATTAATGAATGTGATTCAGTAGAAGCATTATTTCAATGGAAGGAGAGGTTTCAGTCTGATACAAAAGACAATTCATTAAACGAAGCCTGCCAATTAATTGTCTTGCGAAAACTCAATGAAAAAATTCAGGAGTAATATTTAGGATCAATCTTTGGGAGTGATATAACTGTGATTATTTATTAATTATTGATTGACTCTTGTTAAAAATCAACATAGGTAATCAACAATGAATAAAGTCACTTGCCTTGGATTAATTTCATGTATAGTTCTGATGATTCCTGATTTGCTATACTCTCAGTTCGGTTCCCAAAATTCAACATCCTCCCTAAATATTGGTTTTCCATCTCCTAATGCAGCGTCAATGTCCAAGTTTGGAGAAATACCGGTTAATCATTCGACCGGCATCCCGGAGATATCCGTGCCACTGTATCAAGCGGAAAGCAGGCATTTGTCTATCCCACTTCATCTCAGGTACCATGCATCAGGTATTCGGGTGAGTGATACTGCCGGGTGGGTTGGCCTTGGATGGAGCCTGAATACAGGGGGTGCCATTACAAGAGTGATGAGAGGATTGCCTGATGATTCTCCAAATGGGTATTACAACAGGGGAGACGAAACCTACGAGTTTGTCACAGATGTTATGGATGTGGCAGAGGAAAATAGTTATTACAATCAGGTAAGCAGGGGTCAATTAGATGCTGAGCCGGATGTTTTCTTTCTGAATATCGGTAACATAAACGTACGATTTATGTTCATGCATGATCAAAGTATATTGATGTTTCCTCATCAAAATCTGAAAATTATTCCCACCCTGTCGGGCGGTGAAATTTCCAAGTGGGTGGTCACGGATGAAGATGGTACCAGGTATCACTTTGAGCAGAAGGAACGGACTTATACGGCCACATTGAATAAATCGGGGACAGGAAATGACTTTGGCGGGGTGTTGCCACAGGATTACGTTTCAAGCTGGTATCTAACCAAAATGGAGTCAGCGAAGGGGGATGATTTTATTACGATCAGCTATGGGAGTTCGCAATATTCAAATTCGATGACAGTTGAGATGAACTCCACCAGGACCAATTTTACATCTTACCTGCATCCTTGTTCGCCGAGTGAGTCAGATTACGATATTAAAAATACAAATACGACGTATAACAAGTTTCCAACACAGATTACCACTCCAACTCAAAAAATCATTTTTAATACCGTTGAACAATCCGGTGTACCGATGAGTACGCAGCTCAATAGCATGGAAATCAGGGATTTGACGTCGAATGATCTGGTCAAAAAAGTTCATTTCACCTACGGCAGTATAGGAAGTCAGCCTCGCCGGTTGTTGAGTAGCGTTACCATGGAAGGTGATAGCCAGCAAACCGAGCCGCCCTATATGTTTGACTATTTTACCGATCAGACATTGCCCGGATATAACTCGCTGGCTATAGATCATTGGGGATATTATAATGGAGTGACAACCAATACCACGTTATTTCCGGCTGTTTCCAATCCTGCGTTTGGAAGTCTTTCCGGTGCAAACAGGAATCCGGACTCCACAAATGATATACGGTATATGAGAGCAGGATCTTTACATAAAATAACGTATCCAAGCGGTGGTTCCACGACGTTCACCTATGAGGCAAACGATTATTACGACTCGTTACAATCCGAAAATAAAAGAGCTGGTGGTCTTAGAATCAAGCAAATCACTATTCATGATGGGATTGATTCGGCGAATAATCTTGTAAAGTCCTATCAATACAACAATGAAATCCACCCCTCCCGCAGCAGCGGATATCTTGTAGCCGGCCAGCTTGAGCTTTACAAGTACTACGGCACAGGTGTAGAAAGTCAAAATGAATGTCCATATGTGGTCAGGCGAACGAAAGCCGAAGGAACTTCGATAGGGCAAGTTGCCGCCTACCGATGGGTCACCGAATACCTGCATACGGTGACAAATAATGATGGATATACCCGGTATGAGCTGCAGGCTGCCCAGGAAACCGGCCGGTCGGTAAACCAATGGAGAAGAGGGAAAGTGTTAAGCAAATCTGATTTTCGCAATGACAACACCCTTTTGCAGGAAAAAACGTTTACTCACAACCTTGAAAAAGAAATGATTGACCGTGTGTACGGAGTTGAGGTTGCCGTTGACTGGGTTAGCCATATGGACACGACATTTACAGACCTCAAATTCAATTTTTATTCCTACTGGACCACGCTTGATTCAGAGTCCGTAAAAATATTTGATTCTTCCGGGGTGGAACACGTTGAAACGAGTCGTGAATTGGACTATGCCACTGGCCTCCGGCAGCTTAGACGTACTACGGAAACAAACTCAGACAGCACCCAACGCATTACCGAATACGTTTATGCCCACGAAGTCACCGATGATGGAACCGGGAAAAATTACAGCGGGATGGGGATGCTGAATATGCTCTCCCAGCCGTACAGCATAACGGTGATGGACGCCGATTCACAGGTGTTGGCCAAAAACTGGACTCGTTGGGACAACCCCGGTGGGGTGTGGCGGCCAAAAGAAGAGTGGGTGCTGGACTCGGATACACCGGGTACAAACCCGACAATCGGGACGGCCCTCAAGCAGATGACCTGGAACAGTTATGATCCCTATGGCAATCCCGAACAGTTCACCGACGCCCGTGGATTGGTGACGGATCTGAGCTGGGATGCCACCGATAATTATTATCTTGAAGAGATTGTCCAGGTTAACCCCGACCCGATTGGGGCGAACCTGACCGGTACTGCACATTATAACACTCGCGGTCTGCTGTCAACACTGATTGACCAGCGCGGTGTTGAAACCAGCTATACCTACGACGGGTTTGGCCGGCTGGACTCTTTATTGAATGCAACAGATGATGTGATAGAGGACTATGTTTATACGATGAATTATTCGGGCGGCACGTATAATGAATCCAATTCCAACCACATTCAAATCCGCAGCTACACCGGCAGTCAAACCCGAACCTCCAGGCAGTATATGGACGGGCTTGGGCGTCCGGTCCAATCGCAGGCTTATGAGGGCAGCCATTCCATTATATCGGCCCTGGAGTACGACAACCGGGGGAGGGAGTGGAAAAGCTATAAGCCATACCCGGTCAGCGGTAGCATCAGTTACCAGAGTGGGTACCAGGCAGGGGCCCAGGCCGAGCATGGGACGCATCCGTTTATGGAGCAGTTCTTCGAGTCCAGCCCACTCAGCCGCCCGGTCCAAACCATACCCGAGGGTGGCCTGAGCACCAGCGGTTCGGTCGACTTGGATTATGATGTACGCGAGTGGAGCACAAGCGGCACGTATTATCTGGTAACAACTACGACCGATGAGGAAGGCAAGGCTACCGAAACCTGGTCCGATGGGTGGGGTCGAACTATTCGAACAATTGCTGACCCCAATGGGTTGACTATTGAAACCCGGTTTGTCTATGACGAGCTGGACCGCTTGCAAACCGTTTATCATCCAAACCACTTCAGCGAGTCGGGCGACTGGACGAGCGAATACGAATATAATCCTCGTGGGGATCTGGTCAAACGAGTTACGCAGGATTCAGGAACTACCGAATATAACTATGATGCGGCCGGTAATCTGCGCTTCAGTCAGGATGCCAATCAGGTGGGGAATAATATAGCAAGCTACACCACCTATGATTTTGCCGGCCGTCCGCTGGTTGAAGGAGTGGGCGATATCGGGATAAAGGCGTTTACAGATCTGGATACCGATACCGGAGAAGACTTTGAAGCGGTGGATGAGAACAAGATAGGGGTGCACGCATGGGACGGCAAGCCCTCCACGAGCATCTACCCATGGAGCGAATTCGCTAATCTGATAAACACGACCACAATCTCCAACAATACAGTTGGTAATCTAACGGCCCGTGCTTGGCGGTTTGGCGGGGAGGAAGGTGTGGCTGAGTCGGCCAGCCTGACCGGGATGGGCATTACCGGGGAGGAGACCTACCTGGCGGCCACCACCATTACTGCCGAAAACACGGTGGTCAGCCCCGGAGCCTCGCTGACGCTCAAGGCCGGGCAGAGCATTACCCTCAAGCCGGGCTTTCACGCCGAGGCCGGTTCGAGGCTGCAGGCGAGCATTGACGGATTACTGGCTACCCAAGGCGGTGCGGGGATCAGCACGGTAGCCGGAGATAATCCCTGGCAGGTGGAGCTGTTCAGCTACGATGATGAGGGAAGAGTGAAAGACAAATGGATATGGACGGGCGACAAGCGCGCCTGGGACACCCACCTGGCCTACGAATACAACCGGCTGGGTGAGGTGACCCGGATGAAAGTGGAGGTGGGGGACCCATCGGTAAACACCGAAACCCTCTACCAGCACTACGAATACAACCAATTGGGGCAGCTTACTAATGTCTATATCTCCACCACCGGCACCCAGCCGTCCACCCCAGAAGTGACTTATACCTACACACCGACCGGGGCGATCGATAAAATCCTGTACGAAGGTGGAAAACAGGCCGATTATGGTTATAATATCAGGGATTGGGTTACTTCGATTAACAGTATAGGCAGCCCGGGCGGAAGTTTTGCCGCTTTTTATGAATACGAAAATAACGGAAACATCTCCATGTCGCGGTTCTACAACCCGGATATTGACATAA
>Ga0209942_1002126_pt1 | contig 10288 bp, 12 predicted proteins | sample SalPonR1_A_D2_MG_FD_185695 | JGI IMG/M metagenome (GOLD analysis project Ga0209942, IMG submission 185695) | Salt pond soil microbial communities from South San Francisco under conditions of wetland restoration - Salt Pond MetaG R1_A_D2_MG... ... | reverse complement strand
ATTTTTGTCTTCAAGCTTTTTTCACTTGCCTTGGATGCGAGAAGAGCCATGATTCCCTTAAGCACAAAGGTGGACGGTATGTAGAACATGTATCCCGCAGTATAGTCAGCCAGGCCTGAACCTATTCCGGCCGCAAAAAAAGCGTACTTGGGGCCGAGAAGTAGTCCGGTCAGAAATACCGCGGCGTCTCCCATGTTGAAGTATCCGTATCCGAGTGGTATTGTAACTGCAAAGGTGGTTACAAAAACCACAGCAGATAAAACCGAAGTGCGAACAAGTTTTTTTGTTTGATTTGAACCCATGTCGATTTCTCCTTTTTTAATTTTTCTATTTACAATATACTATGGATGTGACCATAATGAAAGAGACAGAATTGCAATAATGAAAGGGGACAGATAAATTGTTGTTGTCATTTTATCCTAAACGGGGAAGCAATGTGCCTGTATACATGCAGCTTTACGAGCATATGCGAAAAGAGATAATTACGGGAGAAATAGGGAGGGGCGAAAAGCTTCCGTCAATACGGAAAATATCCCAAAGCACGAGCCTCAGCAGGACTACAATAGAGAGCGCATATTTTCAGCTTTTGACAGAAGGGTACATATTGAGCCGTCCAAAGAGCGGATACTATGCGGCTGACCTGACTGAGATCGAATGGGACTTGCCATGGGGAAAAGAGAAGGCGGAAGAGAAACCTCTGGAAACGGATATTTCCCGGGAAAAGAAATATTTCAACGAGGATGTGGACAGTGAAAGCTTCGATGCTCCTGCGTGGAAGAGAATGTACGGTTCGGTTCTGAAGGACTTCAGGGATGAGATATTTTCGGTTGGAGAATACAGAGGAGAGTCGGACCTGAGGCGCGAAATATCGAGATTCATAAACCGGACAAGGGGAGCGAGGACAAGCCCGAACCAGATTGTCGTGGGAGCGGGAGTGCAGTATCTCATGGTAATACTTGCAGGACTTGTTAGGCGGGACGGAGGACGCGCGGCGTTTGAGGAACCGGGGTATGAGAAGGCAAGGTATGTTTTCGAGGACTATGGATTTGAAACGGATTCAATCAGGGTTCTTGAAAACGGAATTGACATCAAATCGCTTTATGAATCGAAGGCCGACATAGTATACGTCAGCCCTTCGCACCAATTTCCCACAGGATTTCTTATGCCGGTTCCAAAGAGGATTGATCTGATAAATTGGGCAAGGGAAAAGGGGTCCTTCATAATAGAGGACGACTATGACAGCCTTATTCGTCACGAATCCAGACCCGTACCGTGTCTTCAAGGATTGGATACACATGACAGGGTCATATACCTGGGGTCCTTCTCAAAGATTCTTCTTCCATCGGTCAGGATCAGCTATATGGTCTTGCCGCACCGCCTCTTGAATGACTATGAAAAGATAAAAAGGCGATACAGCCAGTCTGCATCGAAACTTGAACAACTGACTCTGGCAAAGTTCCTTGAAGAGGGCTTCATGGAAAAACACATACGGAGAATAAAACGCAACTACAAGCGAAAGAGCTCTTTGCTTCAAAAATATATTGATAAAAATTACAAGGGTCGTGTTAGAATCATAAGTGCCGATTCGGGCCTTAATATGGTACTTGGGCTAAGAACCGGGAAAAGCCCCGAGGAGGTAGCGGGCATTTTCTCTGAAAAGGGCGTGCTGGTCAAGGTCATCGGCAGAAATGGAAGAGACATGGCTGTTTCCCTTGCATACAGCGGATTTTCGCCTGAGGTCATCGAAAAAATGATTGAGGCTCCAATGGATATGGGCAAGGACTGGCTCGACAAATTCTTGCGGTTGTAGTGGCAACTTTTGTGTAAATATTTCCATAAAGGGTATCGAAAGCAATATATGGAAATCAAATAAACGGGCGGCAAATTGCCCGGTTTGCCTCGGCCGTTTTCGAAAAATGGGGGCTTTACGCACCTGCAGAGTATGCCGGTATACACTGAACAAGCCCATCATGAAGAAAAGCAACAGTAGAGGGAGGATGTTTTCGTGAACGACAAAAAAAGAATCGAAGCTATTTTTTTCGCTATATTTGTCATAGCCTTGCTTGTTGCTTTTCAAATTTATAAATTTAATATAAAAATAGCAACCACCGGAGAAGAATTGATGGGAACCGATCCATACACCCGTATGGTTAGGGCGCACGAATTGTATGACGGTGGAGACTGGTACGATTCTACGATGGAAAGAAGCAATTCGCCAAATGGAGAGGAGCTTCACTGGACAAGGCCAATGGATCTTCTCATTGTTGGCGGAGCGGCAATTTTGGAGCCATTTGTGGGAAGGGAAAAGGCTTTTGAGGTGTCAGGACTTAACATAAGCCTTGTTTTGGGTGCAATTTCGGTAGCAGCCATGCTTTGGGGGGCTTCCTGCATGTTTGCCTGGGACCTGACACCCCTTGCATTGATTCTTTTTTTTAGCCAGCTTTTCGTGCTTCAATATTTCGGTGTGGGAAGGCTCGATCACCATAGTCTTATCATTCTCCTTTTTATAGTGTTCTTTTCTGCGGCATTTAGATTGCTCGATGAAAAGCAAAAGGGAGCATGGACGAGAGTCGCGGCTGTAGTGGCGTCGATAGCCTTGTGGGTGAGCGTAGAGACAATAATTTTGCCTGTCTTGCTTGCATTGGTTCTAACAGTAGCTTGGCTTATTTATGGAGACGATTCCATGGAGCGGCTAAGCTCGTTTTCGACAATTCTTGTAGTATTTACCGGGATTTTCATTGCTGTAGAAAGGCCTCTTTCAGAGCTTGCGGCCGTGGAATACGACAAGATTTCACTTCCGTACTTTTTCTCTTTCGCGGCTCTGGCAATTTTTGCCTTTGGAGGCCGCTGCCTCAGAACAGATAAACGATACGGCCGGATTCTGTATACGCTTGTTTCGGGAGCGGGTCTCCTTTATATGATTCTGCTGTTCTATCCGCAAATGATTAAGGGGCCGTATTCAGGGGTCAACCCCGAAATCGTCCCACTGTGGCTGAGCAAGGTAAGTGAAGTGCAGAGTGTTTTCAATGTAGATCCCGGAAGCGCAATATCATACGTGGGTCTTCCCTTTGTGGGCATATTCAGTTTGTCCTATTTCTTAATCAGGAGAAAAATGCAGAAGCCTGCGGTCTGGAGCTTTATACTTGTTGGGCTTGTAATATATACGGTTTTGGGAGTCTGTCAAATAAGATGGATTGCCTATGCGCAGATCATTTCGGTTTTTCCCGCAGCTTTTTTTATAAAACAGATTTTCATTCGCATTGAAAAGATAGACTCGGGGAAATTGCGTGTCTTGCTCAGAAGCGGGACTGTATTGATTTTATGCATGGGTTTTTTGATAATAGCCATACTTTATCCCGCAGAAGCGGTCAAGGGTGAGGAATCCGGGGAAGAATCATCCAGCCTTAGAGATGTTTGCGAATGGATGAACGAGCAGGATTTGGGAGACGAACCCGTTATACTATCCTATATTGATGCCAGTCCCCAGATACTATACCGCACGCGTATGCGTGTCATCGCCACGCCCTACCACAGAAACGATGAAGGAATACTGTTCTATTTCAATGTGATAGAGGAAGAGGACATGAAAAAAGCTAAGGAGATGCTCGAAGGTAGGGATGTGGAACTAATCTTGCAGAAAACCCCGCCGGACTACGAATTGGGCGAATCCGGAGAGTCAAGCTTCAAAGAAAGGCTTATGTCGGGAAACACACCTGAATGGATAAAGGAAGTTGAATTCCCGGAGGATATCAAGGGTTACAGGTTGTATAAAACAGTGTATTGAGACGAAAGGATGCGACAATGAATATAACAATTACTTCTGTAGGAAAAATCAAAGAAAAATTCATGAGGGAGGCGGCGGCAGAGTATTCAAAGCGATTGTCGAAATATTGCAAGCTTTCCTTTTCTGAGGTCCCCGGTCGGAAGGCGCCTGAAAACCTCAGCGCCAAAGAGGAGACTAAAATAAAGGATGATGAAGGGTCGGACATACTAAGAAAGATAAAGGACACACAGTATGTCATAGCATTGGACATAAAAGGGAAGCAGCTCTCGTCGGAGGAGCTTTCCCATAAAATCGACGGCCTTGCCCTTTCCGGCAAGAGCGATTTGGAATTTGTAATTGGAGGCTCGCTTGGACTTTCACAAGCTGTGCTTGCCCGGGCTGATTTCAAGCTCTCTTTTTCCAAGATGACCTTTCCCCACCAGCTCATGAAAGTGATATTGCTCGAGCAGATTTACAGGTCGTTCAGGATTCTAAAGAACGAGCCCTACCACAAATAGTCCTATGAGGACAGGCACAAGGAGAAAAAACTTGTTTAGTAAAATAAATAATAGCAGATAAATGAGTGATAATAAAATGGTTGAACACTGGGTCTTTATGACAACTCAGTGTTTTTTATTTGAAAGAGAGAACTGTAGAAATGAAGAGACGCTGTCCACACAAAGTCTTCAAAACTGATTAAACAGTTTTCTTTCGCAAAGAACAAAGCGGCAGAGCGGCTGCTCCTTTTACGTGCTTTGAATTATGTGGTTTAAAGATGGTCTCTTTTTCGAAACGGGCATGAGTGGTATTATTAAAAAGACGTATATTATGCTGGGTTCAAATGACTGAATTTACGGAGATGATGATATGAGCAAGAAAAATAAACGGTTGAAGATACTTTCCCCTAAACTTCCGCTTGAGCTGGCAGATGCAAAATGCCAAGAGGGACAGTTTGCGGATGGAGAGCAGCTATGCGGCATACTTTTTTCGAATTGCATTCTTGAAGACATAAAGGCTGAAAAAATGAGTTTCAAGCAAACCGTATTCAGGAATGTGGAGTTCAGGAGGACGTATTTTGCAGGGGCGGACATAGAGGATGCAAGGTTTGAAAACTGCGACTTGTCCAATATGGACCTGGGTGGAGCGATAATACACAGGACGGTGTTTGAAAACTGCAAGATGCTTGGGGCAAACTTTAGCGGTGCGGCTCTGCAGAACGTGATTATCGACAATTGCAACGCATGCTATGTGAATTTCAGGTTCTCAAATTTCAAGAGAACTCTATTAAAAGAGTCGGCCTTTTGCATGGGAGACTTTCAAAGCTCTGAATTTTTGGACGTGACACTTGAAGATGACGACTTGAGCAAGGCGCAACTTTCGGGTACCGGACTTTGTGGGATAGATTTAAGCACATGCTTGATAGAGGGGATCGGCGTCAGAATGGAAGATGTTGAAGGAGTAATGGTTTCGCCCGGGCAGGCCGTGCTGCTTTCTGGATTGATGGGCATAGTTGTCAAGGATATGTAAGAGGGCCTCAAAATTGCTCTAGGAGGAAATCGAGGATGACAAGACTAACCGCAGCTAATGTCGACAGGTTAGCCCACATTCTCATCTTTTGATGTTTACTGGTAAAAGTTATCGAATGGAAAACTTACTAATGAAGTAATATGATTGGTACTGACAATTGTATTTTTGATTGCCAAACACAAAGAAAGGTTTCGCGGGTCGGGGAAACTTTCTTTAAATGCTTGGAAAGCACAAGATGGGCAAGGGTTGCCTTTATATAAACAAGATGGAGGATATCGACACGGTGTGCTTGAAGAACTGATTGGAGATTCATTCAATTCATAGGAAAAAATGAGGTTTCCGAATCAATCGGAGCCCTCATTTTTTTTCTCCAGGCTGACACCGCATCCGGGACAGTAGCGGCAGCCTCTTTCGATGGGTCTATCACAGGAAGGGCATCGGTCGGGTTTCATTACGATGCGCGTCACTATTAGATAGACGATCAAATTTGAAGGAACGTTCAATAAACCGAAGAAGCCCCAAAGCCATTTGTTAGCGCCTCTTTTTTCGGCGTCCAGGTAAATCCAGGTTCCCTGTGCGAAGAGAACCATGGCCAGAAATATGAAAAAAGCCGAGGGGATGGTTCTTAATTCTTCCATGTCAAGCCCCCCTTGTTATTTGTTGTTTGGCTATAAAAGGAAGCGTTATCGGGGAAATAAGAAAAATGAAAAGATAAGTTTTCATAAGTATTTCTCCGTGGCCAGACAAAGAAAGGTAGAGGACCGATCCCAGGAAGGCCGCTGATCCGGTCATGAAAAAGACAAGGTCCCGCATCGGTCGGTTTTTTTGCATGGAAGAGGTGTTTTCACGAAGGATTTTTGAAATAACCAGCGGTGAAAGAGGATCGGCCGTTTCTGGGAAATCCATTAAGGCGCTTATTTCGCCGAGCTCCTCCCAAAAGAGGGCGCAATCCCTACATATTTTTATATGGTCTTTTAGTTCTTTTGTCATGGGCGCTTCGCCGTAATGAACATCCAACAAGGTTTCCTGAAGGGTTTCGCATGATTTTTTCATATTGTTTCCGCCTCCATTTCCGAGCGTATTTTTTTGATGCAATCGTGAAGCCGGGATCGAACGGTTCCAATGGGGCAATTTTCGATTCGGCTGATTTCTTCGTAAGTATAATTATAATAATGTTTCAGTATGAAGATTCGTCGTTTTTCCACCGGTAGATTCATAAGCACAGACTTGACCCTGGCGAATGAATCTTTTTCCATGACCCGTTCCTCGGCGCTTTCATCAAAGGCAAGCGAGTCGAACGGGGTTTTGGGATTTTCATGTTTGCGTTTTCTAAGCATGTCTTTGTGGAGGTTGGTTGCTATGCTGACGAGCCATGTTGTGAACTTGGATTTTTCCTTGAAGCTTTCGATATTTTTTAGTGCTTTAAGGAAAGTTTCCTGAGTCAATTCCCTGGCGATGTCTTCATTGAGGGTAGCTTTCATAAGGTACCCGAAAAGAACGGGATAGCTTTCTTGGAACAATTGTTCCAAGGCTTTGGGATTCCTTTGTTTTGCGGCTTTTATCAATTGCTCCTGAATCAAGAAACCACCACCTTGGGGAAAATCTTTTATCGGATGAATTTTACTAGGGCTTCTTCCAGTTCGGCCGAAAGCCTGTAGGAGGGATCAGTATAGCGCTTCAGGTTTTCTTTGCGATTTAAGGGGGCATTTTTCAAAACGTGATTCATGTTTTCTATTACTAGAAAGCTCTCTTGAGGTATTTTTTTTGAAAACAGGTCCAGTTCGCTGGTCGGAACTTGTATGTCAGTTGTTCCGCCTATGAACAAAAGAGGTATCGAAAGCTTGGCGGCTTCAGCTGCCGGGTCATAGGCCATCCAGGAAAGCAGAAAGTCTTGGTTTTCCGTCGAGAAGAATTTTTTAGCTTCTTCGCTCATGGCCTCGACAGGAGTTTTGTTTCTGAGGTTATCCGTGATTCGGGAAGATTCCTCAGCCAAGGAAACCGAGAGGTTTTTGAACTGGTTTTCCAATATGCGGTCGATTGGCTGTCCGGCACCAGATAGGGATACAAAACCGGAGACCGGTTCTCGCTCGGCGGCCAGAAGTCCCACAAGGGAACCTTGGCTGTGTCCTATTATATAGATATTATCATATCCAAGGGATTTAAGGTAGCCTAGGGCAGCTACGGCGTCGGTCACAAAATCGTCGAAAGTGAGATTGTCCCCCGAAAAGGTTTTTGCGCTTTCGCCTGCGGTGCGTTTATCGTATCGCAGAGAGGCTATGCCCCGGTCTTGGAGTTGGTATGCCAGCCATTTGAGGGAATCATTTCTCATTCCTCCGGAGGAGGCGTTGCCGTCCCGGTCGGTCGTTCCGGAACCTGCCAGGATTAGGGCAAGGGGAGCGTCTTTTCCCTGGGGGCTTGGAAGGAGGGTTCCATGTAAAAATCCTCCTTCCGTCTCGATGACGGCTTTATTATGTTTTTCGATTTGGAAAGAGAAAAGGGCGATTAGCAGGAGTATCAAAATCAATCGTTTAAATGTCATGGGATTACCTCGCTTTTTCCATGGTTTCAAGACGGCCAAGGGTGGCAAATGAAAAAACCGCCATCCAGCCGAAGGTTATAAGGATGCCTTGCAGAACCGTTTTTGAAGGCAGAGGGCTGAGGGTGCCCGCTTCGGAAAGGAGAACGAAAGGCAACCATTTTGTGATGTCAAGCCAACCCGCAAGCGGCGGAAGCAGAAATAGAAAGGCCAGGCTTGCAAATGCCGCAGCCGAGGGCTTTTTTAAAAAACTGCTGGCCATGAGGACCAGGCTTGCGACAAAGGAAAAATAGAGGCCGTAGAGCCCTCCTGCCTTAAGGGTCGGGTAAAGGCTTGCAAAGTCCTTTCCGAAAAGCGCGGCGCCATATAGATGGGCAATCAGGGAGCCTGTCAGGGAGAAGAAGAAAAGAATTCCGCCTGATATAGACAGCTTGGCCCAATAGATGTCTTTGACATTGACTCCAAAAGTCAATGGAAGCACCCAGGTGCCTTTGTTGAATTCCCCGGATATTACACCCATGAGGCTTAGTACGGCAACCAGAGAGCCTATTTGGTATAAGCTGTCAAGATAGCTTCGGATCGCCTCTCTCTGGCTCATATCCATAAGATTGGCCAAGTCGGTTCCCATGCCTTGAGACTCAAGGATTGCCGGCATCAATTTGAGAATAAGGGGGTTAAGCAGAGCGAAAGATAAAAGGCCTATCGCCAAAACCAGCAGGCGGTAGCTTCTGAGGGCTTCCAGCCATTCTTTTTTCATATAAATAAAATAATTATTCATGGATATTCACCGTCCTTATGAAGATGTCTTCTAGACTGTGCTTGCGTCGGTTGAGAGATTGAATGGGAATGTCGATATCGGCTAGAGCTTTAACGAGGCCGGTTCGGGCGGACTCTTCGTTTTTCAGATGAAAAATGAAACGGCCGTCCCTTTCCTCCATTTTGTCCATCCAAGGAAATTTTTCAAGATTCTTAAGTGCTTGGGGCGGAAGAACGCTTTCAAAAACCGCTTCGAAGGAGGGCATAAGAAATTCTCGATTCAATTCACCCACACTCTTTTCCATGAAAATGCTACCGTCGTGGAGAAGGCCGATCCGGTCGCAAATTTTTTCGATATCGTCCAGTATGTGCGTGGAGATAAAAATAGTCTTTCCATGTTGGCTCAACGATTTGATTATGTGAGACAATTCCCTTCGTCCTTCGGGATCGAGAGCGGAGGAAGGTTCGTCTAGAAGCAAAATAAGGGGATCGCCTGCGAGTATTGCCGCCAGTCCCAGGCGTTGCCGCATTCCTCTCGAATAGCCTTCGATTTTTCTTCCGCAAGCTTCACGCATCTTAACTAAATCCATAAGTTCCAGGGCATGAAGCCGACATTCTTTCCTGCTCTTTCCGTGGAGGGATTCGATGAAGACCAAATATTCCATTCCAGTCATGTAGCCGTAAAAACCGGGATCCTCCGGAAGGTAGCCTAGTGTGCCTTTGGGGAGGGGACCTTCTTTTTTCGCATGGCCTCCGATTGTGCAGCTTCCGGAATCAAAACGTGTAAGTTCGGCCAGAAGATTCATAGTGGTGGATTTTCCGGCTCCGTTTTTTCCAATGAAACCATAGATTTCCCCTTTCCGGACATGAAGGGAAAGATTCTTAAGGACCGGCTGTGATCCATACGATTTGCACAAGTTGTCTATCCTGATCATTATTTTTCCTCCCTTCCCAAGAGAAGATATAGTATTGGCCCCAAGAAATTGATTGCGACGATAATAACAGCCCAAAACGGTTTGGAAAGGTTTCGGACATTTTCTTTTACCAGTAGTCTAAGGCAGAAGAATATCAGCCCAATCTGGATGGCTATAAGAGGTGCGAACAGTTTGAATATTTCGTAAGACGTCATATCATTGAACATGGCAATGCCTCCTGTTTTCGTTTGGTTTATTTTTTCTGTTTCATGAATAAGACGGATAAGTGCGCAAAAAGTTCGGAGGAAATGAGTTGTTTATTGGAAAAATTTCGAGGGAGCATAAAAGAGATGAAGCCGCTTGTCCTGCCGCGAGTGGTAAATCGTTGGAATATGAGGTGTTTGCCATTGGGGAGGATGAATAATGCATAGGCTTGATTTGAAAAATGTAAGACGGTGGGAGTGAAATTCGGCGTGGCGGGTATGGTTGCTGGAATCATGGGTGTTGAAGTGAAAGATATGTGGGGGGTCACATATTTACTGGAATGAAAACGCAAACTTAGCTTGCCCGCAGAAGAGGCATTGAGCGATTTGTAGAATCAAAAAGACTGTGATAATATAAAAAAATGCAGATAGGAACAAGAAAAGTTCTTTCATTGAACTACCCCCACCTATGCTAACGCATTAAGGTGGGAGATTCCTGGAAACACCAACCTGATGGTCGGTTTTAATCAGGCTATCCCCGCCGTCCCGGCGGTTAGAAGCCTTAAGGCTTCATGATGTATGTTGATGC
>Ga0209942_1002125_pt1 | contig 10291 bp, 5 predicted proteins | sample SalPonR1_A_D2_MG_FD_185695 | JGI IMG/M metagenome (GOLD analysis project Ga0209942, IMG submission 185695) | Salt pond soil microbial communities from South San Francisco under conditions of wetland restoration - Salt Pond MetaG R1_A_D2_MG... ... | reverse complement strand
AAGATTGACTTAATTCTATGTAAATCCATATCAAGATTTGCTCGAAATGTGTTGGATACACTAAAAGTGATTAGAGAGTTAGGAGATAAAAATATCTATATCCTATTTGAAAAAGAGAACCTTTATACGGGTGATATTCAAAGTGAATTCATTCTCACGATGCTTGCAGCAACGGCTCAAGAGGAGAGTCGAAGTACATCAGAAAATATTACCTGGGCCACATCAAAACGCTTCGAGCAGGGAGAAGCAAGATTTGTCAGGATTCTGGGATATAAAAAAGTGAAGGGTAAACGGTGGGTGATAGACCAGAAAGAAGCAGCTGCAGTACGAGAAATCTTCAGACAGTATTTAGAAGGCAGAACACCTACGGAAATTGCAAATCACTTTATCAGAAATGGTTATGTGAAAGCTAATGGGCGAAATGACTGGACAAATATCGCTATCACATCAATCTTGAGGAATGAGAAATATGTAGGAGATGCTCTTTGCCAAAAGACATACACAGAAGATTATTTAACCCATAAGATAGTATTGAATGAAGGCCAGAAAAATAAATACTATATCAAGGATCACCATGAAGGTATTGTTGATAGAGAAACATTTAATAAAGTTCAAAATATGCTTAAGCCAAAAACTAAAGGGGTCAAACGTGGGCCAGCTAAACGATACGATTTTACTGGAAGAATTGTTTGCGGAGAGTGCGGTGCGAATTTCCATCGTTATAAGGGTAGAGGGCAGGTCACTTGGCGTTGCAGCAGCCACATGAAAAGCGCTAGGCTTTGTAAAATGGATGGGATTAAGGATGAAATGATACGAAAGGCTTTAAAGAAAGCATTTATAGAAAAGCATGTAATTGATCCTAAGTCTCCTGCGAAAAGACAAATCATAAGACTTGAAAAGAACCTTCTAAACACAGAAGTGTTAAGAGATGGTCAGCAGAATAGATTAAGGTTAGACTTGGAAAAAGCTCTTTTTGCAGAGAGTATGGCAGTCATTGAAAATAAAGATGTAACTGAAATGGAAAGAGAGAGAATAGCAATCGAAAAAACTATCTCCGAAAGAGAGCCTTGGTGGGCTATGGTTGATTCGGATGATCAATATAGAAAAGATGCCATAGCTGAATTAAATAAAATGAAGCAATCTACGAATCCCATCAATGGATTATATAAAAAATTAGATAGTACAAAATTCCTAAGAGCCTGGATGACGCGTATAGTTACGAAGTCATCTTTTTTATTTACCATTCTATGGGCCAACGGTGAAGAAACAGAAGTAGAAATAGATGAAGGAGGAGATCTTTAATGGAAATAGAAAGAGCACAAAGACTACCATCATCAAGAGTTAGAATAATACCTGCAAGAACAAGAACCTCAAGAAATGAGGAAAATTTTGATGGTCAAAAAAAGAAAATTGGAGTTTATGTTCGAGTATCAACAGATTCAGCAATGCAAGCAACCAGCTACGATATTCAGGTATCTTACTTTAAAGAATATGTAGAGAAAAATCCCAACTGGGAGCTTGTAGAGATTTTTGCTGACGAAGGTTTGTCAGGGACCTCTACAAAGAACCGTGTAGAGTTTAATAGAATGATTGAACGATGCAAAAATAAAGAAATCGATTATATCATTACCAAATCCATTAGTCGATTTGCTAGAAATACTCTTGACTGTTTACAATACATTAGAATGCTAAAGAGCTTAGGTATTGGAATATTTTTTCAAAAAGAAAATCTGGACACTTTGGATAGTAAGAGCGAGCTTTTTTTAACAATTTTATCATCTATGGCTCAGGAAGAGTCCAGATCCATTTCAGAAAATACAAAATGGGGTGTTCAGAAAAGATTTCAACAGGGCAAAGCGCATATACCAACAACCTACTTTTTAGGATATGCAGAAGATGAAGATGGAAATATAATCATTGATGAAAAACAAGCATTAATTGTAAGGCGGGTATATAGGGAGCTACTTGAGGGTAAGGGGACTCCGACAATCGCCAAAGGTCTGATGAAAGACGGGATTAGAACTGCAAGAAATAAGAAAACCTGGACTTCGGATTCAGTTTACAAAATTCTTAAAAATGAAAAATATAAAGGCGATTGCCTAGCACAGAAGACAGTGACTGTTGATTTTTTGACCCACGAGCGTGTGAGAAATCACGAACATCAACCCCAATACTATATAAGAAATAATCACCCAGCTATCATTAGCGGTGAAGACTGGGAGAAGGTTCAAGAAGAACTGACAAGACGGAATAAAATGCTTAGAGATCCTGAAAATAAATACCGCATGACGTACAGTGGAGCAGCGCCTTTTTCGAATAAGCTATTTTGTGGAGAATGTGGAAGGCCTGTAACCAGAAGGAGACTTACCACTCACTATGGTCCTGATCGAATCCCGACAAAATTCACAGCTTGGCACTGCAGGGTTGCTTCTAAACGAGATCCTGATTATAAAGATTGTAACTGCAGTTATGTTTGGGAAGAAGAATTAGAAAAAGCCTTTATGAAACTGCTTTATGATATTAAGAACGACCAGGATTTTTTAATAAATGAAGTAGAGCTTGCCAAAGAAGATGTTTCTTTAACAGAAGAAGAAAAACGTAGATTAGATGAACTCGGGACCCAGATTGACAGAATTACAGATAAGATATCTGAAATGGCATCCAGATCAACAAGTTCTAATGAAACTATCTATGAAGCTACTATGCGGCATCTGATATATGAACAGGAAATACTTCAAATGGAATATGATGGGCTTAATGAGAATAAAAAAGAGGGAGAATACATTGAAGAAAATCTTAAGATTTTGATTGAAGCCTTGGAAAAAATATATGGGCCGGAAGAAGACTTTGATCCAGACATTTTAACTAAAGTCATAGAGAAGGGAATTGTCTATGATAAATGGCGGGTAGAGTTTCAATTCAAATGCGGTGTTTCATATGAAGTAAATGCTAGGAGAAGGCCGCAGAGGAATAAAAAGGCAAAATAGATAAATGTAAGGGAAAAAATAAAGAACATAAGAAAACTTAATATCACCATATCAATCCAGAACTTCTTTCATTCTAAAGATAGTACTTGCATTATCTTTGGACTAGAGTCATTAATATTACACCTGCAATAATAGCAGGTCAGCTCTAGAGAAAGGAGTTTTTATTGTGGAAAAAAAGACAATCGAGGTTATTTGGTCGACAGAAAATGATAAGCCAGTTAAACCAAAAGGTGAAAAAATAAGAGTTGCAGCTTATTGCAGAATTAGCAGGTTGAAAGATTGCAAGAAGTTAAACTCTCTTGAAAATCAATTGAAACATTATACACATAGTATCAGGGTGAATTCGAACTATAAACTAGTAGGATTATATTATGATCAGCAATTATCTGGTGCTACCATAACAGAACGTCCTGGGCTTAGACGACTTATCAGGCATTGTGAAGAAGGTATGGTTGAATTGATACTTACCAAAAGTGTATCTAGATTTTCAAGAAACTCCAAAGATTTGCTTGAATTAGTAGAATTTTTGGATGAGTTAGGTGTAACCGTAATATTTGAAAAGGAAAATATAAATACGGCCATTAGAAAAAACAAATTTTTTCTTACTGCTCTAGGGGCTGTTTATCAAGAAGAGATAAGAAGCACATCTGAAAGTGTAAGCTGGGGATACCAAAAACGAATATTAGAGGGAAATTTTAAATATCATAGACAATTTGGATACGAAGTGATAACTATCGATAATAAGCGAACAGTTGTTATTAATGAGCAAGAGGCTGACATAATCAGAGAAATATATGATTTGTATTTATCGGGGATGAAAATTAATGACATATGCGTAATGTTAACTAATAGAGGAGTGGAGTCGGTTACGGGGAAAACTGTGTGGCCTAACTCTACAATAAACAAATTACTAAAAAACCCAAGCTATGTAGGTGAAAAGAGGGCGAACCATAGACTGAGTAGTTTTGCTAAAAAAGTAGATTTCATGCGTGGGATTGAGAGAGATATTTATTTGATTGACGATGCTTACCCTAGAATAATTTCAAAAGATATTTTTGAAAAAGTACAAGCAAAATTATCAGAAAGTAGTCCAAGAAAATCTATAAGTGTAGCGGAGCCGCATACATGTTCAAAGAGAATATGGTGTGGATTATGTGATACAAAATATCACAAAAATAAAAAAGGGCGCAGGAATATTTGGGTATGCAATATTAAACATAAACAAGCTCGCCTTTGCGATTCTCCACGAATTGATGATTTAATTATTCTTTCAATGATGAAAAATGCATTTAAACTCAAGTATGATTTTTCAAACCCACAGCTTCTAAAAAACCTAAAAGATGAATTGGAATGGGTAAATAAGAATGATCGTTTTGAATTTCATCGATTGAGTAACTTGACCCAGCTTCAAATTGCAAGAGAACGAGAAAAGCAAGCACAGAACAATAAAAGAATCGATGCGCATAATAATGTAAAAATCAAAGAAAAAGTTGTAATAGACTTCGAGAACTTAGCGAGTATGATTGAAGATGACCGGATTCTTAGAGTGCGGGCTATAGAAAAATTAAGCCTAGCAAAATCTGCAGAAGAGTTTTTTGATGAAACAGATATTGAAACTTTAAGGGCTTGGATTTTAGAACTAACAGTGTTTTCTTTGAAGGATTATAGGGTGCGATGGAATGACGATCAGATAATGGAAATTGGCGAATGTGATAAGAAAAAAACCGATATGAAAGAAAAAAGAAGAAACTTAATAGATGAAGAAATTAAGTTGAATTCAAGTAGGCATATTAATCAAAATATTGTAAACATTGAAGAAGATGAACACACTCAAATTTCCTTGACGAAAGAAGAGGGGGGAACCGATAGTATGCAAGCGGAAATAGTTGAATATAATCCAAGATTAAAGTTGGTTGAACGTATCAGAAAAGAAATTTCAAATGGCGAGGATAGCGTGGCAAACTATAAAAAACCTAAAAAACGAATTGCTGCATATGCAAGAGTAAGTACAGATGATCCAACCCAACTAGGATCATTAGAGGTCCAGATGGCTTACTATACATATTCAGTATTAAAGAACCCTGATTATCAATTGGTTCAAGTTTATTATGATGAAGGAATTTCAGGAAGAAAAACATCAAATAGGCCTGGATTCCAACAGATGATTGCCGATTGTAAAAAGGGAAAGATAGATAAAATAATTACAAAATCAATTTCTAGATTTTCACGGAATACAGTAGAGTGCCTTAAATACATAAGAGATTTAAGATATTCAGGCATTTCGATTCTATTTGAAAAAGAGGAAATTGATACAAGTGATATGGATAGCGAAACTCTCATTACAGTCCATAGTGCTTTGGCCCAGGAAGAATCTAGAAGTTTAGGAGAAAGTGTAGCATGGAGTAAACAGAAAACTGCGCAGAGGGGAGAATTCAAACAAAGCACTCTGCCATATGGTTATTTGTATAATAAATATGGAGTGTGGGTGATTGAAGGTCAGCGTGCGAGGGTGATTAGACGAATCTATGATTCTTATTTAGCAGGGAAAAGTGTTCGTCAAATAGCCGCAGAACTAACAAAAGATGGTGTGCCAACTGCAAGAAACGGTAAAAAATGGGCACAAACTACACTGTATAAAACGCTGAGAAATCCTGCTTATAAAGGAGATTTGTTATTTCAGAGTACGTATACAAAAGATACAATCCAGGGACTTCGTGTTGTTAATAATGGAGAGTATCCTATGTATTATATTGAGGATCATCACGATCCTATTATTGATAAGAAAACGTGGAAAAAAGTTGAAGAACTGATAGCAAATAATCAATTTAAAAGGGAAGGTTGGAAAGAAAAAACAAAGCATACGAGAGAAGAATTTTTTAAGGTTTTTGTTTGTGGCAATTGTGGTGGCTTAATCTCACATCAAGGAAGAAGTAATAAAGTAGATTATTGGAGATGTGTAAATTCAATGAAGAGTAAAGAAATAAAAATATGTAATGCAGGTAGTTTACGACAGAAAAATATTGAACACACTTTTATGGCGATGCTGTTGGAAATGAAGAATTCAAAGAAGTTATCACAACAGGTAAACGCAGCAATAGATGATATTAACTTAAAACCTTATGAGGAAGAAGAACTTGAGCATCTTGAAGCAGAAATAGAAACTCATTATCAAGCTCTTTATAATACAGTAGAAGATGGAAAAAAACATGGTGAAGATACCGAGGCGATTAAAACGGTTACTGATAAAATCATGAAGCTCCATGATCGAATTAGAAATTTTGAAGATAGGATTGAACAAGTGAAGGATATCAAAGAAGAGATGAAATGGCTGAGAAAAGAGCTGTTAGTACTAGAGCCATTCAATCCCAAGAAAGAGAGAATACCATTTAGAGGAGATATTTTCACTAGGCTGATAAAGTCTGGAACTTTTCTGATCGATGGTGTAATAGAATATAAACTGAGTATTGGAGTGAGCTGGACCGTAAGAGATAATCGCAAACAGTATTGGAAGCTTCCGATGAAAACAAAATAGATGTAAAAATGGAACCCACTGAGTCGCCTGATAGAAGTAATCAAGCTACTTGGTGGGTTTCTTTTTTATACCAAGAAAAAAATAAAAAGGTCATTTGGTCCAATTGGTTTTTTAAAAATGGAACGATTTTCTTTACTTCTGAAGAATAACGTGCTAAAATTAAAAAAAGATGAATAGCACTCAAATAAAGTGGTTATAATAATTTTAAAAATGGAACGCTATTCTTCAAATATGAAGAAAATCATGCAAAAACTAAAAAAGAGAGGTGAGATAAATGGATGTGTTGGCTGAACTGGCGAAGTATCCAGTTTTTACAATCGATGATGTAAAGAAGCTTGCAGGTAATGAGAAGACAGCGTATACTCAGCTAGATCGTTTGATAAAAAAAGACCTCGTTAGGAAGGTTAGAAAGAATATTTATTCTGTGGTAAATCCTACAACAGGTCAGTTGGTTGCAACTCGTTATCAAATCGCTTGCGCCATAACAGATACTGCATATATCTCTCACCACAGTGCTTTTGAATATTATGGGCTGGCCAATCAAGTGTTCTATGAAGTGTATGTTTCATCTGAAAAAAGGTTCAACCACTTTGAATATGATCATGTAACTTATAAATATGTTGCATCTAGAATGAGTGAGGGTATTGTTGAAGCGAAGAACACCACCGGGGTTAAAATAACTGATCTGGAACGGACAGTTGTTGACAGCATAAGGGATTTCAATAAAATAGGTGGGTTTGAGGAACTGTTGAACTGCCTTGAAGGTGTCCACTACTTGGATGAAAAGAAGCTTATAAGGTATCTTGATGTATACGATACTCAAGGCCTTTATCAAAGGGTAGGATTTCTCCTTGAACATTATCGAAAAGAGCTACAGTTATCAAAGGAGTTCATAGAATATTGCAAAGGTAAAATAGGAAAAAGCAGACGGTACCTTGTGGGTGAAGCAAAGGACGACAGCTTCTATAACAGTGAATGGGAACTGATGGTACCGGAAGGGTTATTTGAAATAACGGATCAAGGAGGCGATATACTTGTCTAATTACGATATTATATATTTAGGGAAAAAAGCTCAAGAACTCGGATTTGTAAGGGATACGTTAGAAAAGGTAACAAGGCTAGCGGATATTCTGGAATATTTAAATACAAATCCAATTCTAAAAGATAGTCTAGCGCTAAAAGGTGGGACAGCAATTAATCTTACAATTTTCAACTTGCCACGTCTTTCTGTAGATATAGATTTGGATTATTTAATTACCAACAGTAGAGAAGACATGCTTGAAAGTAGGGAGAGTATTAATAAAATTATTGATCGCTATTTGGTGTCCCAAGGGTATTCAAAAAATCCTAAGACGAAGAATCCTCATAGTTTGGACTCATGGGTCTATGACTACATGGGAGCCAGCGGGAATAAGGATAATATCAAGATTGAAATTAATTACTCATTAAGGTCCCACGTTCTAGAAGCAGAAGAAAGACCGATTATAACTGAGCATTTTTCCAGTGAATATAAGGTAAAGTCTTTAGCTCCACTTGAGATATATGGAAGTAAGATGAATGCACTGTTAAGTAGAGCTGCAGCTAGGGATTTATATGATGCAAGAAATATGATTCACTATGGTCTTTTTGATGAATCGGAAGAAGAGATGCTGAGAAAGTGTGTTGTATTCTATGCAGCCATATCAGCGAGAGATAAAAACAGTATAAACAAGACTTTTGATACCAATGGGATTGATTTGATTACAAAGAGAAAAATTAAGACAAATCTCTATCCTGTCATTAAAACAAAAGATGATTTTGAATTAGAGTCGGCTAAGAAACTTGTTAAAGAGTACATTTCTGATTTAATGGTTTTGACAAAAGAAGAGAAGGAGTTTTTGGACAAGTTTGAAAGCGGAGAATACATTCCAGAGCTTTTATTTGAGGATAAGAAAATTTTAAAACGAATTAGAAATCATCCAATGGCATTATGGAAAACTAGATAATGCAAATGAAGCAACCCACATAGAGAGAATCTAGCTTCGGAACGATACCGAGGTTAGAGAGAATCTGAGTGGGTTGTTTTTTCATGTATATATATATAATAGAAGAAACTCATTTTTTAAAAACGTTAGAAGGTCATATAGAGAGAAATTTCAGCTCATCACATAGTGGTGGGCTTTTTTTTATTGTATTTTTCACATAAATAGTAAATTGCATACCTTAAAGAGGGAGTCTATAACATAGTCGGAGCAGTAAAACGCGAAATGTAAATGTACTAATTGAGCCTGAGTTATCCTTCTCGTATCATGGCGACGTGAGTATGGTCTTAGGATAAAGAGGGTTCGAAGCCAGTGATAGCAAGGGTTTCGAAATTGGACAGTGATTCTTCATCAGCAATCGCAGTTATAACAGGTACAAGTAACACATAGATTAGGGAATTCAAGTACTTAACAGTACTTATACAATACATAGACTAATGATACAAGAAACTATATTAAGAGAGGGCGAATAAAATGACTGAATTAAGAAACATTCCATTTTCACCACCAGATATTTCAGAAGAAGAGATTAATGAAGTAGTTGATACATTAAAGTCTGGTTGGATTACAACAGGTCCTAAAACTAAATTATTTGAAAAACAAATTGCTGAGTATTGCAATACATCAAAAGCAGTTGCTCTTAATTCAGCGACATCCGCAATGGAGATGACTCTTAGGTTGCTGGGTATTGGACCAGGAGATGAAGTTATTACTTGCGCTTATACATATACAGCTTCTGCAAGTGTGATTACGCATGTTGGAGCAAAGATTGTATTAGTAGACACAGCAAAAGATTCTTTCCATATGGATTATGATGCTATCGCTGATGCGATTACAGAGAAAACTAAAGCAATTATTCCAGTAGATCTTGGTGGAGTAATGTGTGATTACGATAAAGTTTTTAAAGCGATAGAGAGTAAGAAGAAACTCTTTAAACCATCAAATGAGATGCAAAATGCATTTGGTAGAATAATTGTTCTTGCTGATGGAGCTCATTCAATTGGAGCAACTTACAAAGGAAAGATGAGTGGTGAAGTTGCTGATTTTACATGTTTTTCTTTTCACGCAGTAAAGAATCTTACTACTGCTGAAGGCGGAGCGGTTGTTTGGAGAGATATAGATAACTTTGATAATGAAGAGATTTATAAACAGTATATGCTTCTTTCCCTTCATGGGCAATCAAAGGATGCACTGGCAAAGACTAAACTTGGTGCGTGGGAATATGATATTGTTGCTCCAAATTATAAATGCAATATGACGGATATTATGGCTTCATTGGGTTTGGCTCAATTTAAAAGATATCCTGTGATTATTAAAAGAAGAAGAGATATTATCGAGAAGTATGATGCATTATTGAAAAATCTGAATGTAAAAAGTATGACGCATTATACAGATAAATGTTCATCTAGTGGACATTTGTATTTATTAAGACTTATTGATAAAGATGAACCATTTAGAAATGATATTATTACGAAGATGGCTGAAAAGGGTGTTTCTACAAATGTACATTATAAACCACTTCCCATGCATTCGGGTTATAAGAATTTAGGATTTAAGATGGAAGATTATCCAAATGCTTTTAATATGTATAGAAATGAGATAACATTGCCACTACATACTTTGTTGACAGATGAAGATATTGAGTATGTGGTTGGCAGATTAAAAGAATCAATAGATGAGCTTAAGTAATGGGGTGAAGGTGTGATTATAAGAACGTGGGAAGATTTACCTCAGCACATGAAGAATGAAGA
>Ga0209942_1002118_pt1 | contig 10306 bp, 8 predicted proteins | sample SalPonR1_A_D2_MG_FD_185695 | JGI IMG/M metagenome (GOLD analysis project Ga0209942, IMG submission 185695) | Salt pond soil microbial communities from South San Francisco under conditions of wetland restoration - Salt Pond MetaG R1_A_D2_MG... ... | reverse complement strand
GGATTGCGCCCGGATTCATGATGCCGATGGGATCGAGCGCCGCCTTGATGCCGCGCATCGCGTCCAGCTTCACCGGATCGCCATAGCGTTCCAGATCCTCGACCTTGAGCCGCCCGATCCCGTGCTCGGCGCTGACCGAGCCGCCCATCGCGTGCACGAGGTCATGCACCGCGCGCTTGATCGCGTCGCGCTCGGGCAGGTGGTCGGCGCGGTTGCGCCCCGGCATGGGAAACACGTTGTAGTGCAGGTTGCCGTCGCCCAGGTGGCCGAAACAGTTGATCCGGAAATCGCCGATCCCCGCGATCACCCCGGCCCCGCGCGCGATGAACTCGGGGATCGCCGAGAGCGGCAGCGAGATGTCGTGCGAGCTGACCGAGCCGATGCGCCGGTTGGCCTCGGGGATCTGCTCGCGCAGCTCCCAGAATGCGTGCCGCTGCGCCTGCGACTGCGCGATCATGCCGTCGCTCACAAGACCCGCCTCGAAGGCTTCGGCGAACAGCGACTCCAGAGCACCCGCGGGATCAAGGCCGCGCGCCAGCCCCACGTCGATGAGCACGCACCACTCCGGCAGCGCGGCAAAGGGCTGCCGGATATCCGGCACCGTCTCGGCGAGGAAGTCGAGCCCCTGCCGGTGCATCAGCTCGAAGGCGCTCACGCCTTCGCCCATGTGATCGCGCGCCATCGCCAGGAGGTCGAGCGCGGCGCGCGGCCCCGCGACCGCCATAAGCGCGGTGCCCTCGCCCGCCGGGCGCGGTGCCAGCCGGAGCGCGGCGGCGGTAATCACCCCCAGCGTGCCCTCCGAGCCGATCAGCAGGTTGCGCAGGTCATAGCCGGTGTTGTCCTTGCGCAGCCGCTTCAGCCCGTGCCAGATACGCCCGTCGGGCAGCACCGCCTCGACCCCGAGGCACAGATCGCGCGCGTTGCCATAGCGCAGCACGCCCACCCCGCCGGCATTCGTGGCGAGCAACCCGCCGATGCGCGCCGAACCCTTCGACGCGATCGACAGCGGAAACAGGCGGTCCGCCGCCTCCGCCGCGCCGTGAATGTCCTGCAGGATCGCCCCCGCCTCCACCACCATCACGTTTTCCTCGGGCCAGAGCCCGCGCACCGCGCGCATCCGCTCGAGGCTCAGGATTACCGGCTCCGGGCCGTCCGGGGCGATCTGCCCGCCGACAAGCCCCGTGCCGCCGCCATAAGGCACGATCGGCACCCTTGCATCGGCGCAGGCGCGCACCACCCGCGCCACGCCCTCTGCATCACCGGGGGCCACCACCACGCCCCGCCCCTTCCAGCGCCCGCGCGGCTCCTCGAAATAGCGCGGTTCGGCGTCGCGAAACGCCACGTCGGGCAGCGCCGCGCGCAGGCTGTCCAGGAAATCGGGGGAGGCGGAATTCAGCGTCATGACCTGTAGCTATCACGGCCCCGGCCCGAGGCCAGCCCATCCCCCCGCTTCATCGTTTCAAAAAATGCTCGCATGTTACGGTCACAGCCGAGAGGAAATCACGCCGGTGTTGAAACCGCCCATGCGCAGCTCGCCGAATAGGCGCTGATACTCGATCTTGGGGCAGTGGTTCATCACCACGTCGACGCCGCGCGCGCGGGCCATCGCCGCCGCCTGCGGGTGCTCCACACCGATCTGCATCCAGATCGTCCGCAGGTCGGGAAACGCCGCCAGCGCCTCCTCGACAATGGGGGGCACGTGCTCGGAGCGGCGAAAGATATCGACCATGTCCACCCCGCCTTCGATCTCGGAGAGCGACGCCACCACCTCTCGGCCAAAGAGCACCCGGCCCGCGTGACCGGGGTTGACCGGCACCACCTCGAATTTCTTGAGGCTGAGGTAGCGCGCCACGTAATAGGACGGGCGCACCGGGTTCATCGACACGCCCACCACCGCCACGCGGCGGGTGCGGGTCAGGATGTCGCGCAGGTGGGAATCGGTGTAGGACTCGCTCATGCTGGCCATTAATCACGAAGCGGGCCGAGAAAAAAGCGCCCAAGATAATGCTTGGGCGCCAGTCGCGGAACGAGGGACAGTGATAGGAGACGACGGTGTTCCGTTTCGCCGCCTCTGACGTATAGATAGGTCCGGTTTTCGTGATATAAAGGGTTTGTAATACCCGCGTGACCATTCGTGACACGCGGATCAGTCGAACACATCCTCGACCACGTCCCACAGCTCCTCGAAAATGCGCCGGCCGATCCCCTTGCGGCGCTTCTTCTTGCGATTGCGCGGCGGTGGCGCGGCCCGCGGCCCGCCGCCATACGACTGCCGGGGCAGGGTCATGGGCCGGCCCCCGGGGCGCGTGCGGTCGGATTTCGCCTTTGGCAACGCCTTCATGTCATGCAGCGGCGCACCGCAGCTCGCGCAGGCCAGCTCGTGGCGCGCCCGGTCGAGCACGAGGGCCGCGCGCGTGCCGCAGTAATTGCAAGTGGCGATCTTGTGAGCCATGCCGCCCCATATCGGCCAAGTGCACCGGTTTTCCAAGCCCCACCGCGGCGAAATCGTCGCTCTAGGCGCGGGCGCGTGGTATCGTCGCAGGGTGCAAAGGCGAAGGGACAAAGCCCGATGACCGATCAGTCCGACCCGGCACAGCCCCCGCTCGCGCCGCGCGACCTGCCCTTCAAGGTGGATCTCAGGCGCATCCACCTCGCCGTGGGCTGGATCGCCTTCGGCCTGCCGCTCTCGCTCGTCGCGGTCGCGTGGCTGCCGACGGTCTGCTTCCACGACTCGATCAGCCATTTCTATTTCAGCCCGGTGGGCGGGGATATCCTCGTCGGCGCGCTCGGGTTCATCGGCCTGTTGCTGGTTTGCCTCTACTCCTTCGATGCCGCCGGTTGCGAGGGCGCGCGGCGCTGGACGCGCATGGACATCCTGTTGATCCGGCTCGCCGGTATCGCGTCGCTGCTGGTGGCCTTCGTGCCCACGACCGGCACCGGCTGCGACCGCGCGGAAACCGAAGGCGCGCGCGCCTTTCTCACCGGCGCGGAGGGGCCGTCCTTCGATTTCTGGGCGGTTCTTCTGGGCCGGTCTGAGACCACTGGATTTCCGCTCGACGCCGTGCATTACGGCGCGGCGGGGGTGATGTTTCTCATCCTCGCCTATGTGGTGCTGCGCGTCTTCACCCGCGTCAATTCCGAGGCCGCGCGGCGCGAGGGCAACCGCAAGAGCCTGCGCAACGGCTGCTACAGGGTGCTTGGACGCATGATTCTCGGGGTGGTCGCAGTGCTCGGGATCAAGATGATCTTCGGCACAGTGGCACCGGATGTCCTCGGTTTCTGGAACCGGCTCAACCTCACCTTCGTGCTCGAGGCGGCGGGGCTTTTCGCCTTCGGGCTCGCCTGGATGATCAAGGGCCGGGTCTTGCCGGTGTTCGAGGATGCCGCCGCACGGGCTCAGCCGCGCGCGGCGTAAAGCGCGACGGCGGCGGCGTTCGACACGTTGAGCGAGCCGAAACCGCCGGTCGCGTCGATCCGCACCAGCGCGTCCACCGTCTCGCGCGTGCGCGGGCGCAGCCCCGGCCCCTCGGCCCCCAGCACCAGCGCCACGGGCCGGTCGCGCCGCCCGTCGAGGGCCGTCTCGACGGTCTGATCCGCCTCGCCCGCGAGGCCGAGCACGACATAGCCCATGCCCTGCAACTCGGTGATCGCATCGGCGAGGTTGCGCACCCGCAGGTAGGGCTGGCGCTCCAGCGCGCCGCTCGCGGTCTTGGCCAGCGCGCCGGTCTCGGGCGCGGAATGGTGGCGCGGGGCGATCACCGCGCGCGCGCCGAACACCTCCGCAGAGCGCAGGATCGCGCCCACGTTATGCGGGTCGGTCACCCGGTCGAGCAGCACCAGGCGCGGCGCACCCGGGCCGTCGCGCATTGCGAGATCGGCCAGGTTTCCCCAATCGAGCGGCTTCGCTTCCAGCGCCGCACCCTGGTGCACCGAACCGGGATCGAGCGGCGCGGTGAACTTGCGCGGATCGGCGATCTCGGGCGTCATCCCGCTCGCGTCGATGGCCGCAGCGAGCTTGTCGGCGGCGTTGCGGGTCGCGATCAGCCGCAGCTTCTCGCGGCGGGGATTTTCCAGCGCATCGCGCACCGCGTGCAGCCCGAACAACCACACCGGCCCGGCGGCCTCGGCGCGCCGCGCCTGCTCCTTCTCGATCACCCAGCGGGGTTTCTTCATCGACCGCGCGCCCCTCTTGTCCGGCGTCGTGTCCTTGCACCTCCGGGCACGGTCGCGCAAGCGATTTTCCGGTTGACGGGCCGCATCGCCAATTCTAAGACGCCCGGCACGTGGGCGACAGGCCGCAAGGTGTGGCAGGGGACTGTAACTCCCTCGCGGAGACGCACGCTAGGTTCGATTCCTAGGTCGCCCACCACTTTCCCCTTCCTGAGCCCGCTCCCCGGGGACTATAGTTCCGCAAGAAACGCAGGGGCATGGGCATGGCGCAACCGACCGCGGCGGGGGCCGGTTTCAACATCGTGATCGTCGGACAGGGCGGGCGGCTGCAATACGAGGCGCTGATCTTCGCCGCGTCGCTTCGCGCGATGTCGCCGGGCTTCACCGGGCGGCTTTTCGTGGCCGAGCCGCAGCCTGGACCGCTGTGGCGCAACGACCCGCGCATCGCCGGCGCGGAGACCCGCGGCCGGCTGGTCGAGCTTGACGCCGAGATCGTGCCCTTCACATCGCGTCATTTCGGACAGAGCTATCCTTACGGTAACAAGATCGAGGCGCTTCTCGCCCTGCCCGAGGGCGAGCCCTTCGTGTTCTTCGACACCGACACGCTCGTGACGGGCGAGATCGCGGATGTGCCGTTCGATTTCGACCGCCCCACTGCCTCGCTGCGCCGAACCGGCACATGGCCCGAGCCGGACCTCTACGGGCCCGGCTATACCGCGATCTGGAAATCGCTCTACGACAGGTTCGGGCTCGATTTCGAAAGCTCGCTCGACCTCTCCCAGCCCGACGAATACTGGAAGCGCTACCTCTATTTCAACGCGGGTTTCTTCTTCTACCGCTGCCCGCGCGTCTTCGGCGAGCGGTTCCTCGATTACGCGCTTGCCATCCGCGACGACCCGCCGCCCGAGCTCGTCTGCCAATCACTCGATCCCTGGCTCGACCAGGTGGCGCTGCCGCTGGTGATCCACAGCCTCGGCGGCGGGCGCGACACGCTGCCCGAAGGGCTGCTCGACGGCACCGTGACCTGCCATTACCGCACCCTGCCGCTGCTCTACGCGCGCGAGAGCGACCGGGTGATCGACGTTCTCGAAGAGACCACGGCACCCCACAAGATCAAGAAGGCACTGAAGGAATACGACGCGATCAAGCGCATGATCTACCAGGGGCGCGGGGCCAAGGTGCGTGCGCTGTTCGACCAGGACAACCTGCCGCGCCGTGAGCAGGCGATCCGCAACACGATCAAGCGCAACGGGTTCTGGATGCGCTGATCCTGCAATGTGGCGCGGACCGCCTCGGCAGGACATGAGTATTTTTGCCAAGAAGAAACCGCAGCCCGCTTCTTCTTGGTCCAAATACTCGACCAGGCCGGAAGCACGCCCTCCGGTTCAGGTGTGGAACACCGTGCCCATATCGGCGAAGCCCTTGACCTCGATGGGATTTCCCGAGGGATCGCGAAAGAACATGGTCCATTGCTCGCCCGGCTCGCCCTCGAATCGCACCAAGGGCGGGATCACGAAATCGACCTCCGCGGATTCCAGCCGCGCGGCCAGCGCGCGCCAGTCGTCGAGCGGAAGCACGACGCCGAAATGCGGCATCGGTACCATGTGATCGCCGACCTTGCCCGTGGGAGCGGTGGCCAGAGGCGCGCCGAGATGCAGCGACAGCTGGTGGCCGAAGAAATCAAAATCCACCCATGTCGCGGTCGAGCGCCCCTCGGTGCCGCCCAGCAGCCCGCCGTAGAACGCGCGCGCGGCGTCGAGATCGGTGACGTTGATCGCCAGATGGAACGGATGCGCCATGTCGCGACTCCTCATGCCTGTTGCGGGGCACCTTTCAATGCCGTAACCCGGTTTTCAAGCATTTCCGAAGGAGGGATCGACGAATGGCCTACGGTTTCGACACGTTGCAAATTCACGCGGGCGCGCGCCCCGACCCGGCGACCGGCGCACGTCAGGTGCCGATCTATCAGACGACCGCCTATGTCTTTCGCGATGCCGAGCACGCGGCGGCGCTCTTCAACCTGCAGGAAGTGGGCTATATCTACTCGCGCCTGACCAACCCGACCGTCGCCGCGCTGCAGGAACGTCTCGCCACGCTCGAGGGCGGCGCGGGTGCGGTGTGCTGCTCTTCGGGGCACGCGGCGCAGATCATGGCACTCTTCCCTCTGATGGGGCCGGGCTGCAACGTTGTGGTCTCGACGCGGCTCTACGGCGGCTCGATCACGCAGTTCAGCCAGACGATCAGGCGCTTCGGCTGGGAGGCGAAATTCGTCGATATCGACGATGCCGACGCGATCCGCGCCGCCATCGACGAGAACACGCGCGCGGTGTTCTGCGAGTCGATCGCCAACCCGGGCGGCCACATCGCGGATCTCGATGCCGTGGCGGCGCTCGCGGACGAGGCGGGCCTGCCGCTCATCGTCGACAACACCTCTGCCACCCCCTATCTGTGCCGCCCGATCGAGCATGGTGCCACGCTGGTGGTCCATTCGATGACCAAGTTCCTCACCGGCAACGGCACGGTGACCGGCGGCTGTGTCGTGGATTCGGGCAATTTCGACTGGTCGGCCTCGGGCAGGTTCCCCTCGCTGAGCGAGCCGGAACCTGCCTATCACGGGCTCAAGTTCCACGAGACCTTCGGCCCGCTGGCCTTCACCTTTCACGGTATCGCCGTGGGCTTGCGCGATCTCGGCATGACGCTCAACCCGCAGGCGGCGCATTACACGCTGATGGGGATCGAGACCCTCAGCCTGCGCATGCAGCGCCATTGCGAGAATGCCGAGAAGGTCGCGGGCTGGCTCGAGAGCCACCCGGCGGTCGAGGGCGTGACCTATGCCGGGCTGGGCTCCTCGCCCTGGCACGACCGGGTCGCGCGGATCTGCCCCAAGGGGGCCGGCGGGCTCTTTACCGTGGCGCTCAGGGACGGCTACGACGCCTGCGTGCGGCTGGTGGACAGCCTCGAGCTGTTCAGCCACGTGGCCAATCTCGGCGACACGCGCTCGCTCATCATCCATTCCGCCTCGACCACCCACCGGCAACTGACCGAGGCGCAGCAGATCGCGGCGGGGGCGGCGCCCAACGTGGTGCGCATCTCCATCGGGATCGAGAATGCCGACGACCTGATCGCCGATCTGGACCAGGCGCTGGCGCGCGCCTCTGCCTGACATGGCAGCGACAGGCCGGCGCCGGCGGCGGCGGTTGACCGCCGCACGCCACCGCGTCAGGCTCGCAGCCGTTGTTGAGACTCCCGGTAGCGGCGCGCGCGTGGTAAGACGGTCAATATGAAACCGAATTTCGCCCTCGACCTTACGTTCGTCGGAATAACGCTCCTGCACCGCGCGGGCGAGGCAGGGTGGCATGTCGTGGGCGAGGTGGCCCTCGACTCTCCGAAGCTCGGCGATGAACTCGCGGCGCTGCGCCGGAAGGCGAATACTCTCGATCCTTCGGGGATGCGCACCATGGTCGTCATCCCCGAGGAACAGATACGCTATCTTGACATCCCCGCCGCCTCGGCGCCCCACGGCGATCACGACGCCGCGGCGGCCGACGCCCTTGACGGGGCGACGCCCTATGCGCTGGATGAACTGGCCTATGACTGGTCGGTGCGCGACACGCGGCTTCACATCGCTGCCGTCGCCCGCGAAACGCTGGACGAGGCCGAGAGCTTCGCCAGGGAGCACAAGTTCAACCCGGTCTGTTTCGTGGCCGACCCCGATCAGGACACCTATGCGGGCGCGCCGGTCTTCGGCATGACCGAAGAGGCCGCCGATGCGGGCCCCGTCGAGCGCGAACCCGGCCGGATGAAACGGCTCGGCGCGCTGCCGGAGGCTGAAACAGAGGACGCTCAAAGCGCCCCGGAGGCCGGGGGCGATACGGATGCGACGCGCGGTGCGGCCCTGCCCTTTGCCAGCGTGCGGGCCGAGCGCGGCCTGCCCCCGACGCCCGCGCCGCGGCTCGAAGGTGTCGCGCGCATCACGCCCGGCCCGCTGCCGGATGCGCAGGCGCGCGCCCTGAGCGGGGCCGCGCAGGCAAGCCTGGCACCACGCGACGACGCGCCCGCCGTCGGCCCGGCGGCGGACAGGACCGCGGCGCCGAAAGCACCGGCAAAGGCAAAGGGCAAGGCCCGGGCCGGGGAAAGGGACAAGACGCGGAAAGACCCCGGTATCCCGCCCGGGCCGGCACCCGCGCCACCCGCGCCACCAGCAACGACGGCCACCGCGACCGACATCGACACCACCGACGCGGCAGATACGCAGGCCGCCGGGATGACCGCGACCCCGGCGGCGCCCCGCAAGGCGGCACTGACACCGGAAGACGAGGCCGAACGGCTGACGATCTTCGGCGCACGCAGCACAGACGGCGCACGGCGCGGAAAACCACGCTTCCTCGGGCTGATCCTGACCGCAGTGCTTTTGCTCGTGATGGTCGGCGTCGCGGCATGGGCGGCGATCTTTCCCGAATCGGGGCTGGGACGCATGCTGCGCGGGACGGAGCCGCAGGTCGCGCTGACGCCGGACATCCCCGAACTCGCGGCACCCGAGCCCCGGCAAGAGGCAGAGACCGCACAGGCCGCGACACCAGAGCCGGCGGATACCGGGGCGGACGCGCCGGACCCGGCACCGCCACCCCCGGGCGATCAGGATATCGCCGCCCTCCCCGCCCCGACCGAGCCGCCTGCCCCGCAGACCGTGACCGACGTCGCCGAGGAGCCCGAAACCGGGGACCCCACCGAGCGCTGGACCGCCCCCGAAACCCCCGAGGAGGCGCGCCGGCGCTATGCCGCCACCGGCATCTGGCCCACCGCTCCCGAAGCCCCGGACGAGCCGCGCAGCGGCAGCCTCGACACCTTCTACCAGACCTCCATAGATGCGCAGGTGACCCTGCGAGACGCTGTTGCCCTGCCGCGCGCGGCCAGCCTCGCGCCGGATCCGGTTCCGCCGCGGCCCGCGCTGCCGCCACCGCCGGGCCGGACCTTCGAGCTTGACGCCCGCGGCTTCGTGCGGGCAACTCCGGAGGGTGCGCTGACCCCGGAAGGTGTCCGCGTGCATGCCGGACCGCCCCCCGTCCGCCCGCCCGAGACCCCGCCGCGCGCCATACCCCTGCCCGGCCTCACACCGACCGAAGAGGCCGTCGAGGCGCGCGAGAACCTGTCGGACATCCGCCCGCGCCAACGCCCCGAAACACTGATCGAAGAGCACGAGCGGGGTGCCCTTGGCGGGCGCACGCGCACCGAACTGGCGGGGCTGCGTCCCCGGGGCCGCCCTGACGTGATCGCCGCGCGCGCCGAGGCCCGGGCAGAGGCGGCCGCGATCGCCGAGGCGACGGACGAGGCCGTGGCCGAATCGCTCAAACCGCGCCTGCGGCCGGAGGCGATCGCGCGCGCCGCGCCATCCCGCACCGAGGCACCGGTGATACCGACCACGGCCTCGGTCGCGCAGCGCGCCACTGCGCGCAACGCGATCACCCTGCGGCAGGTCAACCTCATCGGGGTCTACGGCACGCCATCGAACCGACGCGCGCTGATACGTCTCGCGAACGGACAATACCGCAAGGTCGAGGTCGGGGACCGGCTCGACGGCGGCCGGGTCTCGGCCATCGGTGATACGGAACTGCGCTACACGAAAAGCGGGCGCAGCGTGGTGCTGCGGATGCCGCGGGGCTGAGAGGCTGAGGGGCTAGCGCCGCACACACGAGAGGCCGGGCAATGGACGGGGTTCTGTTTCAGGCGACGATATTCCTCGTGGCGATGGTGGTCGCCGTGCCGCTGGCAGCAAGGCTGGGCTTCGGCTCGGTGCTCGGATACCTGGCCGCCGGCATCCTGATCGGCCCGGTATTCGGGATGGTCGGCGGGCACGAAACCGCCGAGTTGCAGCACATGGCGGAATTCGGCGTGGTGATGATGCTGTTTCTCATCGGCCTGGAACTGGAGCCGCGCGCCCTTTGGGACATGCGCCATCGGCTGTTGGGGCTGGGGGGCCTGCAGATCACGCTGACCACGCTCGCCGTCATGGGCGGGGCGATGTTCTTCGGGCAGGGCTGGAGCGTGGCGCTTGCGATCGGGATGATCTTTGCGCTGTCGTCGACCGCCATCGTGTTGCAGACCCTGTCGGAAAAGGGGCTGATGCAGACGGGCGGCG
>Ga0209942_1002117_pt1 | contig 10307 bp, 8 predicted proteins | sample SalPonR1_A_D2_MG_FD_185695 | JGI IMG/M metagenome (GOLD analysis project Ga0209942, IMG submission 185695) | Salt pond soil microbial communities from South San Francisco under conditions of wetland restoration - Salt Pond MetaG R1_A_D2_MG... ... | reverse complement strand
ACAACATTGCCCTCATAAAGATAACCGATTTTTTTGATGAGTACATAAAATTCAGCCGACATGAGGTCACGGAAATGATTCAAACCTTAGATAAAAACCGACAATTTAAATTCGAAAACCGAGAGTGTGTTGAAAGCACTCTGGAAATGAACAGCCGCTCGAAAGAACCACTTTCTGAATGTTTAAACGAGTCGGTCAACAACACTTATTACAGCCCTGACAAGCATACAGCCAAACCAAACTTTCTAAACATCTTTTTAAATCTGATTGTCAGATGGCTCCCGGGTGAAGCAAATATCCGATCAAAAGCCCCATCGAATCTGCCAATCCATTTTTAAAGAATACGAAATCGGCAGAACTCTGACAGCTTTCAGTGTAAAATCTGCAATTATGGTTTCTCTATAAACGCTTTCTGCAAATCCGACAGTGAAAACCGTTGAGGTACGGTTTTAGCAAATCATCATAATAAAATAAACACAATACTATTATGATGAACTTCAATAAATTTACGATCAAAGCCCAGGAAGCCGTACAGGCGGCACTGGAACTTGCTCAGAACGAGAATCACCAGGCGGTAGAACCGGCCCATATTTTAAAAGCACTGCTCACCGATTCAGAAAACGTCACTGTTGGCGTGCTGAAAAAGCTGGGAGTTTCAGTTCCCGGACTGATATCTGAGATCGATAAAATCATCAAACGTTTTCCCATTGTGAAGGGGGCTTCGGTTTCGGGTCAGTATCTTTCCAATCAAACCAAAGAACTCTTTGATACTGCCCAGAAAGAGGCTGATGCTCTGTCTGACGAATACATCAGCTCAGAACACATCCTGCTTGCAGTAACACAAACAAAATCTGAAACGAGTACGCTTCTGAAGGATCGCGGAGTGTCCAAAAACCAGCTTTTAAAAATATTGAAAGAGGTTCGCGGTACTCAAAAGGCAGACGACCCCAACGCTGAAAGCCGATACCAGGCGCTTCAGAAATATGCCAGAAATCTGAATGATCTCGCAGAAAAGAACAAGCTTGATCCCGTGATTGGGCGAGATCAGGAGATTCGCAGGGTGATGCAGATTCTATCCAGAAGAACAAAGAATAACCCGGTTTTGATAGGTGAACCCGGTGTGGGTAAAACTGCCATTGCCGAGGGCCTTGCATTGCGTATCGTGCGCGGTGATGTGCCCGAGGGATTAAAAACAAAACAGGTAGTTGCACTTGACATGGGTGCACTGGTTGCGGGTACTAAATTTCGGGGGGAGTTCGAGGAGCGCCTGAAAGCCGTTGTGAAGGAGGTTATGGACTCTGACGGTGAGCTGATTCTCTTTATAGATGAGATTCATACCCTGGTTGGTGCCGGCGCAACCGAAGGATCTATGGATGCCGCGAATATTCTAAAACCATCACTAGCGCGCGGTGAGCTGCACGCTATCGGTGCTACCACTCTTACAGAGTACCGCAAATATATTGAAAAAGACAAAGCCCTTGAACGCAGGTTGCAAACCGTCTTTGTGGGTGAGCCTACCATTGAAGATACAGTCTCCATTTTAAGAGGGCTGCAGGAACGCTACGAGGTACACCATGGCGTGAGAATTACCGATGCAGCTATCGTTGCAGCAGCTGAACTGTCTCACAGATATATATCCGACAGGTTTCTGCCGGATAAAGCGATTGACCTGATTGATGAAGCGGCATCACGTTTACGCCTTCAAATCGATTCCATGCCCGAAGAGCTCGACAGTATTGAGCGGCAAATTCGTCAGCTGGAAATTGAGAGGGAGGCTCTTAAGCGCGAAAAAGATGAGGCTAAACTCAAAAGCAACGAGAAAGAGCTGGCAGATCTTGAGGAAAAAAGAAAATCGATGAGGGCTCAGTGGGATCTGGAAAAAGGACTGATCCAAAAAACACGCGAAATGAAACAGGCCATAGAAACCGCCCGGAATCAAGCCGATCGTGCTGAAAGGGAGGGGCAGTATGAAAAAGTGGCTGAGTTGCGCTACGGTACTATTTCGCAGCTCGAGAAAGATCTTGAACGTACAAAAGCCGAGCTGGATGATGTTCAGGAAGGCCGTTCACTCCTGAAAGAGCAGGTTGAAGCCGAGGAGATTGCCGATATTGTGTCGAAATGGACGGGAATTCCTGTAACCAAAATGCTTTCCAGCGAGCGTCAAAAATTATTGATGCTTGAGGAAGAACTCCACAAACGGGTGATTGGGCAGGATCAGGCAATTGAAGCCGTATCTGACGCCGTAAGACGCGCCCGTGCCGGCCTGCAGGATGATCAGCGCCCTATCGGTTCGTTTATGTTTCTGGGTTCTACCGGTGTGGGTAAAACGGAGTTGGCACGGTCGCTTGCAGATTTTCTGTTTAATGACGAAGATGCCATGATTCGCATCGACATGAGTGAGTATATGGAGAAACATAGTGTAAGCCGGTTAATTGGTGCACCTCCCGGATACGTTGGATATGATGAAGGGGGCCAGCTCACTGAATCTGTTCGCAGAAAGCCCTACTCAGTGGTACTGCTGGACGAGATAGAAAAAGCACACCCAGATGCGTTCAATATTCTTTTGCAGGTGCTGGATGATGGCCGACTGACCGATAATAAAGGCGTAACGGTTGATTTTACCAACACCATAATTATCATGACCAGCAACATCGGTTCGCACCTTATTTCAGAAGAGATTGAGAAGAGCAAGGGCGAGATGGATGAAAGTACCTACAGAAAACTGCAGGACAGGCTTCTGGAGCAGCTCCGAAAGACGATACGACCCGAGTTTCTCAATCGGATCGATGATGTCGTGATCTTCCATCCGCTCGACCAGCGACATATCCGTCAAATTGTGGATATTCAGCTTCGAAGAGTCGAAAAATTACTTGGTAAAAACCGGGTGACACTTTCGGTTTCTGATGCGGTAAAAGACTGGCTTGCCGTTCGTGGATTCGATCCTGTTTATGGTGCGCGGCCGTTAAAAAGAGTGATCCAAACGCAGATTGTGAATCAGCTTGCCAAGCAGCTTATTCAGCGCGAGGATGATTCAAAAAACATGGAATTTGAAGCGACTGTATCAGATGACGGTGAGAAAATAGAGTTTGCTGAAGTTTTTAATGATGTAAGTGAGTGGGCAGATTAAAATAGAGTGAAAAAGTGAAAGGTTAAAAAGACAAATGAAATAGGTTCTCAAAGAGTGTCGGGCTCCAGTCAGAGTCCGACTATTTCATAAGCAGGCCACTTTTCACTATATCTTTTTTGCGTTTTGCCATTTTCCATCAGCCACAATTCATCAACCACCTTATTGTGTTCTCCATTAGAGGATAATCTAAGAGGAAATGAGCATTTTTAAACGTCATCCAACGTAAGCAGGATGGTTAAACCTGACCATAACCGTTTATTACATGGTTTGTTTGTATCTCAAGTCCTGCCTTTAAGGTCTGTAAATTTACACAGCTGTATTCTGCATGGCGAAGCAATTTCTCTATTTTTTTAGGATCGAATTCGTCCTCAGCCCGAATATCTACATTACACTGCATGGATTGAAAGCCAACGGGTACGTCCCGGTCAACCACCAGTGTACCGCGCACATCAACGTTTGCGGTCACTTCCACCTCCAGCTTTTTCAGAGTAATATGCATGCGGTTTGCAATCAAACGGATGGTCGAATCCAGGCAGGTCGCCAGTGCCGCACATAGCATATCCCCGGGATTGGGCGCATCGTGATAACCACCCACCGCGCGATGAACGCCAAACTTCCATGCTACTCCATGATCTATACTGCCCGGCTTTATGCGTCCGTGCCACGGATCATTCAGATCGTAGCCTGTGGTAATCGCCCGGTCGGTAATCATTGCGTCTTCAGGACTTTCTTTATAGTGTTCCTGTAAGGGTTGCTGTCGTTTTTGCACGGGTTCTGCGCTTTGTGATTTCATAGTATAAAGTCCATTTTAATTAAGAGTGATTAATTTATTGCTTTCTGATGGTCTAAAAAGCATTCCGTTCTACATGGATTTATTTTGGCGTTTTATTCCTTTTGCAATCACAAATTCTCCGGGAACGTCGTAGCTCTTTATGTCTCTGAAAGGCTCAATTGAATCCAGATATTCACGCTGTACTTCTTTCTTGGTCTGGTCATCAAACTTTCGATAGGCGAGGGCAACAGCCCCTCCCAAAAAAGCGGCAGTGCAGGCTTGTTCAGCATCATGGAAGTGCAAATCATAGGAAAAACGGTTGGAAGTGATCTCTTGAAACCCCGCTTTTTTGAAAGCTTCTGAAAGCAGACCACCACGTCCCAACTGAAAAAATAACGGACAAACTTCCGACTTTACCCGCCGGTCTGTGATGGGAAAAATTTCTGCCCATCCACATTTCTTTCTTTCTCCCCAAACCAAAGCCACTGCCCGTCCGCCTGGTTTTAACACCCTGAACATTTCACCCAACGCTTTTTCAGGATGAGGATAGTACATTAATCCCAATGAGCAAATGCCCAGATCGAATGTATTATTCAGAAAATCCAGGTTTTCGGCATTCATATTCTTGAGAGCGATATTTCCAATATCCCGTTGGTTTACCCTGGAACGGACTTCATCAATCATGCCCTCCGAAAGATCAATTCCTGTAACCATCCCGTCAGGTTGAATGATCTCGGCCATTGGAATGGTAACCAACCCGGTGCCACAAGAAATATCCAGTACGGTTTCGCCAGATTGCGGATCTGCTTCAGCCAAAAGACTTTCCTGGGCTGGCCAGAGTTGTTCTTGCCAGCCGGTCTCGTAGTAGGTTGAGGCTTTGTCCCAGCCATAGCGTTGTATTCGTCGCTGCAGTTTGGGTTTCATAACAATTAATGTTGAATTTTGACTCTAGAATTATTGATTGTGCATGGTTTATAATCTTAAAGTGCTGCAAGCACAGCATATACAAGGATTCCGGCACTGATAAGAATAAGCGGTGTTCCGGCAGACGAAATTTTGTATCCAATTGATTTCTCTCCGAATGCATCTTCAACACATTGAAGCCAGTTGAGCGTGAGCCCGAGGTCGAATAAGACTACACCACCAACAAAGAGTGAGGCAGCAATCGTCTCAATCCAAGATGCAAGCATTGAAAAATTAAATGCAATTGTTAAAGCCAAAAGCATGCCACCCTGAATAAGCGCTGCGAGGTGCGCAGCTAACAGGTACCGCGGTGCTCTTGAAGCTTTCTCCCGTGCCAGTGCCATCGGAATTCCAAGCAAAAAACCATAGGTTAGAATGAACATGCCTCCTATAATGAGTATTTGATTTGCGTTATCCATATAGCTTCTCTCGTTCAGGTTCGGACTTAAATGGAATCTTTGAACATGGACATATATTCGATTTCATGGTGTTATCTCTTTTGATTTGATATTAATCTCTCGTTTGAGTGGGATCGGTCGCCTAAAATCATCCAGAACGGGACTGTGGGCATCCGCTTTTTTGATCAATTCCCTGATATTGTCTTCCGAAGCCGAACTCTCGATGAAGACTTTATATCGAAGCTCTTTAAAGCCGGGTGAATCTTCACCCAACCCAAACTGTCCGCGAGCGTCAAAATCGGACTCGATATCAACCTCAATATTATCGATGGGAATCTCCAAATGTGCGGCCCATGTTGCATATCCAATTGCCAGACAACTACCGAGAGCGCCACGTTCGAGAATTCCGGGCCCCGGGCCGGCATCGTTTCCGCCCTCTGCTGTGCCTATGTCACAAATCAGTTTTTTCCCACTGGCCGTGATTTCGCAAGTGGTTCCGTCACGCACCCGGACTTTTGTAACAGCAGTACTTTGCCCGATTGAAGGCCGCTTTTCCAGGGCCTTTTTATTTCGCTGAAATGCTTTTTTGATTGTTTGTGAATCTGCCATAACTACATTCTTTTTTTATTAAAAAAGAAAGACGCGGGCGGAGTCCAACCCAATGGGCACCCGTTTTGCAACTATTTTGCTGTTTGTTGTAGAGGCTTCAACAATGCAAAATGCTTCTCCTGGATTATGTCCTGTAGCTGTGCCATTACTTTGCACGGTGAACACATCGGTGTCGCTGGAGTACCAATTCCATTCAACATTCAATTCATCATTTATTGTATCTCCAGACGCAGAGATCACGAATGCAGAAAAGTTTAACTCTTCATTAACTTCAAATGTGGCTTCCTGAGGATCGATGACAACCTCAGCGCCTTCAAGCGCCTCATCTTCAGGTTCAGTGGGGTTGTCATCATCACAACCTGTGGCCATCAGCATACCGGTTAATGCTATTATTGTGATGAGCAATACTGTAATGTGTGTGTATAGTGTATTTGAATAAATCATAATAGTTTGATCATTTCTGATTTAACCTATGTTCAATTAAACTTTTCAAGCCGGCGTGATATTCTGGTTTGTACAGAAGAAATTTTCCGGATCGTATGCAGCTTTCACCTGCTGCAGCCGTTCATAATTTCGTCCGTAGGCCGCTTGTGTCAGTGTTTCTTTTTCTTCTCCGAACCCGGCAAAGTTAATATAGACCCCTCCGGATGTCTGGTCATGAAGATTGCCCCACACTTTTCGGGTCCATGCAATCATTTCATCGTTTTTTTCGGGGTTTTGCCAGGTATTATCGATACTGATATTAAACATGGCATCACGGTTACCATAGGCGGTCGCTTCTTCGGGTACTCTTCGCATTGCGCCACCCAGGATGCGAAGTGCGAAAAGACATTGCTTCGAGGGTTTTTCAGCAGCGTGCTCCACAATTTTATCGATCACTTCGTCACTCATGGTATCAGCAAAGAGTGATTTCCAATAATAGAGTTGTCCATCCGCAAACAGCGGATCCAAATCACTTTGCATTTCTACATACGGCTGCGGGCCGCTCATATCTTCAATAGGGGTACCCATTTCCGAAACCGGTTGAAATAGTTGTTCTCCTTTATCCACAGGCCCGGCATACATTCCGGCAATAATTACTACCGGCGCCCAATGCATTTCAGGGGGCACATCCGGCAGCGGTGGCATGCCCCAGATATAGGCATCGCAGGTTACTTCTTCCGGTGCATTAAGAGCAAAGTCTCGCCATTTTCGAAGCACAGACGATGCATCCTCAAAAGGATATATGGTAAGGGCTCCATAGATTTCCGGACCAAGCGGGTACAGACGAAATTCAAAAGAGGTAACTATACCAAAATTTCCACCGCCTCCACGAATCGCCCAAAAGAGGTCTTCGTTTTCATTCTCGCTGGCAGTGATAACTCGGCCATCAGCAGTTACAACCTCAACCGAGAGTAGATTGTCGCATGAGAGTCCCCACATACGTCGTAAATAGCCCATTCCGCCGCCCAGCGTGAGGCCGGCTACACCGGTCATGGAGACTTGGCCGCCAGGGGTAACCAGTCCGTGAAGCTGTGTTTCTCTGTCGAGGTCTCCCCAATCTGCACCAGGCTGGACGCGAGCAGTACGCTCATCGGGATCAACATAAATGCCTTTCATTGAAGATAGGTCAATGACCAACCCTTTATCACAGACTGCATTACCTGCAACATTATGGCCGCCGCTTCGCACAGAAATCAGAAGATTATTCTCATGTGCAAAATTGACTGAACTAACTACATCAGATGTATTTCGGCATTGAACAATAAGAGCCGGCCGTTTATCGATTAAACCGTTCCAGACCGAACGAGCTCCCTCGTAAGTTCTACTTTGAGAAGTGATAAGATCACCACGAATGCGGGTATTCAAATCCTCCAGCTTCTCTTTTTTTAATGTTACTTTTTCTTTGTCTAAGGTGATTGCTTCTATCATTTTCAACACAGTAATATTTTTTAATTTTCGAATTGTAATTTTAATCCGGTTTTTAGTTCACAGGAAACGCGTCAACTGGTTTGTTGAATGCGATAAAAAGAATACAGGGATCGTCTGAAAGACAAGAAGCGGTGTGTGGTTTCTCCGGAGGCCCATAGGCGTACATCCCTGTTCGGATAACTTTTGGGCTTTGCCCTTTATAGTTCACTTCCATTTTACCGGATACCAGAACCATCCGTTCGGCTGAGTGGTGCCAGTGATTGGGTACGCTGGAGTTCCCCTCCATTTTAAAAAAAATATCGGCATTTGGTTTTGCGGGATTGCCCTGAAGAACAGTGATTTCACAACTATCCGGCATAAAGTCCGGGCAACTGCCCCACTGGAGCTGCTCACTTTCAGCCGTTCTGGTTAACGACATATTGTTCTGAGCCGTGATGGAATAGGGTATTATTGAGATGATAGTTGTTAGCAAAAGCAGGACACATTTAAGTTTATTCATGACACTCTTGTTTTGATTCTAAATTTGAATTGAATGGTCAAAAGCAGATATTTCTGCTTCCTGAAAGTCATGTAAAAACCTACTATATGAGAGTTTGAGTGGCAATTATTAGCAGGTCAACAATAGGTAAACAATGAGTTTTGAGAGAGGTTTTTGGCCTGAAAATCGAGCAACAAACAGCTTTATACTCAAGCTGAGGTCTTTTCAATTTCCATCATGAATTCGGTCAGGTTTTCTTCGGTCTCCATCTTTAATTTTTTTCTGAGACGGTACCGGGCGGTTTTTACACTGTTCGGCGTAATTCCCATAATGGTCGCTGTCTCCTTAATGGAAAGGTTTAATTTGGCAAGGGCAGCCAGCCGGAGTTCGTTTGGGGTTAAGGCGGGATATTCGGTTTTCAGGGCATCAAAAAAGCCGGAATGAACCTCTTCGAAGTAGTGCTGAAATTCTTCCCAGTCTTCATCCAGGTTAAAACTGTAGTCTACTATATTCTCTAATTTTTGAAGCTCTTTTCCCAATCCTCCGTTGTTGTTTTGTTTAATCTCTCCGATGTTATCCTTCAACTCTTTCATAGTCTCATTTTTTTGAACCAGGTGAAGGCTATGATTGGTAAGCGCACGATTTTTGTGCTCCAGGTCGCTCGTTAGCTGCTCTTCCTTCAGCCGTGTATTTTCCAGTTCAATACGGTTTTTTTTGATTCTTAATTTTTGCCGATTATAGATCAAAAATGTAATTATAACGATCAGCATAAGTCCTGAGAGAAGAGCATTTTGGAACAGCTGATCTTGTTCTGCCTCTTTCCGTAGCAGTGCTATTTCTTGCTCTTTCTGTTTTGAATCAAATCGGGTTTGCATTTCGGCAACTTGCCGAGCCTGTTCCCGGTTGAAAACACTATCTTTTAACGCGCTTAGTCGCTCCTGAGCTGAAGTTGCTGCTTCATAATTTCCGGTTTGTTTATAAACATCGGTTAAGATGTGAAGGGATTCGATGCCCGGTTCGAATGCTTTTGCCGGCACAGACTCAGCCAAAGCTTTTTGTGCATGATTGCCAGCATCCTCGTAATTCTCCATTTCAAAATATGTTCGCGCTAATTGATTACGGGTATCAATCATTTGATGTTTTGGTGCGCCGCTTTGCTGAGATCTGAGAGCCTTTAGCAGGTAACCCTCTGCTGACTGGAAATCATTGAGATTCGAATAGATTTCGGCCATATTTTTTTGAGCCCAAATAGTTAAAGACTCATTCCCCAGACTGGATGCCAATTTGAGCGCTTTTCTGTTGGCATTTAGTGCCAGCTTGTAGGACTCGGCACTGTTATACATTGAGCTGATGTTGAGCAGAATTGTTGCCCTGGCATGGTGGCCGGGGAGATCCTCAGCCGCTTCCAGCGCCTGGTTCATGTATTCTAATCCTGCATCCAAGTCTCCTTGATCAGCATAGAGATTCCCGAGTTGGGTAGCCGTTATAGCAATTCTGCTCAAATCATTTTTCTCTAAGCTGATAGCTAGCGCCTGCTTATAGAAATCTGCACTTTCTTCTGTTTGTCTGAGCCGTTGATGGATAACACCAATGTTTAACAAAGTGTTGGAAATTCCCTCCCTATTATCAATTTTTTGCCGTAATTCATATGCCTTATAATAGTAATTGAGGGAGTTCTGATAGTCGTTCTGGCGCCTGTAGAATGCGCCTAAGTTTTCTGTTGTCAATGCAATTTTTCGAATTTCACCAAGCTTTTTATAGAGCATATTTGCTTCTAAAAGGTGTTCTAAACCGTCTACATGTTTTCCACGTATTGAGAGCAACCGGCCCAGTTTACGATGGCTTTCCGCGAGGAAACGCTCCTGCTCCCTTTCTTCAGATAATTCAAGGGCCTTACGAGTATATTGGATTGCAGAATTAAGATCAGACCGCTGTGTTTGATCACTCAGTATATGGAGCAGTTCTATTTTTTGAAGCCCTTCAGACTGCTCCAGAAGCGATTTTAAACTATCGGTTTTTGAAGTAAACTGGGCGGATGGTGTTGTTGAG
>Ga0209942_1002111_pt1 | contig 10317 bp, 9 predicted proteins | sample SalPonR1_A_D2_MG_FD_185695 | JGI IMG/M metagenome (GOLD analysis project Ga0209942, IMG submission 185695) | Salt pond soil microbial communities from South San Francisco under conditions of wetland restoration - Salt Pond MetaG R1_A_D2_MG... ... | reverse complement strand
GGCCGACCGAGGCCACCTTTGATCCGCTGCGCAAGGGGCTGGTGATCGACGGCGAAAAATTCCAGCCGATGACGGTCTCGCTCGACCGCCAGCAAGGCGCCAATGCCTGGGTCACGGTGTCGATCCGCGAGGGCAAGAACCGCGAAGTGCGCCGCGCGATGGAAGCGGTGGGCCTCGTCGTCAACCGCCTGATCCGGCTGTCCTATGGGCCGTTCCAGCTGGGCCAGCTCAAACCCGGCGCGGTTGAGGAAATCCGCCCCCGCGTACTGCGCGACCAGTTGGGGATGCCGGACGAGCCGCAGCCCGAGACGAAGAAACCCAACGCAAAGCCGCAGCGCAAACCGCAGCGCCGCCGCCGCTGACCCCTTCATCTTGCCGAAAGTATCCCGGGGGCGTGGGGGCAGCGCCCCCACTCCGTGCTCAGATCGTGATCGCCGTCATCACGTCGGGCTCGATCACATCGACCCCCGGCAGCGTCTTGACCAGTTCCTCCGCCGATTGCTCCAGGATCGGGAACGTCTTGTAATGGCAGGGGATCACCGTCTTGAAGTCGAAGAATGTTTTCGCCGCATAGCCTGCCCGGCGCATGTCCATGGTGAAATGCCCGCCCGCGCACAAGATCCCGATATCGGGCGCATGCAGGTCGTGGAACACGCCCATATCGGCCATCACGTCGGTATCGCCCGAGACATAGATCACATGCCCCTCGCCCGCGATCATGAAGCCGCATTCGCTGCCCGGCACATGCGGCCCGGCATCAGTGCCAAAGCTGGTGGAATGGGTGGCATGCACCATCGTCACCTTGACGCCTTCCAGATCGACCGTGCCGCCCTTGTTGAAGCCGACCGTCTCGATCTGCTCGGCCTGCTCCCAATGCGCCATCAGGTCGAACTGGCCGACCACCGGGATACCAAGGGATTTGGCAAGCGGCAGTACGTCGTTGACATGATCGAAATGCGCATGGGTCAGCAGGATATGCGTGGCCCCACGGGTTGCGTCCTCATGACTGTCCTCGGGCAGCATCGGGTTGCCGTTCAGCCACGGATCAATGAGCAGCACCTGCCCGCCGATCTCGATCCGGAAAGAGCTGTGTCCGAGCCAGATGATATTCATGTGTCGTCTCCCTGTGTTGCGATTTGACGCGACTGTAGCAAGGCTTCGGCCAGAATAAAGGGGGTGCCGGGCCTGCACCCGTCTTGCACCCATATCGCGCGGGCGCTAAACGCGAGAGCAACCGGACAAGAGGAGTGGCTCATGTCGATCGATCTGGAAACTGCGGCCAAGGTGGCCAAGCTCGCGCGCATCCGCGTAGACGAGGACGCGCTGCCTGCGCTGGCAGAGGAATTCAACACCATCCTCGGCTTTATCGAGCAATTGGGCGAGGTGGATGTTGACGGCGTCGAGCCGATGACCTCCGTCACCCCGCAGCGCCTGAAGCGCCGCGAGGACGTGGTGACCGAGGGCGATCAGCAGGACAAGATCCTGTCGAACGCGCCCGATGCGCGCGAGGGCTTCTTTGCCGTGCCGAAGGTGGTGGAATGATGACCGATCTCAACAGACTGACCATTTCCGATGCCCGTGACGCGCTGCGCAAGGGCGATGTGACCAGCGTGGAGTTGACCGAGGCGTGCCTTTCGGCGGTCGAGGGCGCAGGCGCGCTCAATGCCTTTGTCCATGACACGCCCGATCTGGCCCGCGCGCAGGCGCAGGCGGCGGATGCGCGGATCGCGCAGGGCGATGCCCCCGCGATGTGCGGCATTCCTCTGGGGATCAAGGATCTCTTCTGCACGCGCGGCGTGCCCTCTCAGGCCGCGAGCCGCATTCTGGACGGGTTCAAGCCGGAATACGAATCGACCGTGACGCAGAACCTCTTTGACGCCGGTGCGGTGATGCTGGGCAAGCTCAACATGGATGAGTTCGCCATGGGCTCGTCGAACGAGACCTCCTGCTACGGCAACGTGGTCAACCCGTGGCGGCGCGGCAATGACGAGGCGGCGCTGACGCCCGGTGGCTCCTCCGGTGGCTCGGCCAGCGCGGTGGCGGCAGACCTTTGCTTGGCGGCCACCGGCACCGATACCGGCGGTTCGATCCGACAGCCTGCGGCTTTCACCGGCATCACCGGGATCAAACCCACCTACGGGCGCTGCTCGCGGTGGGGGATCGTGGCTTTTGCCTCGTCATTGGATCAGGCCGGGCCGATGACCAAGACGGTGCGCGACAGCGCGATCATGCTGGGCGCGATGTGCGGTCATGACCCCAAGGACAGCACCTCGGCCGATATCCCCGTGCCGGATTTCGAGGCGATGCTGACCGGCGACATCAAGGGCAAGGTGATCGGCATTCCCAAGGAATACCGCATGGACGGCATGCCCGACGAGATCGAGAAACTCTGGGCCGATGGCACCGCGATGCTGCGCGACGCGGGCGCCGAGATCCGCGACATTTCCCTGCCGCACACCAAATACGCCCTGCCCGCCTATTACGTGATCGCGCCGGCCGAAGCGTCCTCGAACCTCGCGCGGTATGACGGGGTGCGCTATGGCCATCGCGCGAAGCTGGCGCAGGGCGACGGCATCACCGAGATGTACGAGAAAACCCGCGCCGAAGGCTTGGGCCACGAGGTGCAGCGCCGTGTGATGGTCGGCACCTACGTGCTGTCGGCCGGGTTCTACGACGCCTATTACAACCGCGCCCGCAAGGTCCGCACGCTGATCAAGCGCGACTTTGAAGAGGTCTTCGCCGCTGGTATCGACGCGATCCTGACCCCGGCCACGCCAAGCGCGGCCTTCGGTCTGGGCGAGATGACCGATGCCGACCCGGTGCAGATGTATCTCAACGACGTCTTTACCGTGACCGTCAACCTGGCCGGTCTGCCCGGCATCGCGGTGCCTGCGGGAATCGACCGCCAAGGCCTGCCGCTCGGGCTGCAACTGATCGGGCGGCCCTGGGATGAGGGCGATCTGCTCAACACCGCCTATGCGCTGGAGCAGGCGGCGGGCTTTGTGGCCAAGCCCGCGAAATGGTGGTAAACGCCCCGGCAAGCGGGCACAAGGCAGGACATTGAGATGCGGATCGCAGGTGTAGTGGTGATGATGGCGGCGCTCGGGGCCTGTGCCCCGGCGATCCCCGATAGCGGCGCGGGCGTCGGGTTCAAGGATTACAACGCGTATCAGCGCGAGAAAGAAGCGCGCGAGGCGGCGCTTGCGGGCAATGCCCTGCCGGCGCCCGATGCGGTCTCGTCCGAGCCGCTGGATGCGACCGGTGAGGCGACCGGGGGCAGTGATGCCGAACGCCTCGCGGCGGAAACCGAAGCCGCGCTCGCCGCGTCCAATTCCGGCGAGGTGCCGCTTCAGGCCAGCCCGTCGAACCCGCCGCCGGTGCTCAATTCCGCCGGTATCTCGCGGGAAAACGATTTCGACGCCGTCGGCTCGGAGCGCTCGATCGAGGAGGATGCCGCGCGCATTGCCCGCAGCCGCGAGCAATATCAGGTCATTCAGCCCGAAGCGATCGGCACCCGCCCCGGCGATGTCGGCCCCAATATCGTGGCCTACGCGCTGGCCAACCGTCACGCGGTGGGCACGCAGATCTACAGTCGGGGTGGCTTTAACGCCGAGAGCAAGTTCCGCCGCAACTGCGCGCAGTACCCGTCCTCGGATCAGGCGCAGATCGACTTTCTGCGCCGGGGCGGTCCGGAGCGTGACCGCCTCGGGCTTGATCCCGATGGCGACGGCTATGCCTGCGGCTGGGACCCGAGCCCGTTCCAGACCGCGGTCGGCGGCTGATGCGCGGCTGCGCCGACGCGCAGCTTGCGGTGATCCCCCACCCCTCGCCCAATTTCGGGCCGCGCCGGAATGGCGCGATGCCTGACATGGTCGTTCTGCATTACACCGCGATGGCGACGCCAGAGGCGGCGCTGGAACGGCTCTGTGATGCAGAGGCCGAGGTGTCAGCGCATTACCTGATCTGCGAACGGGGCCGCATCTGGGGTATGGTCGAGGAAGAGATGCGCGCCTGGCATGCCGGGGCCGGGCAATGGGGCGATGTCAGCGACGTCAATTCCCGCTCCATCGGGATCGAGCTGGCCAATACCGGCGGACACCCTTTTGCGGCCCCGCAGATGGCGGCGCTGGAACGGCTCATGGCGGACATCCTGCAGCGCTGGCAAATTGCGCCCGCCCGGGTGATCGCCCATTCCGACATGGCCCCCGCCCGAAAGTCCGATCCGGGGCCGCGCTTTGACTGGCGCGGGCTGGCGCGGTCCGGGCTCTCAGTCTGGCCCGAGGTACCTGCGCCGGGCAGCGTCTCGGAGGCGGAGTTCCTGCGCAACGCCGAACGCTTCGGCTATGCCTTGCGCAAGGATGTTACGGCCGACGACATCCTGCGCGCGTTTCGCCTGCGCTTTCGGCCCCACGCCACCGGGCCGCTTGGCGCCGAGGATTGCGCGATGATCGCCGATCTCGCCCGTCGCTTCCCCGTTGACCGGGACGCCCCGACCGCCTAAGTCGAACCTCGCGCGGAGGGCCGGATGGCCGCGGCGCCCCGCAAGGGGTGTCGAGGAAAGTCCGGACTCCACAAGACAACGGTGCCGGGTAACGCCCGGCCGGGGAAACCCGAGGGAAAGCGCCACAGAAAACAGACAGCCCAGCCGGTTCGGCGCTGCCGACACGGCTGGGTCAAGGTGAAACGGTGGGGTAAGAGCCCACCGCGGGACGGGCAACCGGACCGGCACGGCAAGCCCCACCGGGAGCAATGCCAAATAGGGACCGCACGCGGGGACCGGTCGGGCAACCGAAACCGCCCGCAGGCACGTCTTGGCCCGGCGGTCCGGGTTGGCAGCTTGAGGCGCGCGGGCAATCGCGCGTCCAGATGAATGGTCATCCAAGGGGGCAACCCCTGGACAGAATCCGGCTTACAGGCCCTCCGCGCACCCTTTTCATTTTCCGCCCAAGGGCTACAAACGGGGCATGCCGTATGAATGGAGCACCCCGCCGCGCGGGGCAGACCCAGATATCAGCCTTTCGCTCTGGCCGCACCGGTCGCTGCCGCGCCGGGGCTTTGCCGCGTTCGTGCTGGGAACCTTCACGCTGATCACCATCCCGCTTTATCCACTTCTGGGGACGGTGGTGTTGTGGGGGCTGTTGCCGTTCATGCTGGCGGCGGTCGGGGGCATCTGGTGGGCGCTGGAGCACAGCTATCGCAGCGCGCGCGTGACCGAGGAACTGGTCATTTCACCGGACGAGGTGCACCTCACGCGGACCAATCCGCGCGGCGACGTGCAGGAATGGGACTGCAACCGCTACTGGGCGCGGGTCCAGATGCACCCCAAGGGCGGCCCGGTCGAGCATTACATCACCCTCAAGGGCAGCGACCGCGAGGTCGAAATCGGCGCGTTCCTGTCCGAGGACGAGCGCAAGGCGCTTTATGGCGAGCTGAGCGACGCGCTACGCCCGCCATCACCGATGACGGGATAGACGCGCCGCGCCTTGTCGTTCAGAACGCCGGCCGCAGCACATGGGCCGCATAGATCTGCGCCAGTTTCTCCACCGCCTGTTCAGGCGGCAATTCCTCGCTCTCGCCGGTGCGACGGCTGGTCAGTTCCACCACCCCGTTCTTGAGGCCGCGCGGCCCCACGGTGATCCGCCACGGCAGCCCGATCAAATCCATCGTCGCGAACTTGCCGCCCGCGCGCTCGTCACGGTCATCGTAAAGCGGCTCCAGCCCAAGTGCCGTGAGCGAGGCATAAAGCGCCTCGCAGGAAGCATCGGCCTCGGCGTCGCCCTGCTTGAGATTGACGATCCCGGCATGGAAGGGTGTGACCCCCTCGGGCCAGATGATGCCGCGCTCATCGTGGCTCGCCTCGATGATCGCGCCGACGAGGCGCGAGACACCGATACCGTGGCTGCCCATATGCACTGGCACGGATTTGCCATCGGGGCCCTGCACGGTGGCCCCCATCGGCTCGGAATACTTGGTCCCGAAGTAAAAGATCTGCCCCACCTCGATGCCCCGGCTCGACCGGCGGCGCGCCTCGGGGATGGCATTGAACGCCGCCTCGTCATGGGTCTCGTCGGTGCGGGCATAAGGCGCCGTCCATTCGGTGACGATGGCCTCGCATTCGGCACGGCTGTCGTAATCGACGACACGCTCGCCCAGCTTCAGATCGGTGATCGCGCTGTCATAGAACACCTCGGACTCGCCGGTTTCGGCCAGCACCAGGAATTCATGGGTGTCATCGCCGCCAATCGGGCCGCTATCGGCGCGCATCGGGATGGCTTGCAACCCCATCCGCTCATAGGTGCGCAGGTAGCTGACCATGTGGCGGTTATAGGCGTGCAGCGCGTCCTCCTTGGTGAGGTCGAAATTATAGCCGTCCTTCATGAAGAACTCGCGCCCGCGCATCACGCCAAAGCGCGGCCGCACCTCGTCGCGGAATTTCCACTGGATATGGTAGAGCGTCAGCGGCAGATCCTTATAGCTGCCCACATGGGCGCGGAAAATGTCGGTGATCAGCTCTTCGTTGGTCGGGCCGTAGAGCATGTCGCGCCCGTGCCGGTCGGTGATGCGCAGCATCTCGGCCCCGTAATCGTCATAGCGCCCGCTCTCGCGCCACAGATCCGCCGATTGCAGGGTGGGCATCAGCATCGGGATATGACCCGCGCGCACCTGCTCCTCATGCACGATGTTTTCCAAATTGCGCAACACCTTGAAGCCCAGGGGCAGCCAGGAATAAATCCCGGCGGTCGCCTGCTTGATCATCCCCGCCCGCAGCATCAGGCGGTGGCTGGCGATCTGCGCCTCCGAGGGCGTTTCCTTGAGGACGGGCAGAAAATAACGGCTGAGACGCATGTTAGGGCCTTTGCGGGTTGGGTCCGGATCGCCGCCGGTTCTAGGCGAGATCGCAGAACGGAGCAAGGCGGCACTGCGCGCACGCGCCTTTCCCCTTGAAACCAGCCCGCCCAGAGGTGACATAGTGCGCGACCAGCAGGAGCACGCAGCATGGCATTGCCAGTCCGGGAACAGGCGAAATATTGGGGCATCGCCACGGCGGTGTTCATCCTGCTGCTGTGGTTTCTGGGCAATGTGATCCTGCCCTTCGTGATCGGCGGGGCGCTGGCCTATTTCCTCGATCCCGTCGCCGACCGGCTGGAGCGGATGGGGATGAGCCGGATGGCGGCGGTCGTCGTGATCACGCTGGTGGCCGTTCTGCTCTTCACGCTCGCCCTGCTGCTGGTCATCCCGACGCTGGTGAGCCAGGCCATCGCGCTGTTCGAGATCGCACCGCAGCTGGCCCGCGATCTTCACGGCTTTCTCGGCACCCATTTTCCGTCCCTGTTCGAGCCCGGCTCTGCCGCGCATCAGACCCTCCTGTCCTTCGGCGAGACAATCCGCGACAAGGGCGGGCAGGTGCTGCAAACCGCGCTCTCCTCCGCCGCCTCGCTGCTCAATATCGTGGTGCTGCTGGTGGTGGCCCCGGTGGTTGCGGTCTACCTGCTTTATGACTGGGACCGCATGATCGAAAAGGTCGACGACCTGCTGCCGCGCGACCATGCCCCGGTGATCCGCCGCCTCGCCGGTCAGATCGACGCCACGCTTGCGAGCTTTATCCGCGGCATGGGCACGGTCTGCCTGATCCTCGGCACCTATTACGCGGTGACGCTGATGCTGGTGGGGCTGCAATTCGGCCTTGTGGTGGGGGCGCTGGCGGGGCTGGTGACCTTCATTCCTTATGTCGGGGCGATCCTCGGCGGCGCGCTGGCGCTTGGCCTCGCGCTGTTTCAGTTCTGGGGCGACTGGGTCAGCATCGGGCTGGTGGCGGCGATCTTCGTCTCCGGCCAGGTGATCGAGGGCAATTTCCTCACACCCAAGCTGGTCGGCTCCTCGGTCGGGCTGCATCCGGTCTGGCTGATCTTCGCGCTGTCAGCCTTCGGCACGCTCTTCGGGTTCGTGGGCATGCTGGTGGCAGTGCCGGTGGCGGCGGCACTCGGCGTGATCACCCGGTTCGTGCTCGACCAGTACAAAACCAGCCGTCTCTATCGCGGGCTGGACAACCAAGGCGACGAGTGATGGCACAACAGCTGAGCTTCGATCTGCCCGTGCGCCCGGCACTGGGGCGCGAGGATTTCTTTGTCTCGCCCGCAAATGCCGAGGCCGTTGCGATGATCGAGGGCTGGCAGGGCTGGCCCTCGCGCAAGCTGATCCTCGCCGGGCCTACAGGCGCGGGCAAGACGCATCTGGCGCATGTCTGGGCGGCGCTCTCGGGGGCGCAGATGATCGCGGCGCCGGATCTGCCTGACGCGGATATCCCCACGCTCGCCCAAGGCCCCGTCGCGGTCGAGGACGCCCATCTGATCGCCGGTGACCGCGACGCCGAAGACGCGCTCTTTCACCTGCACAACCTGACACTGGCAGACGGGCATGCGCTGCTTGTCACCGCGCGCAGCGCGCCGCATCTGTGGGGCCTGACCCTGCCCGATCTGGCCAGCCGCATGCAGGGCACACTGCTGACCGAGTTGCGCGCGCCCGACGACGCGCTGCTCGCGGCGGTGCTGATGAAGCTCTTTGCCGACCGCCAGCTCAGCCCCAGCCCCGACACCATCCCCTATCTCGCCCGCCGCATCGAACGGTCCTTCGCGGCGGCCCGCGAGACCGTCGAGGCGCTCGACCGGGCCGCGCTGGCCCATGGTCGCGCGATCACCCGCCGCCTTGCGGCACGGGTGCTGGACAATCGCGGCGAATAGCGCCACCCTGCGTTACCCAACCGTTACATGCCAACGCCATAAGGCCGCCATGACAAACGCAGATTTTCTCAAGTCCCCCGTGCCCGACCCGGTCGATCTGCCCGATCTCGACGTCACCGGCCCCGGCCGCTTCTTCAACCGCGAACTCAGTTGGCTGGGCTTCAACTGGCGCGTTCTGGAAGAGGCGCAGAACCCTCGCGTGCCGCTGCTGGAGCGCCTGCGCTTCCTGTCGATTTCCGCGACCAACCTCGATGAATTCTACAACGTTCGCGTCGCGGGCCTGCGCGAACTGGCCAAGGCGGGCAACACGACGCCCGCCGCCGACGGGCTGACCCCGGCCGAGCAACTGGTGCTGATCAACGACAACGCACGCGGTCTGCTCGAATCGCAGCAAGACACCTACGAGGCGCTGCGCGTCGAGATGGAGGCCGAGAACATCGCGATCCTCGATCACACATCGATCAGCGATGCCGACAAGGACGTGCTGGCCGACGTGTTCCTGCACAAGGTCTTTCCGGTGCTTTCACCGCTGGCCATCGACCCGGCGCATCCGTTCCCGTTCATACCCAACCTCGGCTACAGCCTGGCGTTGCAGCTGGAGCGCAAATCCGACAAGCGCCCGTTGCAGGCGCTGCTGCCGATCCCGCAGCAGATCGACCGGTTCGTCGCCCTGCCCGCGCCCGAGGGCACGTTCCGCTTTCTGCCGCTCGAGGAATTGCTGCTGTTGCATCTGCACAGCCTCTTTCCCGGCTACAAGTACAAGGGGCATTGCGCCTTCCGCGTGTTGCGCGACAGCGATCTCGAAGTCGAGGACGAGGCCGAAGACCTGGTGCGCGAATTCGAGGTGGCGCTGAAACGCCGCCGCCGGGGCGAGGTTGTCCGCATGAAGATCTCCGCTGGGGCACCCGAAGCCCTGCGCGCGGTGATCATGGAGGAATTGCACGTCATCCCCGACGAGGTCGTCGAGGTCGAGGGCATGATCGGTCTCGCCGATCTCAAGGAACTGGTGCTCGATGCGCGCCCTGACCTGCTGTGGCCGTCCTTCACGCCGCGCGTGCCCGAACGGGTGCAGGACCATGACGGCGACATGTTCGCCGCGATCCGGCAAAAGGACATGCTGCTGCACCACCCCTATGAGACCTTCGACATGGTGGTGCGGTTCCTGCAACAGGCGGCGCGCGACCCGGACGTGGTCGCGATCAAGCAGACGCTCTACCGCACCTCGCGCAACTCGCCCATCGTCGAGGCGCTGTGCGAGGCCGCCGAGGACGGCAAATCCGTCACCGCGCTGGTGGAACTCAAGGCCCGCTTCGACGAGGCCGCGAATATCCGGCAATCGAGGCGGCTGGAGCGGGCGGGCGCGCATGTGGTCTACGGCTTTCTCGATCTCAAGACCCATGCCAAGATTTCCACCGTGGTGCGGCGCGAGGGCGACAACCTCGTGACCTATACCCATTACGGCACCGGCAATTATCACCCGATCACCGCCCGCATCTACACCGATCTGAGCTTTTTCACATGCGACGTGACGCTCGGGCGCGACGCCACCAAGGTGTTCAATTACCTTTCGGGCTATGCG